>Ga0114966_10004402_pt1 | contig 12124 bp, 10 predicted proteins | sample M_130207_XF_Meta_FD_87029 | JGI IMG/M metagenome (GOLD analysis project Ga0114966, IMG submission 87029) | Freshwater microbial communities from Lake Montjoie, Canada to study carbon cycling - M_130207_XF_MetaG | ecosystem: Environmental > Aquatic > Freshwater > Lake | place: Lake Montjoie...
AAATAGGGAAATGGAAGATGATACAAAATTTTCGTACTGCATTATTCATGGTGTAAAAGTAAATATTGATTCAATCAAGAAAATGCATCCTGGAGGTTCAATAGCAATTTCTTTAGCAGAAAATCGCGACATTTCTGTACTTTTTGACCAGTACCATTTTGGAACTCCTGTGATGGATCGTGTGAAAGAGAAACATACGAAAAACACGTTTTACGAAGATCTTTATACGCAAGCGAATCTATTTTTCGGTTGCAAAGAGAACTTTAAAATGTCGACAAGTATGGTCGTATTTAACTCAATAGTTGGTCTCGCGGCTGGTGCGTGTTGGCTCGGGTGGATGCAAGGATCGTTTTTAGCTTGCTTATTGCTTCCATTCTTTCAATGGCTCATTTTTGTTAATGTTGGCCATGAGGCGGGCCATTTTGCCATGTCAAAAAACCCGGGGGCAAACCATTTAGCCTGTCTTTTCTCGCACCTTTTGTTTGTCAATACTACACACTGGTACTTGCAGCATGCTGTATCGCATCACTCAAACACAAACGAGGCGCATAAGGATTTTGACTTGACTCATTTCGTCCCTTATTTGAGGATGCATCCAGGTCAGAAATGGAACTCAAATCTAAAGTACCAATTGTTTCTAGGATCTGCAACAACATGGTTAACGTCTACATTTGCTGAATCTATCATTTATCCTATAAAGATGCTTTTCTCAAAATCAAAGGGAGAGCTTCAAATAAGAAATAGCCAATCTCTTATAAATTTGACAAAATACTCGTGCGTTGCTCAAATTTGTGCTTCACTTGGAATCCTGGTGTATCCATTTTCTTTTCTACACGTAAATAAGGCAGCGTTTTTTGCATTGTATCCGTATATAATCGGAAGCATACTGTTCATGACCTTTACGCAAATTACACACATCAACGAAAAGGCGCAAAAGAATGATAAATGGAACCACTGGAGCGAGCAAATGGTGGATACATCGATGGATTACGGACAAACCTCATTTTTCTGGACGTATGTTTCAGGAGGATTAAACATGCAAGGATTGCATCATTGCCTTCCCTCACTTAGCAGTTCTCGATACCGTAAATTTTATCCTATATACCGAGACGTTTGTAAGAAGCACAAGATTAAAATTAATGAAACTGATTCATTACTAACCGCATTATATATGTATTGGGATCATATGAAAAATTTAACAGAATAAAAAATATTTGTTGCTCGTAAAACAAAAAAAAAACAAATGAGGTTCTCGTGTCTTCCTCCCAGTCCGGTTAGCGTGGCGGTTGGGGACGTGGATGAAACATTAATTGAAACCGACGAACTCTCAAAAATTTTGGACGCGCAAAGCAGGGAATCTCTTGAAAATATTAATAAAGTTATCTTGTCATCGTTTGTGAACAATGATTTATTGGATGTTTTAGAGTCTGGTAAATTTACCGACATTGTAATTCTTTCCAATAATTCGAGCGACTGGTACGTCAATGAGGTGGCCAGGAGGATCCGCTTACCGCCGGACTGCAAACTCTGGGTCGCCTCCGCCAATCACAAGTCAAGAAGGCGCATTAGGTACGCGCTGCCTGATGGCAGCATCGAAACGTGTTTGGTGAAAGACCTATCGACGATCCGTGCAATATTGGGCAGAGATGTTGCTCTGGAGTCGATCCTTTTCTTCGATGACGTTTGCCACGTTTTGAGCGAAGAACTCAAACAGAAAAATCTAAATCGTCAGTTTGTTCGAGTTCGCATTCGCCATCCCATTTTTCAAAAACTGCAATCGCATCCCAATATTAAGAACGCAATACACTGGATAGATGAGTCTGTTGTCATTGAGGCTTACAAGAGCGTCTTGGGTTATTCGCATCTAGACGCAAAGTTTGCTGCCAGACGATTGATGTGCCAAAATGTAATGAAGCACTCTCATTCGGACAGACTTGAATCATTTATACCCCGATCTCGTGTCTTCCGAGAATTGTCTTACCTTTGCGATCAACTGAAATTGCCTTTTTGGAGAGCAGCCTCTTTCCTAAAAAACGGCATAAGTTCAAAAGTTTCGCTCGCGTACGAGGGACAAAACGCTAGGCAGTGTGACTTGTACTCATCTCCGGTAAAACAAATTTAATACTTATGCGTTTTCAAAATCCTCAATGTTCCCTCCCCAGTCTTTTAAAATTCTTGCCCTGTTTCCACTCCAATAATGCAAAAAAATCGTTTTAGAATTGCATGTTTCTCCATGGAGAGGCAAATAGTTTAAACGCCAATGAACCATTTGCAATAGGTGCTTTCGAAACTTTGGCGATTTAAAAATTAAAACCTCGAAACAACCCTGCTCATAGCTCCGTCCGCCGTAAAGCCCTTCTCCAATCCAATTTTTTGTCACTGGATCTCTCTTCCAAAGCGAGGCGTCGAATCCAGCCTTCCACTCCTCCAAGATTTCAAAACTCATTGCCGTATTTTTCAGAATAAAAACTCCAGCACAAAAAGGCGCTGCATACGTACGAAGAGGCCACCATTCCCTTCTCAACAAACCAGGGTTTGACGAGAATGCCATAGAAAAGTCAGATTTGATGCATTGAAGAAACTCAGATTCATTCACGAGGACGGCGTCGCTATCAATCCAGACAATGTACTCATACATTTTCGTTTTCAAATATTTCTCGACAAGAAATACTTTTCTCCAATAGGGCGGGATCAAAACATCATACTCGCTTTCGTTCAAGTAAATATGATCAAAACCAATTTCTGTAGCCGCTCGTCTGTTTCGATCAATTAGCTTTTGGGCCCATCTTGGCGATCGGTCGTCGTATTGTAATAATAAACCTTTCATTTTTTTATTTGTGTTCAGAAAGGAAATACAATATGAAACAACCTAAAAAAAGAAAAAAAGAAAAATGCAAGAAACTAAATATTTTCAGCTCAAGGATGTAACAACAAAAGAATGCGCAGACATTACTGACGAGTCTTTAGAAGTGAATGCAAAGCTTATTCAATGGAATTGCAAGAGACAAACAGACCGTCCCCTTAATCAATGGTTTTCTTTTTCCATTAAATCTGGCTTAATTAAGAATGCAATGTCTGGGCATTGTTTGCGAGTAAAAAGCAAGAAGAACGGGGCACTGGTGACTCAAGGCCAATGCGCAGAAGGGTATAAAAATAATTTTCACGAATGGGAATTAAAAGACAATAAAGTCTATGTCGCTGACAGCAATTTAGGACTCACGTTTGTGCCCAACAAAAATCAGTACACACTTTCCGCAAATCCAGATACCTTTGAATTTAATTATTTTAGATCAATTAAAGATCAAGATATTCTTGATCTAAACCTTTCTGCAGAAAAATTAGAAAAGGGCTTAAAATATGCGAAAGAAAATAATTGGCTTGAAGGTGCCGAAGAAGATATAGACTTTGAGTCCTTGGACGTCTTCCAGCGCCTCGAATTTTATAATGTAGTAACTTCGGCCGCATCATCCTTGAATAACTCGCCTGTGCCTTCCACGCACAGCTCGCCTGTTTCGTCCGCACATAGCTCGCCTTCGTCCGCACATAGCTCGCCTACTTCGTCGCCTGCCCAAAAGCAAGCTAAGGGCTCGCCTGCCCAAGCTAAGCAAGCTAAGGGCTCGCCTTCTGCTCAAGCTAAGCAAGCTAAGCAAGCTAAGGGAAAAGGGTCCTTATCTTCTCAAAGCAGCTCGGATAGCTCTTCTCAAAGCAGCTCGGGTAGCGGGTCATTTCCGCCAAGGGCTGCTGAAGAAGCTAGAAAAAAAATAAAATTGAATAATAAACGGTTTCTTCAGACTACAAAATCAGATAAATCAACAAATTTTTCATTACTTAAAAAGTTGTTTGCAAATGGAGAAGGAGACGACGAGGAACGTCGGGCGCCTAGTGCCGGAAGATTATTCGTAACACAAAATAACATTGCGAAAAATGAAATCCCATTTTGCTTTTCAGTTACTTTAGAAGAAAAACGTACAATTGTTCTTGAAGGATTTTTTAATGGTAATAAGTACAGCTTTCAGTTTTCAGACCAGAAAGACTTACCTATGAGCAAGGACGATTCTGACTCTGAAACTGCTTTTGGAGGGTTTCATAGTATAGTATTGAGAGAAGGAGTCGACGAGACAGACATAAAAGATACGTCTATATACGAACTAAAAGCATTTGGAACTGAAAAGGGTGCAAATAAAGCACTTCCAATGATAATTTTTATTCACTTTGAAATGCGTAAATTAACCACGAAGGAATTAGAGAAAGTTACTCTGATATGTGAAATTTTCGATGACACCAACACTGCCAAGGTAAGACTTGTAAATTTTCGACCAATATTTAAATCAAAACTTTTGCCTGAAATCATTCGCGGTACTGGCCAGGAATGCAAACGAGAAGACAAGAAGCGAATTTCAAAAAGGTCAATGCCAAATCCTAGACGGAAGCAAAAGGACTCAGACTCAGACTCGGATACCGGCCTTGCAGTCGGTATGCGAGTCAAAGTGTTTGGTCTTTTAAATGATCCAGAATTTAATGGTCTTAAAGGTATAATTCATAGTGACAATGGCGATGAGTCTTTTGGTGTGTATATTGATGTTGATGGTGACATTAAATTGGAAACTTTTGATCAAAAGAATCTCAAGGTGGTAAAACGCAAGAAGTCAAAATTAACAGCAAAGAAAACCGAAACTCAAGAAGAACGAAATGAAAGGTTGAAGGAAAAGAAACAAAGGATTAAGAAGCGGAACGACTTAATTTACGACTGGGAAAATAAAGAAACAAATGGTTATCAATTCAATGATGAAGAAACCAAAATTATGGAAAAATATGAACGTATGGAGAAAAAGAGAGTAAAGAAAGAAGAATTAAAAGCAGCGGCGAAGGCAGCAGCGAATGCTGATGCTAAAATAAAGAAAGACTCTAAAAACCAATTAGATTTCTACAAACTGTATAATCGTATATTAGTTCTCAAAATGAAAGATGTATCAAATGATATTATTTCAGAATTTAGGAAAGGAAAGCTTGCGGAATACGAAGGAGAAACTGAGGTCGTCGAAGCAGACGTTACACAATTGTCGCAAGACAAAATTGCGGAGTTGCTTAGTTTAATGAGGGAAGAGATTAAGAAGAAGGAGGACAAAATGTTAAGAAAATTTAACAAAATGTTTGATCGAGTAAGTAAATTACAATCTGATACGTTGCTCAAAGAAATCAATCAGTTATTTAAACAAAATGGTGGTTTTGATGCCAATGGCCGCCCAAATTTTTCAAATCTTAATGATGCACAAAGACTGAAAGTATTAAAAATTCAGAAAAAATTGGAGAATGCTGAGGAAGAAGAACGAGAGGAGAAGAACGCAAAGGAAGTTGATAAGGCATTAAGAGCGAAAACGAAAACGAAAGAAAAGGAAGAGGGAAGTGAAGGAGACTTTAGTGATGACGAGGATTATTTGCGCTTTCCGCGCAAAAGATAAGGTTTAAAACAAAAAATATTTACTTTCTTAGGTCGACACTTCGTTGTTTGAGGTTAAATTTTCGTTTGTTTGCGTTTGAGAGTCCAATAAAACTGATCCTAAAGATTCAGTACTAGCCACAGCCACATCTTTTGTGGTGGCAACAGAAGTATTAGGGTTTGAAGGCGCCGGGTTAGACATAGGAGGTGCCGGCGTCGTAGGCGCCAAGTTAGGCGTAGGCGACGGCGTAGGCGCCGGGTTAGACGAAGGAGAAATAAGTTGTAAAGCCCATTTTCTCAAGGCGTCTTCCGTCCTAGATTCTCTCTCCCCATATTGAACAATTTCACCATTGGACTTTACTCCAAAGATTGTCGGGAAGCCTCGAATGTCAGTGCGGGTCTTCAGTATTGGAGCAGCATTTGCTTGTTCAATTTTCAGCCACCTGATTTGTCTGGTTGATTCGGCTGCCGAATTGTACGCCGGCATCATGATGCGGCAGTGTTCGCACCACGTTGCGTGCATCAAAACAACCTTAACGCTTCCATCACCATTTAGTACGGATGATGACACTTCAGGAGATGTGACTTCTGTTACAAACGGGCTGTCTTTTTCTTCTGACTTGAGTGTCATGGAAGACGTGTAAGAGTAGTACAGATACGCGAGAAACAATGCGATGGAAACAACGGCGAAGAGGTTCCAAGGCGTAAAGATTGATTGTGGCTGTGTGGCTTGGTGAACAACGTGAACGACTCGTTCACTACCAAGCTGTCCATTATAAACTTCGGTCGATGTCATTTTTATTATATATCTTGTTGTTTTATTATATACATACAAAAATGTACTAATCTAATATTCAAACGTACTTTTTTTTTTATAACATTCCATCTTTAATTAATTGGAGCTTAAAATCGTCTTTTAAAACATTCATATTATATTCTTGCGAACTCGCGCGACGAGTTCTTCCACTTAAATCCCAGCACCCAAACTTCTCATTTTCAAAGTAAATAAAGTTTTTGGTGACAAAGTCTTCGTGATCTTTCAGCAAGTGTTGCACGTTTCGAAGAGAAAAAGCTAAACTACTTCCAGAGCCATCGCAGATTTTCAAATTTTGTTTGATTTTGTATAGCTCCTGGTCTTCGCAAAAAACGAATCCTCCTCCACCTTTTTTCGGAGTTTCAGGATTTTTCATGTACGAAGCTGTGTTAGTCAACTTAACAGCATTATATACATCGTCAATTTCGTTTGAATTGATAACACTATAACCGATTCGCCTACATAAAGCAAACATTTTTTTTGTTATTTATTAATTATTATATAAAATAAAAAAATTTTAATGTTAAAAAATGCCATTGCAACGAATGTTCCGGGAGACGGAAGCTGCCTTTTCCACGCAATATCGTATCCTATAAAAGGGTTGACGGGTTTGTTACTGAAAGATATTACAGCAAACATTATTGAACGCCACCCCGAAGAAAAATTGCATGGCGTGTCGGTTTTGGAATGGATTCAGTGGGATAATGAGACTTCAAGCATAAGCGCAGAAACATATGCAAAGAAACTTAGAGGAGGATTGTGGGGCGGAGCTTTAGAAATGACGATCATAGCATCCATACTTAACCTGAACATCTTTGTTTACAAATTGAACACATCGAATGTTTGCTCCAGAATCACCGACGTTATAGCAGACACCGGGTTCCTCAGAAACCAAATAAAGAGACCACCCTTATCGATCCAAATGTGTCTATTGTGGGTTAATGAATGCCATTACATGCATCTTTCTGTTATACAGTAGTTTTTTTGTTTGATTTACGTTTTCCTTTCTTCTACACTAATGTCTTTACATTTAAGACTTGATCATTAGTTCGAATTTTTAATTCTTCCAACCCCTTAGGGTTAGACATGACGATAGGATTTGTTACCTTTACTGGCTCAGTCTTTGCTGCAATTTGATTTATTTTGCTAGAAAGCGAGCTTGACACACGCAATTGGGACGAATCTGGACTAGGTGGGCTTTCTTCATCCTCGCTATCCCTATCTCCGCCATTTTGCTTATAGGAGACAATCCCACCCCCCGCTGAATCAGAGTCTGAAAACACTCGCGGAGTTTTTAAGATCGGAGGCGATGCCACGCCAGTCTGATTAATGCGGATGCGACGAAGGCCGTTCGTTATGTCGGGCTGCGCAATGTCCTTATAATCCTTTCTGAAATTCTTCTTAAATTTTTCAACTATAAACTCAGGAATCGGGGGAGACGTTTCCGCTAATCTCTCCACCTGCTCGCGCACGATCTTCAACATGTCTCGGGCACGAATTCTCTCCAAGCGGGGAAGGGTCATTTCTGTAGCAATAAATCGGTAAACCTTGTTAAATTGAATATCGGCGATTCTATGAGCCTCGGTTCTTTTTGCATACGCGAAATATGAATTGACAGTGTTCAGCACACCGCACAGGATTGAAATGGCTCCGATGCCCAAAGATCCCATCTTCATGTTGTCAGCGAAAAAAGTCGTTGAGGACGCTGAAGCAGTTCCGGAAAGAGTGCTCAACACAATCACTGGAATGCTTATCCAGTTGCTCAATGTTCCATAGTACTGCTCGCACTGGTTGTGCAACCAAGCAAGCCCAAGCGCCTTTTCTCCCTCTTCTGCCAATAATTTTTCAAGCGCAACATTCCAAGTAATTTCTTGATTCTCGTTTCCTTCCATTTTCTATTTTTTCTTTTTGCTCATTTGGAAACTTCTTGAGCAGAGTCTGAAGAAAAGGGATGGATTTTATATTTTCCGCATCGACTCATTTAAAAAATATATATAACACAATTCTCGACCTTGCGATTTTAAGGCCCTTGAGAAATTTGTATTTTGATGGACCTACAGTTTTGGGAGTGGGATTTTGGGAGAAACTGCCGCAAAAAGACATTTGCTCGAGGCTTACAGGAGTCTCTGCAACCTTTTGGGATAAGGCTGACGCGTCCGAAGAATGCAAAGACTTACTTTCTAGAAAGTTCGACACTTTTATAGTGGGCGCCTTTACACTGGGATACATTTGGGTCATTTACAAGGTATTTTCTTACTTTTTATTCCGAGTCTTTGTTCTGCGACCCATAACAAATGAGATTAAGGAGGAAATGCGGAAAGTTTTTCAATTTGAACCGCGAAATGGCGATGAGCGGGATACAAATAGACATAAAAAGAAGAATAAGTAAAAAAAGTTGCGTTCAAATTCAATTGTTTGAAGAATGATTTATTTATATACTACACACTATAAAAAAAAGTGCTTCCCTTTCAAGTAGATTTTTTAAACTTTCCAGACTGTATTAACAAGCTTTTCGGATGAGCGCCTAAAAAACGTTTTGCCCATAAAGGCCGACAGGATAAAGAATTGAATTATCTTTTGAAAGAATGAATGCACAGGTGGCCTTAAATTAATAAATGCAAAAGCAATACCAAAAGGTGAGTTTTCCATCGTCCAAAAGGATGTTGAGAATATATTGATCCTCAAAAAAGGGTATGTGAGGTAGCAAAAGTTACCTCTCGCATCACATAACCTTCCCTAACATAAAGTCCTAATCTAATTAAACAATGATGCTTGTAAAACTTAGGTATTATAACCCCCCTCCCCAATGAATTCTTCTCCTATTATTTTGTCGATTGTTATATAAAAGTCGTTGAGGACTAGCATTCTTAAACAAGTGCTCAACATAATCACTGGATTGCTATATGTAAATGATCCTAAGTTACTTGTTCGTTTAAATAATGAATGAGTTTGACAGGTAAGAGATGGATTTGTATATGGAGAGGGAAGATGCTCACTGTGGCAAAGGTCACTGCAAAAGAATGTGAGTACACATGTAAACAGACCCCAAATGGTTGGTGTGAGACTTACCCCCAAAATCCAGACCGAGCGAGGGAAGGAGGCATACAAATGTATGACCTTCTTCCCTCGCTCGGTCTTTTTTTTTGTTTTTTATAAAAGTGTGTGTGGGGAGTAAGAGTATATATACCATTTTTAACCTCGTAAAATAATTCGCCCCTGTAGCGCAGTGGATTAACGCGTCCGCCTTCTATAAGTTATGTTATTAAAAACATAACTTCTTAGTTGGTGAGCGGAAGATCGAAGGTTCGATCCCTTCCTGGGGCATTTCCTTTTTTTGCCTTTTTGCCTTTTTGCCTTAAGTTCCAAAAGCTTTTTGACCAAGTGCATTGCCTTCTACATTAGAAATTTTATACGTCCTTTCGGTATTAACAATTTTAAAAACAGCTTCAAAGTGACTTCCTGATATTTTACTACCACCATTATTAGAAATTAAATAATAATCTTGTTCATTAAAAGTATTTATTAGTTGCACAGTGTTATCGGAAGTGACAAATACACAAAAGCTGACTTTAAAGCAATCCGCAATCTTTGTTAAGATTTCAGAGTCAAGGAAGTTTTTGCCTTGTAATGTAACTTTTTCCTTAAGAGTAAAACTCAACATTTGAGACAAAATGTTTCTGCGGAAAAATGACGCAACGTTATTTTTTACAGTATCATTTTGCAACCTAAATGCAGGACTACAAGTAGTTAACACAGAATGGATTAAGCAGTCATTTTCAGACCCGCTGGTTGTTTCTGCAAAAAAGTTGTCTCTTAAAGGACGAGCACTTGGATAAGAAGAAGAAGATCTATGCGTTAAGTCCTTTTCATTTAACGAACTATACGATATAATTTCTAAAATAAATTTATCAAAGTTATTTTCTGCCTCAGCATTTGTTAACTTATCGCAATTCCATGCACCAGGTTTCCAAAATTTAAAAGTATCATTTTTTCTTTGAAACAGCAAAGTTGTATACGAAGGAACTCTTGATCCAGAGCGTCTAGCTCTTGATCTATAGGAGCGCGTGCGTCTCGATCTAGAGGGGCGTCTCGATCTAGAGGGGCGTCTCGATCTAGAGGAACGTCTCGATCTAGAAGGGCGTCTAGCCCTAGAAGGGCGTGTACCGGCGCGACGCCGAGTATTCGTACGACGCTTTGAAACTTTAGGCATTTTTTTGAACTCAATGGTTTTTTCTTCTTTATGAAGGTGAAAAAAAATTACGAAGGCTGCGCGTGGTTGGAGGTGCAGCTTTTGACTTTTTTCCTGGTTTTGATTGCTCTGAATTAAATTCTTGAAAAGTTCCAACGTCAGGCGAAAAGAACCTTTTCAAAGACGCCACGTTCTTGAGCTTGTTCGTGGCAAGATCGTTTGCGTCACGAAATATAGACTTGAGGTCTTGAACATTGCAAAATTGTAGCAATTTTGTTAATGGGTTGAAAAGAGACTCGATGTAATAAGGATAGTCGAGCTTCCGTCCCGATCGTATAGCAGAAGACGCAAAGTCGGGATGTTCGGAGCGCTCGTACAGCTTTGCTGGCGTTTCCTTTCCACCCAAATTATTCAAGTCAGTGAGAATCACGTACGGCATTCGGGCTCCGACTGGAGGCGCGCCCTCGTCCCCGCGCTCAAGCATTCGTTTCCACGCCATGACGTGGGGAAGATTGGAAGATGAATAGTTTGACTTTAACGACTTGCTGAGGACAAATGCCTCGATCGGAACTTTCCCTTCTGCCATGTCTTGCAACTGCTTTCGCAAAGCCATCATTGCAGAAACGACAGATCTTTCGTACAACAATGAGTGAAGAATGGCGTTTGAAGCGTCTCGGACAAGCTGAGATCTGTCGCGGCGCACAGCGTCAATTCCCTTCATGTCGAGCTCCTCCTTGAAGCCACCCTTGCCGTCGCTCGTAAACTTAATGGCCGCGTAATTCTTTTTTTTTAGAAGCAGGTAAGGAAAATAAACCTTCTCGTTCGTTAACCGCACCGCAGAGCAAGCCTCAGCCAAGTCCTTGCGACCGCGCCATTCTTTCGAGGACGCATCCGACGAAATGGAGGCCGACAGCGACCCTGCGCCGCCAATTTCGGTAACCTTGCCTTCTCGCAGCTCCGAAGTAATCTTAGATGCAGCCTCCTCGCCGAGCTCATTCGCGCGTTGTACAGTCGTTCCCTTACCCCAGAGGACCATTACGCTGTCGGTGTCCCCATATATCACTTTCGACCCAGGAAACGTTTTCTCCGTAAAGTTTTTTGAAAAGTCGATAAACAAACGTCCTTTTAACGTCGTAACGGCTGCAACGGGCTTGCATGGAATCAAGCCGCGTTTTTTTGAAACGCCGCAGAAGCCGTAGCACGAGTTGCATGCAACCTTCAGTCCGTTTTGACGTCCGTTAAGAACGGCCTTTTCCGCGGGGTCCTTGGACTCGTTCATCAATTTCTTGACGGCCTTGCGTGCGTCAATTAAACGCTTGAGAAGAGAGGGTAGGACACCCGTCACGTGCATCGCAAATGTGTATTTGCGATCTTGCATTTCGTATTTCAGTAGATTGCGATTGACGAGTACATTGTTCTTGATCACGTGAGTTTCGAAGGACACTACGGCATCCGAACTTGATCCCAGAGCCAAGACGTCAGCGTCCAAGACCAGGGTCGAAGGGCAGAGGTTGAAGTATCGAATAATGGACGGGTAGAGCGACTCAAAGTCGAGCGTGGAGACGCAGTCCTCGTAAAAGCCTGTGACGGGCTCGATAACTGTCGCTCCCTCATAATCCGGCGCCACCTTTCGAAAAGAATTCGTGTTTTCGTCGTCGTCCAGCTCATTGTCGGGCCACCCGGA
>Ga0114966_10004403_pt1 | contig 12123 bp, 9 predicted proteins | sample M_130207_XF_Meta_FD_87029 | JGI IMG/M metagenome (GOLD analysis project Ga0114966, IMG submission 87029) | Freshwater microbial communities from Lake Montjoie, Canada to study carbon cycling - M_130207_XF_MetaG | ecosystem: Environmental > Aquatic > Freshwater > Lake | place: Lake Montjoie...
AGGATTGCCCCACCGTTGCCGTGGCTGTCGCGGCACTCGTAATCGTCGGAGCCTGACCTGGCGGTGCGTAGATGTAAGCCGCGCCGGAATCGTATGCGGCCTCGTTGGGGATGGAATTGACGCCCGTGGTGCTGCTGGCATCTGCATAGGCCCCGACGACCACCGTGCGACCCGACATGGCCACCGACGAGCGGAAATAGTCAGCCGACCCAGGTTTGCCGACAATGAGAAAGGCTTGCTCCCTCCACGTCGTACCGTCTTGCATGAACAGGTAAGGCCCAACGGCAACCGTGTCGCCTGAAACTGCAACGGAGTGCCCGAACTCGTCACCCGCCCCGCTGAAGCTACCTTTGAGAAAGGCTTGCTCCGTCCACGTTGTCCCGCTTCGTTTGAACACGTAAGCCGCACCAGATCTGCGATCCCAATCGTCGTGGGTGTCCTCCCAATGTGCCCCGACGACCACTGTGTCGCCTGAAACCGCAACCGAGTAGCCGAACTCGTCATCCTTCCCAGTGTTGCTGGCTTTCAGATAAGCTTGCTGCGTCCAGTTCGTCCCGCTCCGCACGAACACGTAAGCCGCGCCCGCATCGAATAAGTTTTCGCTGGGGGTGGAATTAACGCCCGTGGTGCCACTGTCCTCACGCTTCGCCCCGACGACCACCGTGTCGCCAGAAACGGCCACCGACCAACCGAACTCGTCAGCCGTCCCGGTGTTGCTGGCTTTGAGATAGGCTTGCTGCGTCCAATTCGTCCCGCTCCGCACAAACACGTAAGCCGCTCCAGAATCGCTTGCGCTCTCATTAGAGATGCTATTGACGCCCGTGGTGCTGCTGGCATCTCCGGAGGCCCCGACGACCACCGTGTCGCCCGACACAGCTACCGAGATACCGAAAGCGTCTTGCGCCCCAGAGTTACTGGCTTTGAGATAGGCTTGCTGCGTCCAGTTCGTCCCGCTCCGCACGAACACGTAAGCCGCTCCAGAATTGGATGCATAATTATTGGGGATGGAATTGATGCCCGTGGTGCTGCTGTCCTCATTTTGTGCCCCGATGACCACCGTGTCGCCTGAAACGGCCACCGACCAGCCGAAATTGTCATCCACCCCAGGGTTACTGGCTTTAAGATAGGCTTGCTGCGTCCAGTTCGTCCCGTTGCGCACGAACACGTAAGCCGCGCCGGAATCGAGGCTCCCCTCGTTGGGTGTGGAATTGACGCCCGTGGTGCTACTGTCCTCTCCGAATGCTCCGAGGACTGCTGTGTCGCCCGATACGGCTACCGAAAACCCCAAATAGTCATCCACCCCAGTGTTGCTAGACTTGAGATAGGCTTGGAGAGCCTGCACAGGCGTTTGAGCCTGCAATGGGGTGGTCGCTCCTAGAGTGGCGAGGAGGCTCAAGATCAGGGTGACGAAATGCTGTCGCATAAGATTGGCTTTTTTGACGGCTGTTTGGTTACTAATACAGACATCATCCTTTATTTCTGAACCGTCAAGATGTTTTGTCATTTATTGCCTTAGCTCGATGAAAATGTCTCCTTTTGGGCGGAAGTTAATTCACATGGAGACATTAAAAATGAGTGGAAAAGAAAGGCATCTTTTGGAGTTGATGAGTCGGATCAAAAGGAAGGAAATGACGCTGATTAAAGCAGTGGACGTAATGGGGATATTCTCATCGAGCTAAGACAATGTGCTTTATTTTAATTGACAGGCAGCATGGCAATGCCGAACTTCTGAAACTAGTAGCCCATCAACCAAATCCTTACTAGAATTTAATAAGCCAACAGGAAGAACGGATGAGGTAGGTCGGAATAGGTGCGTGCGGAAAACCTCGCTCAGAGATCCGCGGCGAGAAGGCCAATTTCAAGCGCTTCGGCAAACTGCTGAAGCAGTGGGTGGAACTGGCGGTGAAAACGTCGCGACTGAGCATCAGTAATACTGGGAACCACTCTTGACGACATCAGCAGAAGCTGGGTTTCTTAAGAAACTTATTTTCTTCGAATAATCCGGTCGATATTCTGAGAAGAAGCCAATATGAAATCGATTAAAGCACATCGTATCACAGCAACCGAGTTACCTTGGTTGGTGGATGTAATGGAGACGTGCCAACCACTGACTGAGCAGACTCCCATCTGGGTAAAAAAGTCGATCGAGCCGGTCGGCTCACTCACCGTATTCGAGCGTCATCCCTATTGCGAAATCAGTATCACCCTTAAGTCCAGTTCCATAAGCTTGATGGGGAAGGAGGAGGCTTTGCGGCTACCAGGTGATTTGGAATTGGTGGGGCCTAGAATACCACATACGTCGCGGGTCCTGTCCGAACCACAAGAATATATTGCCGTGTATTTTCTGCCCAGCGTTTTGATTGAGATGGGACCCGGGGAGGACGGGGTGCGGGCCTTGCGTCGCTTCACCAACAAACAGACACAGTCCACTCGGTTGATCCGGCCACCGCACAGCATGATCGCGAGCCTCACTCATTTGTTCGAGCAGTTATTTTCTGAATTTGAGGGGCGCCAGTTCGGGCGGGAGATAAGATTACGAACCCTTTTTGGGGAATTGATCGTCTCGATTCTGCGATGGGAAGAGTCAAAGAGTATCTCCCCGCGCGACGAATCGCTTGAGATTGATTGGAAATCGATCACCAAGACATTGAAGTATTTGCGGGAATATTACTCACAGCCGGTGTATGCCGAGGAACTGGCAAAAGCCTCTGGGATGAGCGAGGCGAGGCTAAGAATACAGTTCAAAGCTGCGACAGGGATGTCTTGGATGAAGTTTCTGCAAGGATATCGCATTCATCGTGCGTTAGCACTATTGAGTGAACCCGGCCACAATGTGACGGAAGTGGCGTTGACGGTGGGATTCGAAAGCTTGAGTCATTTCAACTCCACGTTTCATGCATTCATGAGCGTGTCGCCTAAGCATTATTTGAAAAAACCGGAGCCAGATCGTCTGAAACGTTGAGCGATTCCACCTTGGGCGATTGCATCTGCCGATTTCCATCATGTCGGTCAGAAGTGAATGCACGGCTATTGAATCCGCCGATCAACCGGAAGTCCAGGGAGTCTATCGAAGTCAAATAACGCAGTTTTACATCAAAAAAACGGAGGTGGTTGCCGGCGCGATGAATCATAATTTAGTGAATTGAATCTTATTTCGATGCGACCAACGTGGATAAATCAAGTAGCTCTGCACAGTGACGTGGCAGCACCGGCGGTGGATTTGCTCTAATCTGAATCGTGGAAGTAAGAAGACAAAGTTGGCTCGCCGGAGCACCAAATCGAGCCTCAATGCGAGTGTCTTGAACCTGAATCCCACTTTTTCATCGGAGAACCTATTATGATCAGAAAGATTGTTAATATCGAGTTGTTGTTCCTGCGTTACCCGTTCCCTGAAACGATCAAGTATGAGTACAGCGGGGGCGTGGTGGACAACCAGGACGTGGCCTTGGTGCGAGTCACCTGCGACAACGGCGAATACGGACTCGGCGAAGTCACGCACGGCCAATTCTGCTATGATCCCATCGCCGGATTGGTGCAACACTTCAAGGAACTGCTGGTGGGGCGATCGGTGTTCGAAATCAACCGTGCCTGGGAAACTATGTATGGATCGAGCGTCTTCTGGAATCGGCAGGGCGTTGGGATCGGCGTGATGGGTGGAATCAACATCGCGATGTATGATCTGGTCGGCAAGCTGCGCGGCCTGCCTGTTTACGAATTGCTCGGCGGGCTGGTCCGCTCGCGAATTCGGGCGTATGCCAGCAACGGTTTGTTTCGCGACAAGGAGTTGTTGATCGCCGACGCCCGGCGCGCGCAGCGTTTTGGTTTCAACGCCTACAAGATGCGCGTCGTCACTCCTGAGACCCTGATTCCATTGGTCGCGGCGTTCAAGTCCGAACTTCCCGACATGGATCTAATCGTGGATGCGGTTCAAGGCTCGTGCAGCGTGCCATGGTCGATTGCCATCTCCAAGCAACTCGCGAAGGAACTCGAACGCTTCGATGTACTCTGGTTCGAGGAGCCTTGCCGCGTCGAGAACATCGAGGGCTATGTTGAAGTGCGCCGTTCGACTTCGATGAATATTGCGGGCGCTGAGAGCCTGCCAACCGCTGCAGCATTCAAACCCTATCTCGACCGCGAGGCATTCGGGATTGTGCAATTCGACTGCTCCACCTCGGGCTTCACCGAAGGACTGCGGATTGCAAACCTTGCGGCCGTACACCAACGTCCGGTGGCGATTCATTCCTGGGGCTCCGTGGTCAGCGCGTTGACCGGTCTTCACCTAGCCCTTGTCATGCCCAACTGCGCCATTACCGAATACGGCTTCATGGATCACCCGTTGAACGACCTTCTTTCCGTCGAACCGCTGCGACCAAAAGACGGCTATTTCGAAGCCCCGACGACTCCCGGCTTGGGCGTCAAGTTCGACGATGGCTTGTTGGAGAAATATCCCTACGTGGCAACACAAAACACCATGGTTTCTGCAGACGAAGCCAATATCCGACTGACCGGCATCGGTGGCCGACACAACTGTTGAGCTTTTATTAGATCATCGTCCTTGGACCGAGTGATGACCCCGCGTTTGCGGGCGGACGGACACGCCAGCACACAGCCTTGGCGGGATCCCCTCGAGTTTGGCGGTGCCCTGCGAATAGTAATTATGTCACGACCTATCTAGAATTGGCTCAACGAACGATTCCGGTGTGTCGGCATCGTTTCCCATAACGCGAAGTTTATTGTGGTCAAGAATCCGATGAACTAACCAATGGTCAATGCGGGGCCTATCAAAGAAAGACTTCATACTCGACACGCCCGGCCGACCCTGCAGCATCATGCAGACAAGAAACGGCAACGCCCTTACTTCCCAGCCGATCAGGACATTCCCGGTTCCGCTCCCCCAGTCTTTGCCCCCGAGATGGAACGATGAGTTTGACCCTGAGTTTTTCGGGAATGTTACGGGAATGGCACTCGATTGTTTGGAAAAAAAAGCACTTTTTGTATCAAAAAACGGAGGCGAGTTTTTCCGGATCACATCATCCTTCAACGTCCAATAACAAGAACAATGAAAGAATCATCAATGAAAACATACACAACAAAAACTGGAGCATCTCCATCAACCCACCTTCGAAAAGCAGTTTTCGGAGGTTGCAAAAAAACAATTATTTGTTTGGCAACCGTTTTAGCTGTTTCCGTTCCGGCGAGTGCCAGGGACTTTTATGCTAACGGTGATGTTTTGAACTGGGAGACAAGTACTCACGACTCATCATTCTCTATTGAAAATGGCACCACAGTTAACATCAAGGACGGTGTTACGATCAGCCTGCGCCGTAGCGCGACTTACGATACTTCGTATCTGGCAACGGATCAGGCTAAATCCGCTTATCTGAATCTGTCCGGCAGCGGCCGGATAGAATTTGAGCAAGAGATGGCCTTCGCTTTAAGCGACGCAAGCGGCGGCCCTGGAATCGAACGTATTCTGAACATGAGCGGGAAAAGCTACATGAATCCGTCCACTCTCTATGTGGGTCAGCGAGGTGATGCTGTTATTAATATCACCGACGACGCCATGATAGATATCCGGACCGATGGGGCTCTGTACACGCCGAATATTATCTTTGGTAACAATCATTATGGTTTCGCTCTTACCGCCACCATTAATCAATCCGGCAACTCTATTATCCAGAGCCTGGCAAGTGGTATGAAAATGGGAGCAAACAATACCGCTATTTACAACATGAGCGGCGGCCAGTTGATACTTGGCGGCAACATCACAGGTGCAGGCGTAGATGATAAGTTCAATTTCACTGGCGGTAAGATCATCCTTAAGGGTGGTGACTATACAAGTATTACTAACGCTGCTAACTCCGTATGGTTTAGTGGCGGAATAGCTACTTTCGACGGCACTGACACAACCGTCCTTCCCAAGCCGCGCATCATCCCGCCGCCAGAACTCGCGCTGAACATCTATCCTGGATTGAACTTGACCGGCACAGTGGGTCGGGGATACCGAGTAGAATATGCTAATGTGTTGACCCCAAATACATGGGTCACCTTGACCACCATCAACCTGTTGACGACCTCGCCCACCTTTGTAATCGACCCGACGCCGGGCACGCTGCAGAGTCGTTTTTATAGGGCAGTACAGTTGCCGTAATCGGATCGCATCCACACTTCGTGTGACTTTCGGGAGAGCCGGCCCAAACAGGGCCGGCTCGTTTTTCAGATAATGAGAATTTTCAATCCAATAACCAATGCTTCACTGGCCTGTCTATTCATGGCCACTTCCTGCGTCGCCGCGCAACCGTTGGTCGGGAAGCTGGCTCGGCCCACGGCGCAGCAGGCGGCCTGGCAGGATTGCGAGGTCGGCATGTTCATCTGCATCGGACTGGAGACATGGCAAGACAAGGAAGAGGATACTACGCTCGACACGCCTCTAGAAACAGTCAATCCGGACAAGCTCGATACCGAACAGTGGGTTTCCGCTGCCGAGGCGATGGGTGCAAAGTATATCGTTTTCGTTGCTAAGCACGAAGGCGGGTTCTGCTTGTGGCAGACCGAAACGACTGACTACGGGGTCCGGAATATTCCCTGGCGCGGCGGCAAGGGCGACATGATGAAAGATTTGGCTGAGTCCTGCCGCAAGCGCGGAATGAAACTGGGGGTCTATCTCAGTCCGCAGGATCACTATTTAGGAGCCGGTCTTGGTGGGCGGTGCAAAACGCCAGAGGCTCAGCAGGTCTACAATAAAATCTACCGGCAGCAACTCACCGAACTCCTGAGCCGCTACGGCCAGATGTTCGAGGTCTGGTTCGACGGCAGCTTGATTATCGACGTGGGCGACCTGCTCAAACGCTACTGCCCGAAGGCGATGGTGTTCCAAGGCCCTAACGCCACGATCCGGTGGGTGGGGAACGAAGACGGCATCGCACCCTACCCGAACTGGAACTCGCTTCCGCTGGCCCGGGCAAAATCCGGCGTCTCGACCGGGGATGATGGCACTCCCTCAGGCGACGCTTGGCTGCCCAACGAGTGCGATGCCCGCATTCGCGCCACCTGGTTCTGGAACTCTCGGAATGCGGACACGCTGAAGAGCGTCGAACAACTGATGACGATGTATTACCAATCCGTGGGTCGGGGCGCGGTGTTGCTGTTAAACATGACGCCCGATACCACCGGTCTGATGCCGGCAGGGGACCTAAAACGCGCTACAGAGTTCGGCGCGGAGATTCGCCGCCGGTTCGGCCGGAGCATTGCGGAAACCAGTGGCAAGGGCGAGTTGGTCGAACTGGACCTCGGCCGAACGGCGCTCGTTGACCACGTCATCACGATGGAATACATCGTCGAGGGCGAGCGCGTGCGGGAATATGTGATCGAAGGGCTAGTCAGCGGTGGCTGGAAGGAACTTTGCCACGGCTCATCAATCGGCCACAAAAAGATCGACTCATTCAGTCCCACCGAGGTGAGCAAGGTGCGTCTGCGCGTGGTGAAATCCGCCGCCGAACCGCAGGTGCGGAAGCTGGCCGTGTATGCCGCAAGCGAGCCCCCCAAGGGTATCGCCAAAACAGGAGCGGCCAACGCAGCCCAAAAAGTCTGGGAGTGGTCGGCGAAAACCGTCGGGAAAGAATGGCAAACGGTGGACATCGACCTGATCGCCGTTTGTAAAGAGGCTTGCCTGTATGAGGTGGACTTCACGGCTGCGGAGGGGAAATCGTCCTTGGAAATTCAATCGCTGACCTTGCTGCAGGATGGCGTTGCCGTTCCGGAATTCACCAAAACAGTGGAGCAGTGGTTGCGATATAACATGACGATTACCGGACTAGGCAGAGCAATGGTCTTGCGAGCCGTGGTGCGCATTTCCGGCGGGCAGAAGGATTCGCACGGTACCATGACCATTCGCAAGGGAAAACAATGAATACGACCAGACTGAGTATCATCTGCGGACTTACATCAACATAAAACTTGCCGCACCTCGAACCGAACCGATTCATGTCCGCTACTCCGCACCACGATCCCGCATTTCTGGGTGCCCGCCGATGGTCACTCGGCGCGGTAATGTTCTGTTATCTGTTTTATTACACAGGTCGGCAAACTTTTGGTTTTGCGATTCCCGGTATTCAGGCGGAACTGAAGTTGGACACACAAACGCTCGGATGGATCAGCGCGGCGATGCTTTGGGCATACGCGGCTGGGCAGATGATCAACGGCAACTTGGGCGATAAGTTCGGCGGTCGTCGCATGATGTGCCTCGGTGCGGTGGCTTCGTTCGTTTTAAACTGGTTTACGAGTTTTGGCATTGGCTTTAAATCACTGGTCGTTGCATGGGGAATGAACGGACTCGCACAAAGCATGGGCTGGGCGCCAGGAAGCCGCCTTGTGTCGAATTGGTTCAGAGCAGGCGAGCGCGGACGCGCCTTCGGCATGTTTGTGCTCGCGGCGGGACTGTCCTCGGTGCTGTCGTTTGTCACCTCACTGCTCATACTCGATGTGCTGCACCTGGACTGGCGCTGGATTTTTCGTTTGCCGGTGCTCTTGATGTTGCTTGGCGGCGGCGTGGTGTGGTTCGTCGCCCGAGATCGTCCCAGCGCCATGGGATTTGCCGAACTACCGGATGACGACGACCCTCAAACCACCACCTCCTCCTCCTCCAAAATGGAGACAGCGTGGCAACGTTATGGCGTGGTGTTGAGAAATGGCCGGCTGCTGCTCGCGGGGCTCGCCATCGGTTTTCAAAACACGGTGCGTTACGGACTGCTGATCTGGGTGCCGGTGTATTTCCTCGGCAAAGATTTCAAACACGATCGACTCGGAAAGTGGGTCAGCCTCGCGCTGCCAATCGGCATGGCGCTCGGCGCACTGGCCAGCGGCTGGATATCCGACCGCTTTTGCGACTCTCGCCGCAGCGGTGTCATCGCGACTTTCATGATCCTCGCCGCCGTGTCAGCGATTGGAATGTATCTGCTGCCAGCCGGTCATCTGCTCGGCGTGCCGGTGCTGTTTCTGGCCGGATTCTTCGCCTACGGACCTCAATCCGCCTTCTGGGCCCTCGCGCCGGATTTATTAGGTCGGGCACGGGCCGGAACTGCGGTCGGCGTGATGAATTGTTTTGCTTACGCAATGGCTGGTCTCGGCGAGCCGTTCATCGGCTGGATGATTCAACACAATCCGTTCGGTAAGAGTGGAGTTGAAAACGTGGCGATTGTTTTTCCTCTCGTCGCTGTGTTCGCCATCTGTAGCGCAATCCTTGCCCTGCTAATCCGCCGATGAACTCAAACGACAAAACCATGAAGTGTAAAATCATGTTGTTTTATCTGAAAATTATTTCCCCATGATTTTGTCATCGTCCCGCGTCCAACTTTTCCACGGCCCCGGCCAGCCTTTTCAAATGGCTACCGCGCCGCTTCCTGATCAACTACGTCGCGGCGAGGTGCTCGTGCAAATATCGCTGGCCACGATCTGCGGCTCCGACCTGCACACAATGGATGGCCGTCGTTCTGCGCCGACGCCGTGCGTGCTGGGACATGAGGCGGTAGGGCACGTCATCGGAAGTTCTCGTGATGGCATTGCTACCGGACAGCGTGTGACGTGGACGCTGGCTGACAGTTGCGGGCATTGCGCGCCCTGCTCGCGTTGGCATCTGCCGCAGAAATGCGATCACCTTTTCAAGTATGGTCACGCCGCGTTCAGCGATGGCAGCGGGCTGAACGGCTGTTATGCCAGCCACATCGTGCTGCGACCTGGAACGCAAATCATGCCGGTGCCGGCGGCTCTGCCCGATGCCGTCGCTGCGCCCGCGAACTGCGCTCTTGCCACCATCGTCAACGCACTTGAAACGCTGCCCGATCCCTGCGAGCGGGTCTTGGTGCAGGGCATGGGACTGCTGGGAATTTACGCCTGCGCGTGGCTGAGTCATCGTGGTATTCGGGAAGTGTATTGCGATGATCTCAGCCCGCAACGGCTCTCGTTGGTAAAGGAATTTGGGGGCATTCCGCTTGAACCCGGAACGACACCGCCCGAAGTGGATCTCGTGCTCGAAGTCACCGGCAGTTCCGCCGTCATCCGCGAGGGTGTCAAGGCTCTGCGTCCCGGAGGACATTACGTCTGGGTTGGCATGGTGCATCCGGAGACGAAACTTGACCTCACCGGCGAAGCCGTGCTGCGCAAATGCCTCACAATACGCGGCGTCCACAATTATGCCCCCCATCATCTCGCCGATGGACTCGATTTTCTAGCGCAAAATCACACTCGACTGCCATTTGAAAAACTAACCAGCCCACCGCTGCCGTTGGAACAACTCAATGAAGGCATCGAACTTACGCGGAGCCGCCAATGGCAGCGAGTTGCTATTCAACCCTGACCGCTACTCATCATTAAACTTGCCACACCTCAAACCAAACCATCATCGTCAACCTAACCCCGAAAAATAGTCCCTATGTCGATTACATTAAAAAATTTGAACTCAGCGCGTGGCTCATCGCGTCGGCACGCCATCGGGGCGTTTACCTTGATTGAGTTGCTGGTTGTGATTGCCATCATTGCCATTCTGGCAAGTCTGCTCCTGCCGGCACTGGGGAGGTCGAAAGTGTCGGCGCGCACAATCGTTTGCAAAAACAACATGCGGCAGATTCAAATCGCATTCGCGCTTTATGAGGACGACAACAGCGGACGGGGGGCCAACTGGAGGAATTGGATGCGCTGGATCCGGGACGGCGGCAATTTCTCACAACCGGGGTCGGAAGATCGGGGGAACCTGATCGCGGCAGACCATGCCTATGCGTACTGGGGGGTGGCGTACGCCCCTTATGTCGCCTACAACAAAAAGGTATTCTTCTGCCCCGCGGCCAAGATGGCCGATGACGTGAACGGAGAACCCCATGAAAGATACGACGGCAAATTCAAGGACGGCCACAAATACACCACGTATGGTTTTAACGGCTATACCGATGTGAAAAACGGGCGCGTGGTCGGCTTGCAAGTCGCGTTGTTCGAGGGAGTGATCACTTTCGCCGACGACCCAACAGCCAAAACGCATACACGCGCGCGTTCGAGCGCCAACCTGCGAGCACCCTCAACAACGATCCTGTTCCAGGATGCATGGGAGGCCATGTTGGATGGCACTGAGGACACTCCAATTGGATTAACGCAGTGGACCGCCTTCCCCGATCGCCTCAATGAGTACTATCGTCACAACGATCGCGGCAACATCATGTGGGCGGATGGCCATGCGACCCAGGCGCGCCGAGGTAAGACGCATTGGCTGGAAGATTGGTATATTGGCCAACCCCCAAAGCCCTGAGAAGCCCTCGCAGAACTTAACCTATGAAGAACTCCATCATCACGCGCCGAAGATTCCTGCGCGACAGCGCCGCGGCGTGCGGCACTTCCCTGTTCATGATCCCTCAACTCGCTTCCTTCGCGGAGTCGGAGCCGGTCAAGGAAGCGAATCATCTCGTGCGTTTTGGCGTGATGACCGATGTGCATAAAGATGTCATCCACGACGCGGATCACCGGCTGGAAGTTTTTATCAACCGGATGACCCAGTTGCGCCCCGATTTCGTAATTCAAATGGGAGACTTCTGCATTCCAATCCCGGAGAATCAAGCATTCCTGGAAATCTGGAAGCGGTTTGACGGACCGCGTCACCATGTTCTGGGCAACCATGACATGGACGGGGATGGTAAAAATCGCCCGGACAAGGCGTATGCCTTCACGCCGGAGGAAACTATGGCGTTTTGGGGGATGAAAAAGCGCTACCACTCATTCGATGTGCAGGGCGTTCATTTTATCGTTTTGGACGGTAACGAAAAGGGTCCCGGACAAACTGGCTATTACCGATTTCTTCTCGAGGAGCAGGCAGAGTGGTTGCGTCAGGATCTGGCGGCTACGCCGTTCCCCACCGTCGTCTTCATCCATCAGAGCCTGGAACGTGAGGTGGACGGCGTGGCTAACCAGGGTTCGATCCGATCAATCCTAGAGCAGCCCAAGCTGAAGAGCGGAGAGGGGAAGGTGATCGCCTGTTTTTCCGGCCATCATCATCGCGATTACGTGCGGCGACTCCGGGGAATTCTTTACCCGCAGATCAACAGCATGTCCTATCACTGGCTGGGTGAGGCGTTTGTCCACGACAGC
>Ga0114966_10004404_pt1 | contig 12121 bp, 10 predicted proteins | sample M_130207_XF_Meta_FD_87029 | JGI IMG/M metagenome (GOLD analysis project Ga0114966, IMG submission 87029) | Freshwater microbial communities from Lake Montjoie, Canada to study carbon cycling - M_130207_XF_MetaG | ecosystem: Environmental > Aquatic > Freshwater > Lake | place: Lake Montjoie...
GCCTTGCGTCGACGCGAGGCGTCCGGCCACAAACGCCCCGAAACCCGCGATGGCGAACTGCGCCAGCGACAACTGCCCCGTGTATCCGGTGAGCACCACCACCGACAGCAGCAGAATGGCAAAGCAGATGGTGACCACATACGCGTCGACCCACACGTTGGGTGACGTCATCAGCAGGGCTCCCACGATGGCAACCGTGGTGACCAACAGGCTCCAGCGCATGCGACCGTTGCCAATTGAGGGCAGCTTCTGCAGCAGGTAATCGCGCTGCGGAATGGCCTGACCGCGCACCACCATCCAGATCACGATGAAAACGAAGGGCACCGCCTTGCCTACTCCGGGCAGGTCAGGAAACTGCATGTTGACTTCGCTCTCGCAGACTCCGATGAGCAGGCCCGCCAGCAGTGCGAGGGGGAACGAGCGGAATCCAGCCACCAGTGCTGTTGCGGTTGCCGCAAGCACGAGACCGGTCATGACGGTGGGTTGCAGTGTGACGATGGGAGCGATCAATATTGCGGCCAGACCGGCAAGCGCGCTGCCGAGCGCCCAGTTGAAGACCGCGATGCGGTTGGGGCTCAGACCCAACGACGAGGCGACGCGCTCATTTTCGGCCACGGCGCTGGTGGCCAGACCGAACTTGGCGTAGCGGTAGAGCAGGTACATACCCAGGGTCACGACAATCGCGATCGCCACTAAAATAAGCCGCTCGGCGGTCACAAAGACGTCGCCAAAGACGTTGACGCGGTTGACGGGCAGGGCGCTCTTGATTGATTTCGGCACCGAGGTGTACCGAAGAATGGCGAGGGACTGAAGGGTGAGAAGTATGCCCAGTGTGGCCACCACACGGATCAGCGACGAGCGCTGTCGCAGTGGGCGCATGATGTACATCTGCACGAGCGCGCCCAGGGCCGCCGACACCAGCACGCCAATCAGCGCCGCTACAAGGAAAGGCATCTTGCGATTGACGTTGAGTTCCCACTCGACGTACACGCCCACCATGCCGATGGAGCCGAGGGCGAAGTTGAGGATGCCTGAACCGCGATAGATAGCAATGAGTCCCTGCGCCATCAGCACGTACATGGCGCCCACGCCCAGCCCCACCAGGGCGAACCTGATCAGATCTTCCACTCGACTGCCTCTCTCGGATCGAGCCGGGAGTGACAGCGAGCCTCCGGCCCCACCGCCAGGGTGGGGCCGGAGGCCGCGGTCACTTCACTTCATGCACTAGCAGTGAACGTCAGCACCCGTGGGAAGCGGGTCGGGCTCAACGAGAGCGCCGACGTTGTCGAACTCGCCGTTGGACAGGTCCTTCAGCGTCCCGTCAGCCTGCCACTCGGCGTAGACAACCGAGCGGTTGAACAGGCGGGTGAAGTAGCCAGGAATTTCTCCACACACCCACGGCTTGGTGAAGTCGACGTCGGGGATCTGACCCGGCAGCGACACCGTGGCGGTCTCAGCAGCCTTCAGGAAGGAGGCAGCGTCAACGCTGGCACCCACCTTGTCGGCAACCTGCGAGAAGGCTCCGTAAGCGGTCCACGTACCAAGACCACCGAGGCTGTTGTAGTCCTCGGTGTCAGGGGCGCCGATCGCAGCAAGGGCACCGCGGTAGGTGTCCCACACCGGCAGGTTGAGATCGGGGTAGGCACCCACGACCACGCCACCGGCACAGATGTCCTTGTACTCCTCGGTGCAGACCTTGGAGTCGAAGTTGCCTTGCGGTCCGTACATGCGGGCCTTGGAGCCGGACTGGCTCCACGCCTTCATCCACGTGATGTAGGGGGTCTCCGAGACCACCATGAACACGCAGTCGGGATCACCCTTAGTGGCTGCTGCCACCTGGGCTGAGTAGTCCTGCGCCGTGGGCGGAAGGACAACCGGCTTGCCGGCGTTCATGATGTTGACGCCCTCGTGCTTGGCAGCAGCCTCGATGATGGGCGCGAAGCCCTCGGCGCCACCGATGACGACCATGTTGACCTTCTGGCACTTGTCGATGGCCGCCTTCTTAGCGAAGCCAATGCCGTAGGCCTGGTGGCTTCCGAGCGTGAAGACGACCTTGCTCTGGAACTCCTTGGAGCCCAGCGGGCAGCAGGCACCGAAGTAGGCGATGCCAGCGGGCTCAAGCACGTCAACAATCGCGTCGGGCGCGAAGGTGAACGAGCCCACCACCGCGACAGCGTTGTCGTCGACAGCCTTGCGAGCGCAGGCAGCTGAACCCTCAGGGGTTCCCTTGCCGTCGCAGACAACAACCTTGAGCGGACGTCCGGCAATGCCGCCGTTCTCGTTGATCCACTTCTCGTAGGCCTGGCCGGTGTACTGGATATTCGCGTACACCGGACCCTGAGAGTCGAGGTCGGTGATCGTGTAAGCGACGACGGGGTCGCCACTCACGGCCGGCGCGCTTGACGCCGGCTCACTCGGCGCAGGCGCGCTGGACGACTCGGCAGGCGTCGAGGCAGCGGCTGAGCTGCTCGTACCCCCACTCGAGGACGACCCACAGGCCGCGAGCGTCAGGGCCGCGGCGGCGACAACAACTGCCACCTTTGCCAACAGCCCTCGCTGCGATCCGTCATTGAGGGTTCTGACACCCATAGTGACTCCTTTGATTGATGTTCTCCCAGCCGTCGACCTGATGCCGCGACCGTTAGGTGAGTCGAACCTTGTCCTCGCCGGGTCCCCTGTCAAGGGTTGAGCCGACTATTGACCTAAGTTGTGACCTTCTAGAGTACTGTTTGATATGTTTTGTCCGGTTTAGGGAGTGGCATAGGTCCGATGTGTTGCATTCTCGTGACGTACACGTGACCCCTAAATCGGGCACGCCACCGTCTCGAGTTGCAGCATGGCGAGCACCCTCCCGAAACCGATGTACTGGGTGGTCATCATCGACAGTTCGAGGAAGCCCTCGTCGCCGAAGGTCGTGCGCCAGCGACGCACATCGTCATCGGTGATGCTGTGGTGGTCGAGCGCCATGCGCTCGGCGAAGTCGAGGGCGATGCTCTCGTCCTCGCTCAGTGTCCCGAGCCCCTCGCTGTCCACGCCCAGGGCGCCGAGGGCCTCGCTTTCCAGCACCGACTCCGGTGACAGGCGAGCGGCCGCACAGGTGCGACAGCCATTGAGGGTGGCCACATGCAACCTCACGAGCTCCTTCATGCGCGAGCTGATGACCCCCTTCTCCTTGTGCCAGGGGTAGTAGAAGGTGAGGTAGTCCTCAAGCAGTGCGGGGACGGGCGCGAAAGCCCGGGCGCAGTGCTGGGTCGCCCAGTCGTCTGGCGCCGCGCCATCGTGCATGGTGCGCAGGAAGGGGTCGAGGTCCTCGACCTCCACCAGGGGGATGCGTGACATTGGTACTCCTTCAGGTCTAGTCGCGGGCAATGGGGCAGACAGGGCAGACTGGCGTGCTGCTCACTCGGTGTTGAGCAGCGCGTAGTCGTCAACCCGGGCGTAGAAGTAGGGCAGGAAGTCTGCCTTGGGGATGGTTGCGATCTGCCGCGTGGCCGGGATCAGATCGCCCTCCTGCCAGATGGCAGAGCGGACATCGCCGATCGGGATGTCGCCGAGGTAGTCGTGGGGAGTCGAAGCGAGGGCGACCGCACCTGAGCCTTCGCGGTGCGCGGTCAGGCTCACTTCGAAGGTAGCCAGGGTCAGGATCGGGTCGAACTCGAGACCGGCTCCCGAGGTCTCCGGCTGCGCCTTGATGTTGAAGTTCGCACCCGACGTTTCCGACGGCCCCAGATCGCGATCGAGGCTGCCGCTCACACGCATGATCTCCACGCCATTGCGCCGAATGGTGCCCACGGCGTGGTTCACGCCCCGGTGCAGTTCGATCTCGGCCTGCCGCTTGGGCTCGCCGAACACCTCACGGCCGTAGAGAATCGCCGAATCACTATTCATGTACATGGCCAGCACGTACTCGCCGGTGATCACCATTCCGTCGGAGTCGGTGTAGCGGGCCGGCAGATACACGGCACCGCCAGTGAAGTTGCCGACGCAGTTGCTCTGCCACCGTCCCACCATGAAGCGGGCGGAGTCGCCGTCGGGCTCAAGCGGAGCAGGAATCACCTCGGCCAGCCACGCCTGGGGCACCGAGGCAACCACCGACAGCATCTCCGAATTGACGAACCTCGGCGCGCGGATGACCGCCTCGATCGCAGCAATCTCTTCGGGTGTCTTGACGAATCCCATCGGGCCTCCTAGGCCGCGGGCCCCACATGAGCCCGGTTGATGGGCCAATCTGCCTCACCCGTGCGCGCTTGTCTAGACCATACCTCCGATGTCTTGAGTTCGAAATAGGGCTTTTAGGATGTTATGTAGTGATCTCTACCGTCCATATTTCACGGATTCCCTTGACAGCAGGGCCCGCTTTGACCCACCGTGAGGGCACCACCGTCGGAGCACCCGCTCCTCACACTCATGGCGTACTCGTCGGGCGCGGGGCGCACACTCTCACTGGGAGGTTGGTCGTGAAGGCTGCAGTCTTCGAAGGCCCTCGTACGCTATCGATCCAGAATCTCCCCGACCCGGTGGCCGGCGCGAACGACATCGTCGTGAAGGTCTCACAGTGCGGGATCTGCGGGTCCGACCTGCACTCGTACCTCGAGGGAGCGTTCGTGGCCCCCGGGCAGGTCATGGGGCACGAATTCAGCGGCAGCATTGTGTCGGTGGGCTCGCTGGTTGAGGGACTCGCCGAGGGCGACCGCATCACGGCGAACCCGCTCAGCGCCTGCGGCCGCTGCCCCCGCTGCCTCGAGGGTGCCACCCACCTGTGCGAGACCGGTCTTGCCGCGAGCGTCGCCTACGGTCTGCCCGGCGCCTTCGCCGAGTACCTGCGCGTGCCGCAGGTGATCCTCGGCGGCAATGTGTTCAAGATTCCCGACAACGTCAGCGACGCCGCGGCCGCCATGGCCGAGCCCATCTCGGTGGGCCTGCACGCGGCCAAGATGTGCGCGCCCCTGCCCACCGACACCTGCGTGGTGATCGGACTCGGCAGCATCGGACTCAACGTGGTGCAGATGCTCAAGATCATGGGAGCCGGACGCGTCATCGGAATCGACGTGTCGCCCACCCGCCTTGCTCTGGCCCAGCAGCTCGGAGCCGACATCGTCATCAACGGCAAGAACGACGACGCCCTCGCCGCGGTTCAGGATCTCACCGGAGTTGGCGCCTACGGCGTTGGTGCGCGGGCCGACATCGTCGTGGAGGCGTCGGGGGTCACCGCCCTGCTCAACCAGGCAATCACGATGACGCGCGCCGGCGGCAAACTGCGTATGGCCGCGCTCTACGAGGGCGACGTACCCATCGACGGCAACCAGATCGTGCAGAAGGAGATGAGCGTAGGCGGTACCTTCGCCTACAAGGGCGAGTTCGCCCAGGTGCTCTCGATGCTCTCCGACGGTCGCGCCAAGGCCGAGCCTATGATCAGCCACACTTTCGCCCTCGACCAGATCGACGACGCGTTTGTGGCGCAGTTGGCCAAGGACACGTCGGTGAAGGTCCAGATCACCCCCTAACCGACACCACAACGCACTCCCACACCACACACTCGCACGGCACGCACACTCACCTAACTACGCAGGAGGATCTCATGGGTCGGCTTGACGACAAGGTAGCGGTCATCACCGGAGCCAGCACAGGCATCGGGCGGGCCACCATGGAGCGGTTCGCCGCCGAAGGTGCGACCGTCGTGGGCGGAGCCCGCACCCAGTCGACTCTCGACGAGGCGCTCGCTTCAGCCCTGTCGAACGGCGGCCAGGGCATGGTGGTCGCAGGCGACCTCGCAACCGAGGCTGGCGCCAAGGCGCTAATCGACGCCACCATCGCCGCCTACGGCAAGATCGACATTCTCGTCAACAACGCGGGCGTGGGCTGGGCCTACGGCGAGGCCAACCCCGGCTCCATGGCCAAGCTGCACGAGACCACCACCGAGTGGTGGCGCGACGTGATGTCGATCAACCTCGACTCGTACTTCCTCTGCACCAAGTTCGCGCTCGAGCACATGATGGCTGCGGGCAGCGGCTCGCTCGTGCATGTGGCCAGCATGGGCGGCATCACGGGCCTCTACGACGGCCACACGTACACCGCGGCCAAGGGCGCGATCGTCAACCTCAGCCGGTCGCTGGCGATCACCTACATCAAGAACGGCATCCGCAGCAACGTGGTGTGCCCGGGCTTCGTCGACACCCCGATGATCGCCTCGGTTGTGCCCGCCTTCGACGACCCCGCGGTGGGCAACACGCTCACGCCGATCGGTCGTCCTGCGGCTCCCGGCGAGATCGCCTCGGCCAACCTGTTCTTCGCGTCCGACGACTCCAGCTACTGCAACGGCTCGCTGCTCACCGTCGACGGTGGTTGCACCGCCCGCTCGTTCCCCGGCTAGACCCCAGCACTATCGGCTGCCGGTGCTCGCGGTTCCCTCAGAACCGAGAGCGCCGGCAGTTTCACTGCCCGCCCGAACCGCTGACAGAAGGACATAGGGACACGTCGTGAACCAGCCACTCGAACTCGACGGCGCACTCAATTTTCGCGATGTGGGCGGAGTGCCCTGCGGGCCCGACCGCCGGGTCGCCCGGGGCCGACTGCTGCGCAGCGACACCCTGCAGTTTCTTACCGCTGAGGCGATCCACACCCTGGTGACTCAGCTTGGGCTGCGCAGCGACATCGACCTGCGCCTGGCGTACGAGATCGAGGTTGAGGGGCGCGGACTGCTGGCGGACGAGTCGTCTGTCGCGCACGTGCACCTGCCCCTCATGGTTGAGGGCACTAATCGCGACGGGTCGGCCACGCCGATTCTGCAACAGCACGACCCAGTGGTGACGCACTACCTCGGCTACCTCGACAGTTCGGCCCCGTCGGTGGTCGGAATCGTGCGCCTGCTCAGCTCGCCCGACGGCCCGCCGGCGATCATTCACTGCGCGGCGGGCAAGGATCGCACCGGTGTCGCGATCGCGATGGTGTTGGCGGCCATTGGCTGCGACGAGAACGACATTGCCGATGAGTACGCGGCCGGCTCGCACCTGGTCGACGCCGTGCTCGATCGGTTGCGAGGAATGCCGAGCTACGGGCCAGCGCTCGACAAGCTGCCCAAGGAGGCCAACCTCACGCCGCCCGAGTACATCCATCGGTTTTTCGCCGGGGTGCGAGAGGCCTACGGCAGTCCGCGCGACTACCTCATGCTGCACGGCGTTACCGAGGCCGAACTGGTAGCGCTGAAGGAGAACCTCACCGAACCAGTGGGCTAGGGCTGCGTCCTGCGGGACCTTGCGCCTCAGGCTAGGTAGTCGAGCAGCACTCGCCCCATGGGCAGGTTGAAGTCGCTGATCTGCCAGTAGGCGCCCAGCATCCGCGTTGGCCTAAACAGGTGCCACGGATCGGCGTCACTGTCGACATGGACGGTCAGTGAGGCACGTCCGGCCCATAGCTTCGGGTTGCCGGCCGCATCGCGCTGCAGGGTCTTCGACGACGCCAGCAGCACCAACTCGTCGGCGGCAGGCGGCCTACCCACCTGCGACGGTGGCAGTAGCCGATGGCTCAGCACCCCGTGACCACTGCGCTCGCTCGGGTCGGCCTGACGCTCGGGAGTGAACGTCGCGGTGAAGAGCGGCGTGCTGGCCGGGCGACTGACGGTGAAAGCCAACTGCTCGCCGAGCGCACCACCCGAACCCGCACCGCCCCAATCCCAGCGCATCAGCGCCAGCTTCTTGGGATAACCCCATAGCTCGCGGCCCGCGGCCAGTGGTGCTTCGCTATCGGTGAAGATGAGGGGGAGAAAGTAGTAGGGGTCATCGTTGTCGTCGCGCACGCGCACGATCACATACGTCTCGTGAAACGGTCCGAAGGCACTCCAGTGGTAGTTGCACACGCGCACCTCGCAATAGACCGCCCCCTCGGCCGTCGCGTCGATCCGCAACCCCTTCGGAATAAGTGCCGACACCGCTGAGGCATCGGCCTCAAAGCAGATGCTCACCTGCTCGGCATCGCGGAACTCATAGGGCGGTGGGGGATAGAGGCTTGCCCCCAGCGGCATCGAGAAGCCCGCGGCCCCCAGTTCGTAGGCCATCTCAGCCCTCGTCGAAGTAGCCCTCGGCAACGTAGTCCTTGACCACGGTGCCTAGGGGCAGGCTGAAGTCGGCGGTGGTCCAGTACGCCCCGAGCACCTTGGTCGGAGCAAGCAGGTGCCACGGATCGATCTGACTCGTCGACGGCAGTGTGACCGACCCCCGACCTGCCCAGAACTCCGGCCGACCGTCGGCACCCTTGTAAAGCGCGCCGTTGACGTCGAGTCGCACCAACTCCGACGCCGCAGGCTTGCGTCCTTCCTCCGACGGGGGCAGGTGCCGGAAGCTGAGCACCGGGAGCCCTTCGCGATCTGAGGGCTCATACAGCCTCTCCGGAGCCATCGTGAGCGTCATGATGCGGTTGCCCGCCGGACGCTCAACCGTGAACAGCAACTGCTCGCCGCGATTGCCGCCGAGGCCCGCGCCTCCCCAGTCCCACCGCATCACCGCGAGCTTCTTGGCGAAGCCCCAGATCTCCCGACCGGCGGCCAGCGGTACCTCGTTATCGGTGAAGATCACCGGCTGGTACCAGTAGCGCACTCCGTCGACGACAACCCGCACCATGATGTAGGCCTCGTGAAAGGGGCCAAAGGTAGTCCACGGGTACCAGCACACCCAGGCCTCGCACACCGGCGGGTCGGAGTCGGGCACGACGCCCGGCGGCAGGAGCTGCGCCACCTTCTCGGGATCAGCCTCGTACTGCACCCACGCCTGGTCGGCCCGGCGGAACTCGTAGGGCGGCGACGCGTAGAGTGATGCGCCGAGCGGCATCGAGAATCCCGCGGGCATTCCGTTGGCACCCGTGTTGGCCATGAATCTCTCCCTAGTGAGCGGTGTAGCCACCGTCGGTGGTGTAGCAGGAACCAGTGATGTTGCGCGCCTCATCTGAGCACAGGAAACCCACGAGGGCAGTGACATCGTTCACCTCGGCGATTGCGCCTCTGGGGTAGGTGGCGGCGAGGGCGGCCTCCTTCTGCGGAGTCATCTCCTCGGTACCGAAATCGGTGCGCACATGCCCGGGCGCCACGAGGTTCACCCTGATCGACTCGGCGGCATAGTCGATTGCAGCGCTGCGGGTAAGGCCGAGCACGGCGTGCTTCGTGGCGATGTAGGCCGCGGCGCGCGGGTACGCCACGGTGCTGAGAATCGAACCAATCGTGACGATCGAACCGCCACCGGCACGGCGCATCAGCCTCACCTCCTCGCGCAGGCAGTGCATCACGCCGGTGAGGTTCACCGCCATCATCTGCGACCACTCATCGTCGTCGAGCTCGGTGACCGCATGGCGCGCCACGTTGATGCCAGCCGCGTTCACCGCGGCCCCCAGAGGCCCGAGCCGACTCGCTATCTCATCGAAGGTGTAGCGCACACCCACCGATGACGTGACGTCGCACTGAAAGGCGTAGGCCTCAGCGCCGGTCGATTGAATGCTCTGGGCCACCCGTTCTGCCGACTCGCCATCGACATCAAGCAGGGCAACTGCGAACCCGCGAGCCGCCAGGTCGGCCGCGCATCCGGCGCCAATTCCACGCGCAGCGCCGGTGACCACAGCCGCGCGCCCCGAGCCCTGCGACACGGCTACACCCGCTCGAGAATGGTGGCGTTTGCCATGCCGCCGCTCTCGCACATCGTCCAGAGCCCGTAGCGCCCACGTGTCTGCTCGAGGCGGCCGACGAGGTTAGCCAGCAGTCGCCCACCCGAGGCGCCCACGGGATGACCGAAGGCGATCGCTCCGCCCCAGGGATTCACGAGTTCATCGGAGATGGGGAACTCGCGCAGCCACGCGCCCACGACCGAAGCGAAGGCTTCGTTGACCTCGACCGTCGACATGTCGGCAATCGCTAGGCCCGCTCGCTCGAGCACTCGATGGGTGGCCGGAATCACCCCCGTGAGCATCATGATGGGATCGTCACCGACAGCGCTGGTGGCCACCACCCGGGCGCGCGGGGTGAGGTTCAGGGCCTTCAGCGCGTACCCACTGACCACCAGGCTGGCGGCCGCACCATCGGTGAGCTGAGAGGAGTTGCCGGCGGTAACCCGCCAGGCGATCTCGGGAAAGCGCTCGGAGAAGTCATCGCGCTGGAAGCTGGCCTTGAGCGCGGCCAGCCCCTCGGCCGTCGTGGAGTCACGAATGCCCTCGTCAACGGAGACCAGTCCGTGAGGGGTGCTGACCGGCAGGATGTCGCGCGACATCACCCCGCCGTCGCGGGCCACCACGGCACGCGCGTGCGACGCCGCCGACAGGGCGTCGAGTTCCGCGCGCGACAGGTCGTACCGTGCGGCGATCAGCTCAGCCGAGATGCCCTGACCCACGAGCCCGTCGGGCCTGCTCGCGCGAAACATCGGGCCCAGTTCATCGCGACCCATGCGGTTGAGCTTCATCGGAATGAGGCTCATCATTTCGACCCCGCCAACCGCCACAACATCCATCTGACCCGAGGCCACCGTGGCGGCGGCAAAGTGCACGGCCTGCTGGAAGGAACCGCACTTGCGATCGAGGGTGACCGCTGGCACCGAGTCGGGCCACCCGGCCGCCAGCACCGCGTGCCGGCCGATGTTGCCGGCCTGCTCGCCCACCTGCTGAACGCAGCCGGTGATCACATCCTCTACGACCGCGGGGTCGATTCCCGTGCGCTCGACGAGGCCGTTGAGTACCGAGGCCAGCAGGTCGACGGGGTGCATCCCCGCCAGCGATCCCGATTCGCGACCGCGACCGAAGGGGGTGCGCACCACATCAACGATGTAGGCATCCATCGGAGGCCGCGGCTCGACGCTCATGCGGTCACTGGCTCCCCACGCCGCTGATCCGCTCGATCTCCTGCTCGCGCACGGTGCGACGCAGGATCTTGCCGGCGGGGCTCTTGGGCAGTTCGGGCCAGATCACCACGCTGCGCGGCTTCTTGTAGCTCGGCACCCGCTCGGCCACGAAGGCCATGACGTCTTCGGGCGTGGTCTCGCTGCGACAGGCCACGACAGCGTGCACGACCTCGCCCCAGGTGTCGTCAGGGATACCGACGACCGCCGCCTCACGCACGGCAGGGTGGGCATTGAGAACATCCTCGACCTCGCGCGGGTACACGTTGGAACCACCGCTGATGATCATGTCGTTCTTGCGGTCGACGAGGTACACGAAGCCTTGAGCGTCGATGTAGCCAAGGTCGCCGGTGTGCAGCCAGCCGTCGACGATCGTTTTCTCAGTCAGGTCCGGCCGCTTCCAGTAGCCCTTCATGAGCAACTGACCACGCGTGACGACCTCGCCGACCTCGCCCGTCGGCAGAAAATTGCCCTCGTCGTCCTGAACGCGAACCTCCATCAGGGTGTACGCGCGGCCAGCGGATCCAACGCGGTCATGCTCATCGGGCTGCAGCACCGTGATGGCCATCGGTGCCTCACTCTGGCCGAACGTCTGCGCGAGAACCTTCCCGAACACCTTCTGCGCCCGCTCGGCCACGCTCGGCGGAATGGGCGACGCTCCCCAGCACAGCCGGCGCAGCGACGATGTATCGACGTCTTCGACACCGTGCACGTCGAGCACGAGGGCGATCATGGTGGGGACGAGGAATGAGTACGAGGCTCGGCTTCGCTCGATCTCTGCGAGCCACTCGGCCGCGTCAAACTTCTTCATGATCACGCTGCGGGCTCCGCGCGCAAAGGCCGGAAGGAAGAAGGCGCCACTGGCATGAATGATCGGCGCCGCGTGCAGCATCGTGTCGGCCGGGCCGATGTCGGGCATCAGGTCCATCAAGAAGTTGGCGACCTCGGCATGCTCGCCGCGCATCGTGAGGGTGACCGCCTTGGGCATGCCGGTGGTGCCACCGGTGTAGCCAAGCCGGTAGGGGGCCTCCGGATCGCGCGGCACGTAGCAGGCCGAGGTGTCTCCCGACCACGCGACGGTGTCGATCCACGACGAGTCGGTCGTGAAGTGGAGGTTCTCGCCACCGGGCGGCACCGAGCCGGAGTGAATCAGAGCACGCGCCTCGGCATCGGCGATTTTGTAGGCGTTCTGCTCGGGCGTGTCCTTCTCGTTGAGCGGCAGGCGCACGAGTCCGGCCTTGGCCAGCGCGTAGTACACC
>Ga0114966_10004409_pt1 | contig 12110 bp, 5 predicted proteins | sample M_130207_XF_Meta_FD_87029 | JGI IMG/M metagenome (GOLD analysis project Ga0114966, IMG submission 87029) | Freshwater microbial communities from Lake Montjoie, Canada to study carbon cycling - M_130207_XF_MetaG | ecosystem: Environmental > Aquatic > Freshwater > Lake | place: Lake Montjoie...
GACAGGAACCGGTGCTGCAACCGGCCCGATTTAAAACCGGCAGCACATCGCGCAAAAAACTGAGTGGTGGCAATTCGCTCGAACCGAACTTGGCCGTCGCGCTGGCCCCAGCGGGCTCTGGAGTGGTCGTCTCCGCCACCGCCTGCGGCGCCAGCTTCGCAACCAGTTTGCCTTCGCCGCTCCATACCTGCACCTGCCCCGAGTGGCCGCCAGAGAAAATCGTGCTAGGGGACAACGTACTGACCGCACAAAAAAGCGTGTCGCCGGCGTCACCGATTTTTTTCTCATCGCCTCCCTTCGAACGTTCGGTGCCAGCGTGAGGCTGGAGATTAGTGTAGGTAAAGACGGCGCCTTGGTGGGTGGCGGCCACGATGGTTTTCCCATCTCCCGGCCAACGCACGGCGGTCACCGCACTGGTATGAGTTCCCAGACTGATGAGCTTTTCGCCCGTCTGCACATCCCAGACATTGAGTTCCTGATCCGCACCGCCGCTCGCCACTTGCGTGGCGTCGGGATTGAAAGCGACACTTAAAACCTGGGCGCCGTGCCCTTCGAGCCGGGCCAGTTCCTTGCGGGATGCCAGTTCCCATACTTTGATCAATTTGTCCCCGCCGGCCGTGACGAGCCGGGTGCCCTCTCGGTTGAAATCGAGTCCGAAGATCGTATCGTCGTGGGCGAGCCAAGTGGAGACGATGCGCCCCTCAGGTAGGCCGATCACGCGCACAAAGCCGCTTTTTCCGGCCACGCCGTCGGCGAGCACGAGCTGACTGCCATCGGGGGAAAATTGGAGAGCGGTGACCTTCCCCCGTAACTCGGCCGTCCATTCCCGCTGCGCCTCGAAGGATTCGCTGTTCCAAAGCACGATGCGGCGAAAAGCGCCGGAGGCGAGCCAGCGCCCATCTGCGCTCCACGCGAGCGACTGCACGGCGTCGATATGGGCGGCCGTTTGGTGAAGCACCGGAAATTCTGGCGAGGAAGTGTCGTGGAAAACGATCGCGCCCCCACGCCCCACGGCCAACCGCTTCGCGGCCGGGTCCAAGGCCAGCGCGAGAATGGGATGGTAGTTTGCCGGCAGGGGGGCAAGCCGCACGGGCTTGGTTTCTTCCTCAGTCAAGGCCGCCTGATCCCAGGGCAGACCGCTTTGAATCCAACTTCGCAGTAGCTGAATCTGCGGCTCCGTCAGTTGTTTTTCTGGGGGCATGTGCGGATCGGCGTCCGCTAAAAGGACATTCGCCAAGGGGCTGTTATCGGGCCGGCCGAGTTCGACGACCGGTCCGCTCGCGCTGCCCCGGAGCAGGGACTCTCGCGAAGTGAGGACGAGCCCCCCTTTTTTCTTCTTCTCGTTATGGCACGAAAAACATTCCCCTTTTAAAAGCAGCATGGCGTCACGCGTGGGGCTGCTGGCCACGGGGGCGCGCGGCGGAAGCGCGCTCGCGCCGATGAGGCCGGGTGCTAGGCCGACGACCAATCCGACGCAAAAAAATCGCAAATAGTTCGACCAACAACGGCGGAGCGAAACGTGCTGAATCACGGTGGGCGTTAGGGGGGCGGGGCGGGCACAAAGCCAATCATATCAACGGGAGTTTTCAACGTTTGTCGGCGCGTTTCAACGATAACCTGAGATTCTTTGCAGGTTCGGGAGGGCAGGGCGATGATCGTGGTTGGGTGGCGGGATGACACTTGAGCGAGTATTGCACGGACTTTTCGGATGGGGACACCAGTGGCGCGTGACGCGGTGCGGGTATGCGCTGAGGGCGGCACCGCGCGTGGCGAGCTGGTCGGCTTGGTGCGATGCTCGCGTAGGCGAAACCCCAACCAAAGTAAAAATGCGCCGCGCGTGGCGATCTGGACGGATTGGTGCGACTGTCGGTTGAAGAGACGGCCGGATTATGGTCCGCCGCGAGTATCGCTGCCGGTCAGGCGGTGAGCGGTTACAATCATGTCGTGAGGAATACGTCTGGGGTCGATCCGCTTAAATGTCCGCTCTGCCCGGGCCAGCTCCGCCCCTTCGCGGTCGTCCCAAAAACCGCCGAGATCGCCACGCTCCTCGTCGCGCAACCTCCCGCGCACCCACCAGCACCCTTGGGCCCACGGACCGCCCGCCCCCGCCGGCACCGTCGTGGTGGACGCCCGCACCGGCACCGCCTATCCGGTCGACCCCCGCCCCGGCCCCACGCCCCGACCCCGCGGACCGGTCCCGCGCCCCGGCCCCGCGGACCTTCCGTATCCAAAAATCTATGACGAATCGCCCCGGCCCCGCGCGACCTTCCGTATCCAAAAATCAATGACGAATCGCCCCGCTTCCGCGCGACCTTACGTATCCAAAAATCCATGACGAGGCGCTCCGCTTCCGCGCCGTTGTCATGGACCCGCGGGACGACTTCGATCAGACCGGCTTCGCGTGGCCGCGCGCACCCGTTGATCCCGCGGACTAGCCCTGGGCAAGGAGAGTTGTTTACCGACGACTGCCCCCGGCCCGCGGCCGCCGCGAGTGAACCGGTCTTCTGGACGGAGACCGCCCGCCCCGACGACCAGAGCCCCCCCCCGCCGGCCGCCGCCACCGACGCTGACCTTGCCGCCGACACCGGCCCAAGCCGACCCCTCGGCTGGCGACGTGCCAACCGACGCACCGGAGCCTGCCTGAGGAAATTTTAAAAACGGTGGCTCCTTGACTCCGAGCGGTCCGGAGGTCTGCCTCCGCCCATCGCCCCCCGCGATGATTGCTCCCCAACGGCAACCAGCGCCTCGATTCGCCCATGAAATCCCCCTTTCCGTCCCAGCCGTTCCGCGCCCCAAGACCAGCATCAGCCAACCCGCCGCCATCTCAAAATCGACTCATTTATGGCTAACTCATCCAAATCTCACCAGGCCCGTCCCTTTAAACCCGCCCCCCCGCAAATCCAGTTTCCTAGGAATAAAACCGCCCATTTATTATGAAACGAAACTCCACTTTAATCCTGCTTTGTACCTGGTCTGTCTTGGCGTTGGCCGGCCGACCGACCGCAAACGCCGCGGACAGCAGCGCCAGCGGAGCGTCGTCCCGGCAAAGCGCAACCATCACGGGACAGATCTCCAATGCGGCGACCGCGGCCTATCTCGAAGGGGCGCGAATCGAAGTGCGGGAGACCGGCCGCCAGACGCTGGCCGATCGGGAAGGGCGTTACGCGATGGTCACCCCTGCCGGCACCGTGACTTTGCTCGTCTCGTACACGGGGCTGACGTCGCAGACGTTCGCCGTGACCCTGATGGACGGCCAGAAGCTAGTCCAAAATGTTGGCCTTACCTCCGAAATTTATAAAATGGCGGCGCTGGTCGTCGACGGGGAGCGGGAGGGCAGCGCCCTTGCGACCACCCGCCAGCGCCAGGCCGCCAACTTGAAAAACGTCGTGGCCGGCGATGCGTTCGGCACCGCGACCGAGGACAACGTCGGCGCCTTTTTGCAGCGGTTGCCGGGTTTGAACATCATCAGCGACACGGGCCTGGTGCGCGAGGTGATGGTGCGGGGGATCAGCTCGAGCCTCAACACCGTCGAGATGGACGGCGTGCAGATGGCCAACACCAATTCCTCCGGCACCAACCGGTTCTTCGACTTTCTGCAGGCTTCGCTTTCGATGGTCGAGAGCATCGAGGTGACGAAGGCACCGACGCCGGACATGCCCGCCAGTTCCATTGGCGGCAGCATCAATATGGTCACGCGCACGGCCTTCAGCCGGGCCAATCCGCGGGTGTTCACTTATTCCCTCGGGCTGGTGCACAAGCTCGGCCGGATCGGGGGCCGGGCGGAGCCCCAAAAGCGGTGGTACCAGGAACCGATCGAGGGCATCAGTCCGTCCATCGGATTCACCTACTCGGATGTCCTCGGGAAGAACAAGAATGTCGGAGTTTCCCTCAGCTTCTCCCGCAACACCCAGTTCGGCGGCTCGGAGGATGCGTTGTTCAATTACCAGTCAACGATGAACAGCCCCGCCTATATCCGCAATGCGAGCGAAAGGGTCACGGCGGCGGCCGGACCCCACACCCGGCGCAACATGAACCTGAAACTGGAGTACAAGCTGAGCGATCGCACGGCCATCACGCTCACCGGCGTGCACAACCTGTATCACGAAAATCCAGAAACCCGGACGCACCTTTTTCAGACCGGAGACGCCGCCGCCCGCTTTGCGCCGGGCTATAGCGAAACGTACTCCGAGGCGCTGCCCAATGTGGCGACCATCTCCCAGATCACCGAGACCGCCTACGACAACGTCAGCAACAACTACCGTTCGCAGCTCGCCGTGATGCACCGGTTCAGCGGTATGACCATCGACTACAGCGGCACGGTTTCCCAGTCGAACGGCTATCAATATTATGCCCCGTTTGAACGTGGTTTCCCCGGCAAGCCCAAGGGGACGATCACCATCGGCGGGCTCACCAATATCGGCTATATCGTCGATCGCCGCCGCGACCCGGCCTGGCCGATCATCACCCAAACGTCGGGGCCAGACGCCTATAACCTGGCCAGTTACACGACGATGACCATGACGCAAAATCACAACAGCGCGGATGCGATCGTCACGGAGGGCCGCTTTAACCTCAAAAAAAATATCGAGCTCGCCGTTCCGACCTACGTCAAAACCGGGATGCAGTACCAGCAGCAGCGCCGGGAACGGGACAACAAGCAGCACAGCTATTCGTATACCGGAACAGGGGGACTCACCCAGTTTGCCGACAAGAGCCCCTGGGTGAAGGAGACCATCAGCGGGCAGCGCCAGGCGCCCTGGGTCGATCTATTGGGCGTGGCGCAGCATAAGGAGGATCATCCCGAGTTATGGCCGGAGAACATCAGCTATCTCTACGTCCAGCGGCTCCAGAGTCTGCAGGATGTCCGGGAGACGATCGCCAGCGCCTTTGTGATGGGCAATGTGCAGATCCAGCGGCTCGGGATTCTGGCGGGTCTTCGCGTGGAGGAGACCGAGACGCAGGGCAACGGTCCCGTGAACAAGGCGGTTAATCCGGCGGAGGCCGCCCGGCGCGCCGCGTTTGGGGGACTTCTCACGGAAGCGGAAATCATCCGCCGCGCCAATTACGACTGGGGTTCCCGCACCCATGCGGAGGGCAAGTATCGCAACGTTTTTCCAGGCATTCATTTCAAATATGCGCATGGCTCAGGCCTCCTCACCCGGGCGAGTTATTCGACCAGCATCGGGCGCCCCGGCATTGCCTCGATTATTCCCAGCCTCTCGGTCAATGAAACTTCCGAGCGGGTGACCGTGAACAACGCGGGCTTGAAACCCCAGAAATCGGACAACTTCGATCTCAGCCTAGAATATTACTTCGAACCCATCGGGATTTTCTCCACGAGTTTCTTCCTCAAGGAAGTCAGCAGCTTCATCTTCACCGACAGCAGCCAGATCGTCGGCAGCGGAGCGAACAATGGCTTCGACGGGCTGTACGAGGGCTACGGCATTACGACCTCATCAAACGGAGGCTCCGCTCGCTACCGGGGTTTCGAGGTGAATTATCAACAGCAGTTCACCTTTCTCCCGGGGTTCTGGAGCGGTTTCGGGCTGAATATAAACTACACCCAGCTCGAGACCAAAGGCGATTATGGTGGGACGGTCGCCACCACCCAGGTGGCGGGATTCCGGCCCCGCACCGGCAATATCTCGGTCAACTATCGCAAGGGCAAGTACGAGGTCCGGCTCCAGACCAACTGGCTCGACACCTATTTGACGACCACGTCCACCAATGCCGCCCTGCTCGCGTACGAGGCGCCGAGAAAGACGACCAACGCAAAGTTCACCTACACCTTGGGCCGGGGCACGAGCGTCTATTTTAACTGGGACAATGTTTTCCGGGAGCCGGAGGTAAACAGCTGGCGCGGCTATCGGGACCGGATGGCCATTACCCGGATGGTGTATCCGAGCATCGCGGCGGGGCTTCAGGGCCGGTTTTAAACGATGAATACCTACCCACTTGAAAATGGCCGGTTCCCCAATCTCGAGAGGTTGCGGCTGGCGGCCACCACCCTTGCCCTGTCCTGCCTGCTCAACGCGGCGCCGCCCGAGCCAACCCGCCAGCCGCTGGGGCGCGTGGCGGATCTGAATATTGGCGAGTCGCAGGATATCCGGCTGGTCAACGGCGCGAAGGCGACCGTGCGTCTGCTGGACGTGACCGTGCAGCGCGACCGCATGAGCGAGGCGGTCCGTTCGGCGCAGGTGAAGGTCGAAGTCAATGGCGCGGCGGTGACCCTGGGCTGTGCGACGTATCATTTGCCCGTCACGGTGGCGGGTGTGCAGATCGACTGTTCGATGGTGAAGGCCTTTAACAGCAACAGCGCCAGCGACTCATGGGCGCTGGAAAAAGATGCGCGGCTGCGGGTCTGGCCCGCCGGGTCGCCGTTGATGGAGCCGGGCACATTTGGTTATCCGCTCAAACAAAAGTGGTTCGCCACCGGCACGCAAATGAGCAATGAGCCGACCTATCTTGATGGTGGCGACCAGCCGAAGCGAAAAAAAATCTACTATCACAACGACCTCGATTTCGGCGGCTGCGAGGGATTGATCGAGGTGGTCGCGGCGACCGACGGCCTGGTGGTTTCCGCCGCGGGCCAGACGTTGCCTGACTATGCCGGGACACCGGCGAGGCCGCGCTACGATGTTGTCTACCTGCTCGACGATCGTGGCTGGTACTACCGCTACAGCCATATGGCGTCGATTGATGCAGGCATCAAACTGGGGCAACGAGTGAAGCGGGGCCAGAAGGTGGGCGTGCTCGGCAAGGAAGGCGGCAGTGGCGGCTGGACGCATCTGCATTTCGGCATTGTCAGTCGCCAGCCCTCCGGCCGGTGGGGCACGGAGGAGGCTTACGCCTACGCGTGGGAGGCCTACCTCCACGAGTACCAGCCGAAGATTATCGCGGTGGCGCGCCCGCACCACTTTGTAACCGTCGGGGAAAAACTCGTCCTCGACGCAACCAAGTCGTGGTGTGATGCGGGGAAGATCGCGAAGTATGACTGGACGTTTTTTGACGGCCAGCAGGCCAGCGGCGCCACGATCGAGCGCACGTATCACAAGCCGGGCGCCTATAGTGAGGTGCTGAAGGTGACCGATTCACGCGGCGAGGTGGCCTATGATTTCGCCATCGTGCAGGTGATCGACGCGGCGAACCTGGACCAACTGCCGCCTGCGATTCATCCCACCTATTCGCCCACCCTGGGGATCAAGGCCGGCACTCCGGTGACTTTCAAGGTCCGTAGTTTCCGGACGACTCATGGCAGCGAGGTGTGGGATTTCGGCGACGGTTCGCCGGCCGTCACGGTCAAGTCCGACGGCAATGTCAAACAGCTGGCCAAGGATGGTTACGCCGTCACTTCGCACCGCTTCGCTCGGCCGGGTACTTATATTGTCACGGTGGAGCGCGAGAATGAATTCGGGCACAAGGGCATTGGACATCTGGCGGTGGAGGTCGGAAAATGAAGCAGTCCGCCCGCCGCCGGTTGAATCGTGGAGCGATGCTCGGCCTCTTGGCGGCCGTTGCCTGGCCGTCGTTGGAAGCGCAGGACCGACGGCAGGATGACTTGGAACTTATGCGCGTCCTCAGTCCCACGCTCAAGCCGAAGACCGGGCGGATGAACGCCGTGGACCAAACTTGGGAGGAGTGGCAAAAGCGCACGGGCGAACTGCCGCCGGATTTTGCCATCATGCGCTCCCAGGCTTTTCTGCCCAATCCTTTGGAAGGAGTGAAAACCAGGGCAGAGTGGCCGGCGCGGCGGCGGGAGATTAAGGCGCAGTTGGAACATTGGATGACCGGACGCATGCCGCCGGCACCGGACAATCTGCGCGCCGTGGTCACCGGAGAGCGCCGCGAGGGGGACGTGTTGGTCCGGGACGTCCGGCTGGAGTTCGGCCCGGACCATCGGGCGACCCTGCGGATTCAGCTGCTCATCCCTCCTCTCCCTGGCCGCCTGCCGGTGTTCCTCACCAACCACAATCGGGCCCGGCCCTGGGCGGCCACCGCGGTGGCCCGCGGCTATATTGGCTGCATCTATCAGGCGACGGATCCTTACTACGGTGAAGACGACGATTCGGACAAATTCATCGAGGTCTATCCTGAATATGACTTTTCCTGTTTGGCGCGTTGGGCCTGGGCCGCGAGCCGGGCGATCGATTATCTGGTGAAATTGCCGGAGGTGGACGTGGGCAAAATCGCCCTCTCCGGGCATTCGCGCAACGGGAAGCAGGCGGCCTTCGCGGCGGCGTTCGACGAACGCATTGGGGCGGTGATTCCCTCGAGCGGAAATACGGGCGAGGCCACTCCCTGGCGCTACACGAGCGATCCTTTTGCCAACGAGACCATGGAGCGGATCATCGAGGTCAATCCGCACTGGTTTCACCCCCGGCTGCGGTTTTTCATCGGTCGCGAGGACAAGCTGCCCTTCGACCAGAATTCGCTCTTTGCGCTCATTGCACCACGGGGCGCGCTCCTGACGTCGGCCTACACCGAGTCGGCCAACAGCGCGCTCGGCTTCGAGCAGAATTTTCGCTCCCTGCAGAGCGTCTACACGTTCCTCGGCGCGCCCCAAAACGTCGGCCTGCGCTTTCGGTCGGGGATCCATGCGACCACCGTCGGCGACATCGAGGCCTATTTAGATTTCACCGATGCCGTTTTCGGCCGCCGGGCCTCGCCGGTCCCGGAGGCGATGATCTTTGGCTACACGTTCGAGGACTGGAAGGCGCTGTCCGGGGAAACGATGCCGCGCACGCCCCCGAAGGATCGTCTGCGCTGGGCGCTGGGCGACGCGCCGCCCCAGGTGCCGTTCGGCAAACCGTCGCGTTCGCCGGAGAGCTTCTTCGTCGGCGACGGATGGATCCGCTCCATGGCTCCGCTTCCGGTTGATCCCAATATGAAGGTGGTCTCGGTGGGCTTTGGGGTCGACCTAAAGGCCGATCTTTATCTTCCGGCAAAAGTCGCGGGGCCTAAGCCTCTGGTGGTCTGGCTCCACCCCTATGCTCATGCCAGCGGCTATGTGTTCAAGGCCAAGGCACCGTTCCTCGAACTCATCCGTCGCGGCTACGCCGTCCTCGCTTTCGACCAGATCGGTTATGGCACCCGCATCGAGCACGCGAAGGATTTCTATCGTCGTTATCCGCATTGGTCGCTGCTCGGCAAGATGGTGGCCGACACCCGCGCCGCGCTGGCCGCCATCCGCGAATCGAAGGAAGTCGATCCGGCGCGGATTTATCTCGTCGGCTACGCGCTGGGCGCACAGGTGGCGCTGTGGACCGCGGCGCTCGATCCGCTGCCGGCGGCGGTGATTGCGGTGGCGGGGGTCACCCCGCTGCGTACATCGCGGGAAGTGGAAAGCATCCGCACCTATTCCCACCTTCATGGCCTGCTCCCGAGGCTGGGTTTCTATGCGGATTCGCCGGCGGCGTTGCCCTTGGACTACGACGACGTGATCCGAGCCGTCGGATCACGCCCTATCCTGATCGTGGCTCCGACGCACGATCGTCACGCCGATTTGGGTGAAATCAAGAAACTGGTCCGACCCTTCTCGAACTTGGATCTGAAGACACCCGCAGACTTCAATCGCTTCACCAAGGAAACCCAGACGCTGGTTTTTGACTGGCTCGATCAACACAAATGAAATCGCTTCGTTACGGCTCTGTGCTCCTCATCGGCCTGGCGCTCGCCGCTGGCAGGTTGGCGGCCGCGCAACCCTCTGCCCCGCCCGCCCTGCCCAAGATTGTGCTCATCGGCGATTCCATTCGTGGCGGTTACGGGCCTCGGGTCGCGCAGCTGCTCCAAGGCAAGGCTCGGGTCGTCAGTCCGGAACCAAACGGCGGGGATAGCGGCAATGTGCTCAAGGCGCTCGACGTCTGGCTCGCGCAGGAGAAGCCCGATATCGTGCATTTTAACTGCGGGCTGCACGACCTGAAGATCTCGAAAGAGAATGGGCGGCACCAGGTGGAATTGCCCGAATACGAGGCGAACCTCCGGCTGATCGTCGCCCGGCTCAGGCGCGAGACGTCGGCGACCCTCGTGTTTGCGAACACGACGCCGATCATCGATGAACGCCACGCCCGGCGCGGGGCGTCGTTCGATCGGCGGGAGACGGATGTGCAGCGTTATAACGCCGCCGCCCTCGTCGTCATGCAAGCGTCCGGCGTCGCGGTGAACGACCTGCATGCGATGGTCAGCCAGGCCGGCGTGGATCGGATGATCGGATCGGACGGCACCCATTATACTCCCGCCGGGTACGAGCGGCTGGCCGAAGCGGTGGCGGACTGTTTGCTGCGGCATTGGACCGTGCGGCGCCACTCTGAGCCGAGCCCGGTCCGACCGGCCAGCCCCGACGCGGCGAAGAACTACCGTCGGGAGGAGGCGGTGCGCGACGCGGCGGTGCCGCCGGCGTTCAAGCGTCTGCCCATTGGAAAACTCGCGCTGCCCGAGAACGCGGCCGCGTGGCGGCTCCAGCGACCCGGGGTGCATCGTGCCGTCGTGCAGTCGCTCGGCGACCTCCCGCCGCGGCCCTCGCCGCCGGTCAGTCGCGTGGTGAGCCGCGAATTGCGGCGCGGGTACACGCTGGACCGCGTGGCGATCGACAACGGCGAGGGCAACGATGTCAGCGCGCTGCTCTTGGTGCCGGAAAAGCGCCAGGCGGACGGGCCCGCGATTCTGTGGCTGCATTCGTCCACACCCGACAAAAACCAACTCATCACGCCTAATAGCAACGGCGGCGCCGAATCGCTCGGGGAGGCGTTTGTCCGCGCTGGTTATATTGTGCTGGCTCCTGATGCCCCTTATTATGGCGACCGGGGCGACAACAACCCGGCTGGAACCTTCGAAACCTACCTGCGCGGAGACCCCAGCCGAAACGAGTTGGCGCAAAAAAGCCTCCACAAACTCCACCTGTGGCTTGGCCGGACGCTGTGGGGCATGTTTGTGCGGGATGACCAGATCGCGCTCGACTTCCTGGCCCACGTTCCATCGGTGGACCCGCGGCGGATCGGCGTCACCGGCATGAGTATGGGCAGCACCCGCGCGTGGTGGCTGGCGGCGGTGGACGACCGCGTGGCCGCCACGGTCGGCGTCGCCTGCCTGACCCGTTATCAAAACCTTATCGAGCACGGCAACCTGCGCGCCCACGGCTTGTACTATTTTTCCTACGGTTTGCTAAAGCATTTCGACACCGAGGGAGTACTGGCCCTGATTGCACCGCGCCCGTTTCTCGCCCTCACCGGTGATCTCGACTACGGTTCACCCGTGGACGGTATCCGTGTGCTCGAGCAGAAAGTGAGTCAGATCTACGGTGCCGTCGGCGCCGCGGACCGATTCCGCAATGTGATTTATCCCGATATCGGCCACACCTACACGCCAGAGATGCGGGCGGAAATGCTGGCTTGGTTCGAGCGCTGGCTCCAACCTGTGCCGTAGCCGTGGCGGCTCAGTCGGAATTAACCCCTAAAGACACGAAACCCACGCAATGATGAAGCCGCGGGATAATTGTTGTCGGCGATAGCCACGCTGCAAGGTGATGTCTGCATAAAATGCATCACCTCCGGAGACATTCTTATGAACCAATCCAACCCACCTGAAGCCTCGTCCGACAACCTGCTTTCACGACGTGCACTGATCCAGCGCGCAGGACTCGGAGCCCTCGGCCTAGCCTTGCCCGAAGCGGCCACGGCCGCTGCTTCCGCTGAGTCCGCTGCGTCCCGCAAGCAGGGCGCCGCGGATTCCGGCGCCGCGCTGGTGCCGCTGAATCGCTTTCCCCGCATGGTGCAGGAGTATTTCGTCGAGCGGGTACGACAGGTGGAGCGCGAGGCAGAAAAACGCCGGTCGGCGCTGCGCTCAAAATCCGACGCCGAGGCCTACGTTCGCGACGTGCGGGGAAAAATCCAGCAGTCCTTCGGCCCGTGGCCGGAAAAGACGCCGCTCAACGCACGAGTGACCGGCGTGGTCGAACGCGATGCTTACAAAATCGAGAAGGTGATCTTCGAGAGCCGTCCGGGCTTTCCCGTCACCGCCAATCTCTATCTCCCCAAGGGCCGCACCGGACGGCTGCCGGGCGTGGTCGGGACCTGCGGGCATTCGCACAACGGGAAGGCCGGCGATACGTACCAGTC
>Ga0114966_10004410_pt1 | contig 12107 bp, 13 predicted proteins | sample M_130207_XF_Meta_FD_87029 | JGI IMG/M metagenome (GOLD analysis project Ga0114966, IMG submission 87029) | Freshwater microbial communities from Lake Montjoie, Canada to study carbon cycling - M_130207_XF_MetaG | ecosystem: Environmental > Aquatic > Freshwater > Lake | place: Lake Montjoie...
CATCGTCAGCGTGGACGGCGCGAAGCCCGACGTGGCGGCGGCGCGAAAGCACGGCCTGCGCTACATCCATCTGCCCATCGGCTACGACGGCGTGCCGGCGGAACGGGTCGCGGAATTCGCGCGCGCGGCGGCGCTGCCGGATGGGCAGATTTACGTCCACTGCCATCATGGAAAACATCGCGGTCCCGCGGCGGTCGCGGTGATGTGCGCGGCGACCGCCGGTTGGTCGCCGGCCCGCGCCGAGGCGTGGCTGCGGCAGGCCGGGACCGCCGACGAATATGCCGGGCTGTATCGCGCGGTGCGCGAGTTTCAACCGCCCTCGGCCGCCGCGCTCGCTCGCGTGGGCGAGCTGCCGGAGGTGGCGCAAACGCCCGCGCTGGTGGATGCGATGGTGGCGCTCGACGAATGTTTCGATCTGCTCAAAGCGGCGCAGAAATCCGGCTGGAAAGCCACGCCCGCCAATGCCGCGACCCTGCTCTGGGAGCAGCTCCGCGAGCTGGCTCGCACCGACGACACCGCCCGCCGTCCCGCGGACTACCGAACCCACCTCGCCGACTCCGAGCGCTCCGCCGAAGCGCTGCGCCGGCACCTCCGCGCCACCCCGCCCGATCCCGCCGCGCTCGATGCGGCGTTCCGAGCCGCCGGCCAAAGCTGCGTCGCGTGCCACAAGAGCTTTCGCAATGAAAAGCGGTGAAAAACTGGTGGCGACGCAACTTTGGAGATGCCGTCTGGCCGGACGGAAGGCAGCTTGGGCTTTAGCCCAAAGTCCCGGCCGAGCGGACTGAAGTCCAAGCTACTTTCCGCCGCCGCGTACGCTTCACGGTCTCAGCGAAATTCCAGCGGCCGGGCGAGCGGTGCGCTCGCGGGCGCGTCACGCAAAGATCGGCTCCATCAGCCCAAAGCCGCCGTCCTTGCGACGGTGGAGGACGTTGATTTTCTCGGTCTTGGCGTTGAGGAAGACGACGAACTGGCGGTTCGACATTTCGATCTGCAAGACCGCCTCGTCCACGAACATCGGCTTCACCGGATAGCGCTCGGTTTTGATGACCTCGGGCACGTGGCCCTCGGTCTCCGCAAAGGCCTCATCGAGATGGAAGACCTGCTCGTCGAAGTGCTGGACCTCGTGGCGGCGCGGGCGGTGGTTGCGGAGAATCTTGGTCTTGTACTTCCGCATTTGCCGCGCGATTTTTGAAATCACGCCGTCGATGGCCGCATACATGTCGTCGGTCTCCTCGCTGGCCTCGATGGTGATGTGGTTGTTGCAGTGGAGGATGATCTCCGCGAAGTGCCGGTGCTTTTCCACGTCGAGGATGACCTGCGCGTCGATGATGCGCGGGTAGTCGAGGTGCAGCGCCTCGATCTTTTTCATAGCGTAGTCCTTGATCGGTTCGGTGACGCTGACGTGGCGGCCGGTAACTTTGATGGGAACGTTGACGTTGGATGTTTGCATGTTGGTTTTGGGTTATGGGTTTCGCACTTACATCTGGAAGCCCTCGCCGAGATAGACCCGGCGGGCGATGGGATCGTTGATGAGGAAATCCTTGGTCCCCTGGGTGACGACGCGCCCCTCGGAGATGAGGTAGGCGCGGTCCACGATGTTCAGGGTTTCGCGGACGTTGTGATCGGTGATGAGGATGCCGAGGCCGGCGTCGCGCAGGTCCGAGACGATCTGCTGCACGTCGGCCACGGCGATGGGATCGACGCCGCTGAACGGCTCGTCGAGCATGAGGAGGCTGGGCTTGGTGACGAGCGAGCGGGCGATGGTGAGGCGGCGCTTTTCTCCGCCGGAAAGGGTGAGCGCGACCTGCTTCGCCACGTGCGTGATGCCGAATTGCGTGAGCAGCTCGTCGCAGCGTTCGCGGCGCTCGCGCTTGTTCAGCGGCTGGGTTTCGAGGATGGCCATGATGTTTTCCTCGACGGTCATTTTCCGAAAGATGGACTCCTCCTGCGGCAGGTAGCCCATGCCCATGCGGGCGCGTTTGTACATCGGAAATTTCGTGACCTCCTCGTTGTTGAAGAGCACGCGCCCGCCATTGGGCTGCACGAGGCCCACGATCATGTAGAAACTCGTCGTTTTGCCCGCGCCGTTGGGACCGAGCAGGCCCACGATTTCGCCGCGGTGGCAATTGATGTCCACGCCGTTCACCACCGCCCGCCCGCCGTAGATTTTGACGAGTTTCTCGGTGCGGACGATTTCCTGACCGAGGCCGGCGGGTGGAGTGTCGGTGGAGATCACGCGTGCTTAAAGTCCGCCGCTGGCTTTATCGACGATGATCGTCTTGTGCGGGCCTTTGGCGTTCATGTGGCCGTCGCGGTTCAGGGTCATCACCGTGCCGCGCGCAGTAGCGACCACGCGGTTGATGCCCTGCTGGATTTCCGGCATGCCGGTGAGGACGATGTCGCCCGTCACGGCGTCGTAGGTGGCCTTGTCGGCCTCGCCGGCGGAATGTTGAATCGTGCCGTCAGCGTCCTTTTTGTCCTGCACGATGATGACCCGTCCGCCGGGGTTCGCCTCGGCCACGGCACGGTGCAAACCGCCGCCGCCGCCTTTGGGTTTCGCCGGTGCGACCGGCTTCGGAGCCTTCGGGTCCGGCGGGTCGCCAGCCTTGAGTTTCGATGCCGACTTGAGGTGCGCGGTGAGTCGGTCGCACTTCACGTTGAATTCCGGATCCTTCACCTCGACCTCCCCGATGAAAACCGCCTGGTTGGTCTTCTGATCGAAGGTCGCTTCCAGCGCGGAAATCTCCGTCGGCCCTTTGTTCTTCTTCAGCGGAGGGGACGCCGCCGGGGACGCCTCGGGCGCAACGCTGCCCTCGGCCACCGCCGCGACAGCCGGGCGGCCTTGGCCAGCGGGCGCGCGTCCGTTCACGGCCTCGACCTGCCGGTGGAGTTCATCTTGCGAAAGCGGTGCCTTGGCGGGCTTTTGCGCGTGGACGGAAGCAGTGGCCAGGGCGAGGAGCAGGAGGACGGTTTTTTGGTTCACGGGGCTTTGGGCTCAGGCACGGCGGCCAGTTCTTCTTGGATATTGTAAATCAGCATTTTCACACCGCCACCGAGAGTTCCCTGCCGCGTCTTCATATTGAAGACCATGGTCTCCCCCGAGATCTGAAAATCCTCGCGCTTGATGACCACGTGCTTCTTCGAGGAAATCACGTTCGTGTTCACGTTCAGCTCGGACTTTGGCAACTCGATCGTCATCTCCGACTCACCGTCCTCATCGAAAGTCTCCACCTGTGTCTCCGTCATTCCGATGTGCTCGTCATCGACCCGCGAGGCCACGCCGATCGTGAAGACCATCTGCTTTTTTCCCTCGCTGTCGAAATAGGGAATCTTCAGCCCTTTCGCGTCGTGATCTTTGGAAACAGGGATGTCCATCTTCCCTTTTTCCTTCGGTGGGCCGTCCTTGCTCTTCTTGTCTTTGCCAGCCTTCTCGTCGGTTTTTTTCTTGTCCTTCGGCTTCGGATTCTCGTCGGCCTTTTTCTCCGCGAAAGCCCCCGCCTGCAGCACGCCGCACACGGCGGCGGCAGCCAGCAGCGTCGCGAAGAATTTAGGAAACGAGCGCATGAATTTGAGTCAGTTGTTTCAGCAGCGCCGGGAGTTGCGAGAGCGGAATTTGGTTCGGCCCGTCGGACAGCGCCTTACTCGGATCCTCATGCGTCTCGATGAATACGCCGTCGCACCCCGCCGCCACCGCCGCCCGCGCCAGCACCGGAGCGAGCACGCCATCGCCACCCGTCGTGTCCCCCGCCCCGCCGGGCCGCTGCACAGAGTGGGTGGCGTCGAAAACGATGCGGTAGCCCGCCTCGCGAATCCAATACAGCGAGCGCATGTCGACCACGAGATTGTTGTAGCCAAAGGTCGTCCCGCGCTCGGTGAAAAAGAACCGGTCATGGCCAAACGCCTCCAGCTTCTCCGCGATGTTCCGCACGTCCCACGGCGCGAGGAATTGCCCCTTTTTCACATTCACCACGCGCCCCGACTCCGCCGCCGCCTGGATCAGATCCGTCTGCCGGCAGAGGAACGCCGGGATTTGCAAAATATCGATCCACTCCGCCGCCACCGCGCAATCCTCCGGCGAATGCACATCCGTGGTCACCGGCACCCCGAGTTCCCGCCCGATCTCCCCGAGCAACCGGCAACCCGCGCGCGCTCCGATGCCACGGAATGACTTCCCCGACGTGCGGTTCGCCTTGTCGTAGCTCGCCTTGAAAACGAATTGGACGCCCGCCTCCACGCACATCGCTTTCAGCGCCCGCGCCATGCGCCAGACAAAATCCTCCGACTCGATCACGCACGGACCGAGGATGAAAAGCGGCTGCGCTCCCCCGAGCTGGCAGCCGCCGATGGCGAGCGCCGGAGCCATCACCACTCAGGCTCCGTAGCTCTTGGTGAAACGTTTGCGCCCTTCTTCCGGCGGCGGCTCCGGAGCCGGGGGTGCCTCCGGTGCGACGATCGGCGACGGCTCCGCCGAGGCGGGTGGCGCGAGCGATGCCGCCGGCGGCGGCGCGAGCGATTCGCCGGGATGAAAGCCCTCCGTCCGCGACATCACCTCCACGAAGGCTGCCTCGAGCTGCGTCAGCGCGTTGTCCAGCACCTTGGCCTCCTGCTCGTTCAAATTGCCGTGCGTCTTGGCCGCGATGACCGCCAGTTGGTCGATGAACATCTGGGCCAGCGGCAGATTCACCTCCGGCTGATCGCCGCGCGGATTGGGAATCTGCCCCAAAAACCGCGCGGCGTTTTGCGCCTGCATCATCACGAACTCGATGAAAATCTGCGTCATCTCGCCCGCCTCGGTATGTGTTTGAACTTCAGCCATGGCCCGATCCTACGTCCCCGACCGCCGCGCGGCGAAAGGAATTTTTCGACGCCCATCAAGGACTCGCGGAAAACGGCTGGCACTGTCCTCCGCCGAGCCGCTGCCACCCGCGCGTTGCCGACGGCGAAACGCCAGCCATTGCTGGCTGACGTTTGCCTGAAACAAGAAACTGGGGAGGTTTCCCCCTTAAAAGGCGGCCCGGTTCCGCCGAAAAGCGACGCTCACCGACCGCCGGGGCGGCTCGTGGATTTCCTCGGCGCCGGCGCAACCCCCGGTTTCGGATAGTCGCCGGCGAGCTGGCGGTTCGAGGTCGGGACGAGGCGCTTGGCTCCCTTGGCGTTGTTGCGCCAGCCGTTCGGGTCGGCGTATTCCTCGCCGCTGTGGGAGAGGCCGGTGACCTGGTCTTCGAGGCCGGTGCCGTAGCCCTGCTCGATGATCGTCGGCGTGACGAAGATGAGCAGGTTCCGCTTGTTGCGCTGGTTGAGCTTTTCCTGAAAGAGGTAGCCGAGCAGCGGCACGTCGCCGAGCACGGGGATTTTGGAGCGGCCTTTGGTCTGCTCGTCCTGGAGCAACCCGCCGATGGCGAGGGTGTCGCCGCTGCGGATGAGGACGTTCGAGTCGAGGGTGCGTTTGTCGATGACGGGGCTGGTGACGGTCGCGCCGCCAAAGGCAAAGGTGGCGTCGCCGACCTTGTTGCTGATCTCGGGCTTCACCTTCATGGAGATGTAGCCGTCCTTGTTGATCGAGGGCGTGACGGTGAGCGTGTTGCCGAATTCCTTGTCCTGAAATCCGCTGAACACGGCCTGCGCGGTCTGCTCGTTGAAATTGAGCTGCGGCACGGGCTGGGCGCGGGTGATGGTGATCTTGGCTTCCAGATTATTGGAGGTCACGACGCGGGGATGCGCGAGAAACTCGGCGTCGGCGTCTTCGTTCAAAAGCCGCGTGGTGATGGACATCGCGGGCGCACTCAAGATGGCGAACTGGCCGCCGATGGCGTCGCCGAAGCCGCCGCGGGTCATGCCGTTCATCAGGAAATCCTGCGCGTCGAACTTGCCATTGGCCGTTTTGACCTCCTGAATCTTGTCGGGGGTGGCGGGCGTGGTGCCGCCGTACTTGAACGTCTGCGGAGTGCCCGAGCCGCCCACGACGCCGGACCAATTGATGCCGTAGCTTTGGCGCGGGTTGGCGGTGACTTCGACGAGGCGGGCCTCGATCATGACCTGCTTGGTGGGCCGGTCCACGCTGTCGAGAAAGAGCTGGATCTTGTCGAGGTTCGAGCGGTTTTCGCGGTAGTAGATGGTGTTCGTGCGCACGTCGAACTGCGGGGGCACGCCGCTCTGGAGCTGGGCCTGGAGCAGCGGGACGATCTTCTCCGCGGTGGCGTAGCTCAGGGTGTAGTTGCCGCTCTCGGTCGGCTCCTTCGCTTTCTCCGCGGCGGTCTTGATGAAGTAGATGCCCTTCTGCTCATCCATGATCAGCCCCTTCGCGGTGATGATCGTTTCGATGGCTTCCTTCGGCGTTTTTTCCTCGATGCGCATGCTCACGGTACCGCCAGTGGCGCCGACCTGATCGCTGACGACGATGTTCATCTTGGCCTGCCGCGCGAGCGTGCGCAGGACGAGGCCGATTTCGTCGCCCTGAAACTCGATGGTGCGAACCGTGCTCGGCGTGGAAACGGACGCCGCGGTGACGGGTGGAAGGCCCGAGGCATCAAGCCCCGGCGCGCCCCCGACCACGGGCGGGATGGCCTGCTGGTTGGCGGGAACTTGAATGGGTGGTTCGATCGCGGCGGGCACCGCAGCGGCCGCCAGCGCAGGTACGGCCGGCGGGGCGGGCACCGCAGTGAGCGGTGCGGCGACCGTGCCGGGTTTGGCGGCGGGAGATTGGGCGAGGACGGAACTCACGGAGAGTGCCGCGAGGACGCAGAGCGAGGAGTGAAGTTTAACCATAGGAGTGAAGGCTGACGGATGCAGATTTCCCCCAAACAAAGCAGCCCGCAGGCCATCCAGGGGCCGAAGACAAAAAAACGCGACGCGCTCAGCGCCCGCCCATCTCAGCCCCCACAAACCGCGCCACGTCCGCGATCCCATCCGCGCGCTGGCGGGTCGCAGGGACGTTGAGATCCCGCATCTGGAAAAGCGCGTGATCTTTCCACACCCACGCCTCGGGCCGATACGGGCCGACGAGCCGCGGCTCGCTCCAGGTGTGGATGGAAAGCAGCCGCGCGGTAACGGCGGCGGCGATGTGCATGGGCCCGCTGTCCACGCTCACGGTGAAGGCGGCGCGGCGGAGCAGCCAGATGAGTTCGGGGAGCGTGGTGCGGTTGAGCAGGTTGGCGACGTTGGCCGACTCGGGAACAGCCACGTCGCTGCGACCGGCGAGGACGACGCGGTGCGGCGCGACGCGGTGCGTGAATTCGCCGACCTCACCAGCGGTGAGGGATTTGCCCGCTCCGCGGGAAAAGGGATGCAGCAGGAGGAAGGGCGCGGTGGCATCGAAGCCGGCCGGCGGCGTGCCCGCCGGGAGCGGCCATTCGCGCGGGACGGCGATGTCTATGCCGAGCGCGGCGACGAGCGCGAGGTAGCGGTCCACGGCGTGCGCCTGGCCGGACACGTCCACCGTTTCGTCGTAGAAATGCCGCGCGCCTTCCCGCGCATCCGCCAGCCCGATGATGCGCCCGCCCGCGGCACGGCACAGCCGCCCGATCAGGGCACTGCGGAGGAGCCCCTGGAAATCGAGCACGAGATCCGCTTTGCGCGCGGCGATCTTTTTTGCCCAACCGGGGACGCGCGCCCAACCGGCCGGCCCGCGAAACTGCCCGCGCGGAAAATGGACGACCTCATCAACGTGCGGGTGGCCGTCGAGCAGCGGTGCCCACTCCGGGTTGACCAGCCAACGGAGGTGCGCCCGCGGCCAGCGCCGTTTCACCAAGGCGACGGCGGGCAGCGTGTGGACGATGTCGCCGAGGGAGCTGGGTTTGAGGACCAGAATCGTTTCCGGTTTCTGGTTTCTGGTTTCTGGTTCCAAGTTCGTGGCCAACCAGAAACCAGAAACCTCAAACCGGAAACCAGCTTATTTCCCCTGCGCCAGCCGTTCCGCGAGGCGCTGCGGGAGGCCGGCCTCGATGATTTTGTCCTGCGCTTTGAAGATGTCGTACTCGAGCCGGCGGAGTTCGATGAGTTGCTTGTCCGGGTAGTAGAGGACGTAGGACGCGTGCCAGTCGCCGTCGCGGGGCTGGCCCACGCTGCCGCTGTTGATGAAATACTTTTTGCCCGGCTCGAGGGTCAGCTTGTCGAGGAGCTGACTTTTCACCGAGCCGTCGCGGATGTAGGCGCGCGGGGCGTGGGTGTGGCCGTAGAAACAGAGCTGGGTGTGCTGGTAGTTGAAGCTCGCGGCGGCATCGAGCTGGTTGAAGACGTAGCCCCACTTGTGCGGGGTATCGAGCGTGGCGTGGACGATCGTGAAGTCGCGCACCTGCCGCACCATTTTCAGATCGCGCAGCCATTGCTTGTCCTCCGCGTTGAGTTGGTCGCGCGTCCAGTTGATGGCCTCCTCGGCGAGCGGGTTGAAGCCGACGAGTTCGTCCTCCATCGAGGCCTGCTCGTCGTGGTTTCCCTTCACCACCGGGCAGTCGAGATTCCGCACGATCTCCAGGCACTCGCGCGGGTTGGCGTTGTAGCCCACCACATCGCCGAGGCAGACGTAGTGCGTGACCTCGTGCTTCTCGGCGTCGGCGAGGACCGCGGAGAGCGCCTCAAGGTTGGCGTGAATGTCTCCGAAAATGGCGAATCGCATGTCAGGGTTTGGCGGGCGGCGGGGAAGTATTCACTTTCTGGTCTGCGGGAACATTTAATTTTTCCTGCAGCTCGCCGAGGTGTTTCAGGAGCGTCGGCAGGTGCTCGTCCTCGCCCTTGCGGTAAAAGGCGAGCAGCTTCTCGTAAGCTTCCCGCTCGCGGCCCGGGCACTTCGCCAGTTCATACGCAGCGAACCGGTGCAAATAGACCGGCGCATCCGGGAGCGCCGCACCCCGCGCATAGACCTCCGCCGCTTTGGCGTGGTCTTGAAAGCGGTCGCGGTAGAGCGATCCGAGGCTGGTGTGGAGCTTCGCACTGTCGGGATTGTTGGCGATCCCGCGGAGCAGGTAGTCCTCGCCCAACCGCCAGTATTCCCGCTGGGCCTTCAAGCGGAGCGCCGCGCGAGGCTGCTTGCGGTCCTCCAGCGCCGCGATGCTGGCATTTGCCCACATGTGCCAGGCGGAATTGTCCCAAAACAGCACGCACCGCGGCTGGAGAGTCGTCACGATGTCGAAGTCGATCTTCATCGCCGCCCAGTCCACCCGCTCCCAGACGCCGTACGCGTGAATCCAGAACGCGTCCGCCACGACCGCGCGGAAACCGCTGAGCGCGGCAACGAAACCCATCTGGCCCACTTTTTCAAAGACCCCGCGATCCAGCTTCACTCCATGAAAGCGCGCCGCCCGCGCCTTGCCCTCGATGTGCAGTTCGATGGGCAGCCGCACGAATCCAAAGACCAGCAACGCCGCGAGCGCGGTAAGATGCCGGCGCGTCATAGCTCCTTGCCCGCAAAGACGAGGTAGCCCACGAGAAAATAAACGGTGACGTAGAGCACGCCGAGGCCCGCCGTCTGCATGAACAGCTCGAAGGGAATCGCCACCGCGAGATCGTCGAGCAGCGTGAAGGCGCGCATGTCCGGGATGAGGAGCGCGACCAGCCCGAGGAAAAACCTCGCCAGCTCCGAAGCTCCCTTTTCTGTGATCATCAGGTACTCCCGGGCGATCGGCTGGACGTGCCCGATGATGAAGACCATGACGGACACGATGATCGTGAAAATGGCAGACGACGCGAAGGTCGAGAGCAGCAGCGTGACCGCGGCGCAGACCGCCGCTTTCACGTAAATGAGCGCGATGCCCGGCACGAGGTTCGCGGTGAAAGTGTCCGCTCGGACCTGCTGCCGCGCGGCCTCCAGGTCGGGGCCGGGCGCCAACTGGCTGGCCACCGCCGCGAGCGCCGACTGCTGCTGCGCGTAGAGCACGAGGGTGAACATCGCGACCATCACGACCAGCGCGATGGCGAGCAACGCGAGGACGCCGGTGAGCTTGCCGAGCAGGTACTCGAGCCGCGGCACCGGCTTCGCCAGGATCGTGTAAAGCGTGCGCTCCTCGATGTCCTTCGGGAGCAGCATCGCGGTGGCGAGCACGGCCAGCAGCCAGGTGAAAATGGACATCATCCCGAGCGCCGCGTGCTTGAGCACCTGGGACTGTTCCTGAAATGTCATCTTCGACGTGAAGAACGAGACGCCGATGCCGAGCAGCGCGAAGAGCAGCAGGAAGTAGAAGACCTTGAGTCGGACGAGTTCGAGCAGCGTGTTCGACCCGATGGCATAGACGCGAGCCAGCGAGAAGGACTTGTGTGGGGTGGCGGCAGGAGCGGTCACAGGCTGGGTCGTCGGCGGTGCATGGTGATCGGTGATTGGTGAATGGAAAAGCTCATCGCGGCAGGTCAACCAATCACGAATCACCGATCACCAATCACCCGTTCCGGCGAACCGGTGACCTCGAGAAAATACCGCTCCAGGGTCGTCTGCGGCTGGCGCTGCTCCACGACCCGCCCGTTCGACCGCCCGACCGCCGCCTGAATCTCCGCGAGTAACTCCGGCGTGGCGTTTTCCAAGATCAACTCGGTCTGATTCTCGATCGAAATCAGGTCGCCCAGCCGCCCTTCGCGGACGAGTACGCCCTGATGCAGGATGCCGATGCGGTCGCAAATCTCCTGCACCTGGCCGAGCAGATGCGAGCAGAGCAGCACGGTGATCCCGCGCTTTTTGAAATCGAGGATCAGGTCGCGAATTTCCCGCGAACCCGCCGGATCAACCCCCGCCGTCGGCTCATCCAGCACCAGCAACCGCGGCTCCTGCACCATCGCCTGCGCCAGTCCGATGCGCTGCAGCATCCCCTTTGAATAACCGCCGAGCCGGCGATCCGCCGCGTTTTCCAACCCCACCAGCGCCAGCAATTCCTTCGTCCGCTCCCGCAGCCGCGCGCCGCTCAGGCCGCAGAGTTTTCCGAAAAAAGCCATCGTCTCCGCGCCGGTGAGAAACTTGTAGAAATACGGATTCTCCGGCAGGAAGCCGACATCCTCGCGACTCTCCACGGTCGTCGAGTCCCGCCCAAAAATTTCCGTCTTTCCCGCCGTCGGCGAGACCAGCCCGAGGACGATCTTCATGGTCGTGGACTTCCCCGATCCATTCGGCCCCAGCAGGCCATAAACCTGCCCCGGCTCCACCGTGAGCGACAGGTCTTTGACCGCCGTCACCTTCTCCCGCTTAAAGGGGATCGGGTAGAGCTTGGTCAGGTTTTGGATCGAAATCGCAGGCGTGGCCATCAGCGGACAATCTCAAATCCCCGCACCCCTGCAAGCAAGGCAATAGGCACCGCCGCCACGCCTTTGATGTGCGCCTTGAGTTCGCTCTCGGCGATCGCCTTCAGAAAATCCTCGACCTCCTCACGCTCACCACCGCACTGCAATTCCACGCGCCCGTCGTCGAGATTCCGCACCCAGCCCACCACCTCGTAGCCGCGCGCGATTTGCTTCAGCGTGAAGCGGAAGCCCACGCCCTGCACGCGGCCTTCGTAGAAAACCTGCCGCGCGATCATTCGGCCAGGACGATGCCGCGCAGACACTCCGCCGCCGTCTCCGGCCAGACCGTGTTCAGCCAGCAGCCCGTCCCGAGTTCCACCCCGCCGCGAAAATAGAGCCGCGGCAGAATCTCGATGTGCCAGCGGAAATCACTCTCGATGGTCGCCCAGTGATCGGGCCTGCCGCTCCGCGTGGGCGCGGTGAAAAGCATCAGGTTGTAGGGCGCGTGATCGAGCGCGCGGTTGAGTTTGCGCAGCGCCGTTTTGAGCGCATCGGCGAGCTGCGCGACTTCCTGCTCGCTGACCCCGTGGAAATCCGGGCACTGGCACTTCGGGTAGATCGCCAGCTCGAACGGCGCGCGCGCCGCATACGGGCAGAACACCGCGAAGCCGTTGTTTTCATAGACCAGCCGCGTGCCGACACGCACTTCCTCGGCCAGGATGTCCTCGAAAATGGAACGCTTCTTCGCCTCGAAAAACGCCCGCGCCACCGTGAGCTTCCGCGCCAGCAGCGGCGGCACCACCGCCATCGCCACGAGCTGGCTCACGCTGTGCGCCACCCGCGCGCCGGCGGGAGCGCCCACATTTTTCACGATGCTGAACGCCCGCATCCGCGGATCGCGCAGCAGGTCGAGC
>Ga0114966_10004411_pt1 | contig 12102 bp, 1 predicted proteins | sample M_130207_XF_Meta_FD_87029 | JGI IMG/M metagenome (GOLD analysis project Ga0114966, IMG submission 87029) | Freshwater microbial communities from Lake Montjoie, Canada to study carbon cycling - M_130207_XF_MetaG | ecosystem: Environmental > Aquatic > Freshwater > Lake | place: Lake Montjoie...
CCTGGAGCCGCGCCGAAAGTGATCTGGCCTTTCACTGCGCCGCTCGTGTTGACACCCTTGGTTACATTAAGCAGGGAAACCGTTCCCGCACCCAGCGCAAACGCCAGGGTCGGGGCCGCGCCGCTGGCGACGCTGGCGATCAACCCGTCGGACGCGAAGGAGTCATTTTGCCGGAGGTTGAAAGTTCCGAGGGAGTCCAGCATGGAAAAGGTTCCACCGGCGACCAGCGTCAGGGTGGCTCCGGCGGTGCCGGCACCAGTGGTGCCGGCGGTGATCACGCCGCCGCCCGGACTGACGGAAAAAGTTCCCGTGCCGTTCACCGTGATCGCCGTATTTGCCAGCACACCACCGGAAGCCAGCGACAGTGTGCCGGCGGAGACCGTGGTCGTTCCGGTGTAGCTGTTTCCGCTGCCGGAGAGGGTCAGGGTGCCCGCGCCGGATTTGGTCAAACCACCGGAGCCAGTCAGGTTTGCGGAGACGATGGCGTTACCGGTCGCGTTGCTTGCGGCATAGGAGGTTCCGGTCAGGGTGCCATTCTTGATGGTGTCGCCACTGCCGGCCGCTTCGGTGATCGTCACCGTCCCGACGGTCCGGCTCAGGGTTCCCAAGTCCAGGGTCCCGCCACCCATGTTCACGGCACCATTCACCGGCCCCAGCGTGCCCGCACCGGACAGCGCGAGGGTGCCCCCGTTGATGTTGGTTCCGCTGTTATGGATATTCGCCGCTGTGACCGTGAGGGTGCCAGTGCCAATTTTTGTCAGCGAACCTCCCGTGCTCGTCAGGGGAGTCGCTAGGATCACATTCTGGCCGTTTGTATCGAGCTTGTAGGCCTGGCTGACGGCTGCGCTGAAACGAGGGGAATAGTCCGTCGTATTGCTGCCGCTGAATTGCAGCGTGCCACCGCCGAAGCTGATTGTCCCCGTGGTGCCGAGCGCGCCGGCGCTCCCCAGAGACAGTGTGCCGTCGTTCAAAATTGTGTCACCGGTGTAAGTGTTCGCGCCAGATAAGGTCCAAGTGCCGGTCCCGATCTTCGTCACCGTCCCGCTGGTCGTGCCGATGATGCTTGCGAGGCTGCTGCCCGTCGCCGCGCCACCGAGCGTCAGCCCAATGCCCGCTCCGGAAATCGTGCCGGGGTTTGAGAGGATCAAGTTCCCGCTGCTGGCGACGATGCTGCTCGTGCTGCCCAAAGTGACCAGCCCGCTGTAGGTCGCAGCCGAGGCCGAGCTGTTTGTCAGCGCACCTCCGTTGCTCACGCCGGTGCCGTTGAGCGTGAGCGCCTCAGCGGTGCCCAAAGTGAATCCGTTGAGGTCCAGCGCGGCCCCCGTCGCTGCCACGAGGGTGCCGCTGCTGGTCGTGCCCAAGGGCGTGTTCGTCGCGTTGCCTGTCCCCCCCAGCTTCAAGGTCCCGGCGCTGATGGTCGTCAGCCCCGAGTAGGTGCTCGCCCCGGCGTGCGTCAGCGCGCCGGAGCCGATCTTGGTCAGCGCCCCGGTCCCGGACACGATACCCGCGTAGGCAGCCGGGCTGGTGTTGTCGCCGCCGACCGTGAGGGTCACGGCACCGAGGGTGATGTTGCCCCCGCTCGCGCCGCCGCCGGTGAGGGAGCCGATCTGAGTGTTAAAACCGGTGATTTCCAAGGTGGCTCCCGAGACATTGGCCAGGGTGACCGCCGAGTTATTCCCGAAGGCACCGACCACGCCCGCCTTGAGCGTGCCCGCGTTCACCGTCGTCGCCCCGGAATAAAGGTTCGCGCCGGAAAGCGTCAGTGTGCCGGTGCCGATCTTGGTCAGCGCCCCGGCACCGGACATGATGCCCGCGTAGGCAGCCGGGCTGGTGTTGTCGCCGCCGACCGTCAGCGTCGCGGCACCGAGAGTCACATTGCCGCCAGTTGCGCCGCCGCCGGTGAGGGAGCCGATCTGGGTGTTAAAGCCGGTGATGTCCAAGGTGACTCCCGAGATATTGGCCAAAGTAACCGCCGAGTTATTCCCGAACGCGCCAACCGCGCCCGCCTTGAGCGTGCCCGCGTTCACCGTGGTCGCCCCGGAGTAAAGGTTCGCGCCGGAAAGCGTCAGGATGCCGGAGCCGATCTTGGTCAGCGCCCCGGTACCGGACACGATGCCAGCAAACGGGGCCGGGCTGGTGTTGTCGCCGCCGACCGTCAGCGTCGCGGCACCGAGAGTCACATTGCCGCTAGTCGCGCCGCCGCCGGTGAGGGAGCCGATCTGGGTGTTAAAGCCGGTGATGTCCAAGGTGGCTCCCACGACGTTGGCCAGGGTAACCGCCGAGTTGTTCCCAAACGCGCCGCTGACATTGGCAACCGAGGCCACGCCCGCCTTGAGCGTGCCAGCGCTGACGGTTGTCGTCCCCGTGTAACTATTCGCGCCGGACACGGTCCAAGTGCCCGCCCCGGTCTTCGTCACCGTCCCGCTGGTTGTGCCGATGATGCTCGCCAGGCTGCTGGCCCCTGCCGTGGCGCCGAGCGTCAGGCCAAAGGCCGCTCCGGAAATCGTGCCGGTGTGGGAGAGGATGATGTTTCCGTTGCTGGCGATGATGCTGCTCGCGCTGCCCAAGGTGAGCAATCCACTGTAGGTCGCAGGCGACGCCGAGCTGTTGGTCAGCGCACCACCGCTGCCCACCCCCGTGCCGTTGAGCGTCAGCCCCTCAGCCGTGCCAAGGGTGAACCCGTTGAGGTCCAGCGCGGCTCCCGTCGCCGCAACGATGGTCCCGGCGCCGGTTGTCCCCAACGGCGTATTGGTCGCATTGCCAGCCGCACCCAGTTTTACCGTGCCGACGCTGATGGTCGTCAAGCCGCTGAAGCCATTGGTCCCGGAAAGCGTCAGGGTGCCCGCGCCCGATTTCGTCAGCGTGGTGGAGCCGTTCAAGTTCGCGGAGACAATCGCATCGCCGGTCGCGTTACTCGCGGTATAGGAGGTGCCGGTTAGGCTCCCGGTCCTGATGGTATCCCCGGACGCTGCCGCCGCCGTGATACTTACGGCCCCCTGGGTCTGGCTGCTCGCACCCAAATCCAGCGTGCCGCCACCGAGTGTCAGCGCGTTGGTCGCCGCGCCGAGGGTTGCGCTGCCGCTGATGGCCAGTGTTCCGCCATTCACGACATTGCCACCGGTGTAGTTCTTGGCGCTGCCGGAAAGGGTCAGGGTGCCAGCGCCGCTCTTGCTCAGACCACCGGAACCGTTCAAGGTCGCGGAGACGATGGCGTTGCCGGTAGCGTTGCTCGCGGCATAGGAGGATGCGGTCAGGGTGCCATTCTTGATTGTGTCGCCGCTCGCAGCCGCTGTGGAAATGGTCACCGTACCCACCGTCCGGCTCAGGGTGCCCAAGTCCAGAGCACCACCCCCCATGGCCATGGGGCCGCTAGTCGCACCCAGGGTGCCGGAGTCGGCGAGCGCCAAGGTGCCGCCGTTGATGGTAGTGCCTCCAATGTAGGTGTTCGCCCCGGAAAATGTCAGCAGCCCGGCTCCCACCTTCGTCAGGCTGCGGGTGCCCGACACCTGGGTGATGCTCCCCACCATGGTCAAAGCATCCATGCCACCGGAAATGGTGACCGTCGTGGCATCGTTGGCCAGTTGCACAGGGGCGTTGAGGGTATGGGTGCCGCCGACAACCGTCAGCGCAGCGGGGGCGGGTCCGTTATCCAGAACAAGCGTGTCTGTGCCCGAAGGAACTCCTATCGTATAGCCGGGCCCGGCGTTCACGTTCAGCACGAGCTGCCCAAGGGTCTTGGTGCCGCTGAGTTGGACTGGATTGGTTGTCGCGGCCAGGGCGGCCTGCGCAAACGAGGCGGAAGCGCCGACGGCGTTGGGTAATCCGCCGTCCCAGTTGCCAGGGGTCGTCCACAAATGATCCCCGTTTCCGTTTGTCCAGATCCCGACGCCAACGATGGTCAGTATCTGCAGCGTGGATGACGATGCAGCGAGGGACAGGTTGTAGGTGATGCCACTAACACTCACCGTGGGTGTCCCAAGGGTGAAGGCCCCGGAGCCCAGCCCGTTGGCGGCGGTAATGAAAGGGTAGTTACCCGCCGCCAGGACAGCCAGGCCGGGCACGGGCACGAAGTTAATCTGACCTTTGACTGCGCCGCTGGTTGTGACGCCCTTAGTGACATTGAGCACGGAAACCGCCCCGAAATCGATCGCAAATTCGAGCACCGGAGCGGTGCCGCTGGCAACACTGGCCACCAGACCGGCGGAGGAGAAAGAATCATTTTGCCGGAGATTGAATGTCCCGACGGGATTCCGCATGGAAAAGGTGCTGCCCGCAGTCAGGTTCAAGGTTGCTCCCGCGGTGCCGGGGCCGGTAGTGCCGGCGATCACACCGGCAACGCCCGGGCTGGCGGCGAGGGTCGCGCCGCTGCTTACTGTGATGGCCGTATTGCCAAGCGAAACACCGGAAGCCAGTTGCAGCGTGCCCGCGGTAATGGTGGTCGCTCCGGTGTAAGTGCTCGGCCCGCTGAGCGTCAGCGTGCTCGCGGCGTTGTTCATCGTCAGCGTCTTCCCGCTGCCGGCCAGCGCTCCGCCAAAGGTGCTGCTGGCGCTGCTGGTGTAGCTCACACTGCCGGTGATCGTGCTCGCGGCGTTCCCGTGCGCGATGGTGCCACCGGTCACGTTGAGATTCCCGTTCGCGGTCAGATTCGCTCCGGCTCCAATGGTCAGGGTGCCGCTGCTGGAGGTGACCAACCCGGTCACGACGCCGATGCCGTTCCAGTTGCCACCCGTGACACCCAGCGTGCCGGCGATGGTGCCACTAGCCAGGTTGATGCTGCCGCTGCCGGTGAGCGTGGCGTTGCCATTGATCGTGCCGCTGCCCGCGAGCGTGCCGCTGGTGCCGATAATGACCGGACTGGCGGCAGCGAGCGAGCCGTTGACCTGCAAAGTGCCACCAGTGATCGTGGTCGCGCCGCGATAGGTATTGGCACCCGAGAGGATCAATGTGCCGGTGCCGACCTTGGTCAGGGCACCACTGGCGGCGGTGTCGGAGATTACGCCGGCAAAGGCGGCCGGGCTGGTGTTGTTGCCACCGACCGTCAGCGTCTTCGCTGCGGTGATCCGCACCAGACCGCCCGAGGCACCGCCGCCACTGAGCGAACCAATGCTGGCGTTGTGGAGAACCTCCAGAGTGGCACCTGAAACATTGGCGAGGATCACCGCGGAGTTGAACCCCAGGGGCCCGGCGGTTGGAGTGGAATCAACGCCCGTGTTGATCTTGCCGTCATTGATCGTTGTAGGGCCGGAGTAGGTGCTGGCTCCCGAAAGTGTCATGGTGCTAGACCCATTCTTGGTCAGTCCGCCAGTTCCGCTGATGACCCCGGAGAAATTAGCCACCCCACTTCCTCCCACGGTCAGGACGAAAGACTGGTTATCCACCGCACCCGGCACCGTCAGGGCATTGCTACCATTGTTGGTCCAGCTTTGGGCCGTGCCAAGCCGGATGCCGGGGCTCAATGTGACAGTCCCGGAACCGGGGTTGATGGTTATGCCTGCGTCAGCGGTGCTCCCGATGGTCAAGGCAAAGCCACCAGCGTTGCTGAGGTTCAGGTTGTTGATCTCCCCGCCCGTGCCGATGACCGCGATGCTGTTGAAGGACATGTTGGCACCCAAGGTCATGGCACCTTGATTGGCGGCGCCGTTGGCGGAAAATATCACGTTGGTCCCGGCAGTCGGAATCGCGCCGGTTCCCGTTCCAAAGACGTCTGTGGACCAGTTGCTCGCCAAACCGGTGGAAGCCGACCACATGCCAGGGTTGCTGCTGAGAGTTCCCAGATAGTAGGCAGTGGTCAGCGGCGGCACAGTGGGAGCCACGCCGCTGGAAAAGGACACGGTCACGCCAGCTCCGATGGTCAGGGAAGCGAGAGTCTGACTGACATTGCCAAAGCTGATGTTCGCGTTGGCGACGACAGCGGTAGCACCCGTGCCAAGCGCGGTATTCACGTAGGTCGGACCAGCACCCACGGCAGTGGTCAGCGTCTTGTAGGTCTGCGTCCCGGAGAAAATGTTGAGGCTGCCCGAGCCGGTCTTCGTGAGCGATCCGCTCGCCGCCCCGAGGTTGACGGTGGTGGCGACGCTGGTGTTGCCATTCCCGCCGATGGTCAGACTGGCATCGGTTCCGGTGATTGCGCCATTGGCCAAACCCAAGTTCTGGCCAGCGGTGGTGTTATTGACCTCGCCTCCTCCCGCCATGATGGTGAACCCACGGGCGTAAGTGGCAGAGTTTCCGTTATAGGAAAGGATGCCCTTGTGGGTGGCATCGCCGAGGACCACCGCGGAGGTGGCGTTGCCGAGGCTGCTCGCCCCTCCGCTGATTTTGCTCGTGACCACGGTGCCATCCGCGATCGTCGTCTGTGTCGGATAGGTGCTGGTGCTGCTTTCGAGGATGAGAGTGCCGGATCCCGTCTTGGTCAGGCCACTGGTCGCGCCGGTTACGTTGGGGGATACGGTCAGGGTTGTTCCTGACGCGACGTTGACCGTGCCGGCGCGGAGCGAGATGGGGATGCCGGCTCCGATTCCCGAGTTGCCCGTGACGGCAATGTTATCGAAGCTCGTGGACGCGAGTGTGTCGAAGCTCAACACGCCCGTCGTGAGCGCCAGGTTGCCGAGGGTGACGGCGATGGCGCTGTTCGCCTTGAGCGCGCTATTGGTCGTTACCGTCAGGGTGGTGGTGGGCAAGTTGATCCCGGTGGTGAAGTTCGTCGTGCCCCCCTGCAGGATCAGGTTGCTGATGGCGTTGACGACATTGGTGCCGCCCACCTTGAAGGGGACCGTCCCGGCATCGATGCCGGTGCCGCCGTTATTGTGGGAAAGCCTCGTTGTGATCGTTAGTTCTTGGCCCGCAGGAGCGTTGAGGACGGGCGCGGCACCTTGGGCGGGCAGGTTCACAGTGGCTGCGGTCGCACCTGTGCCGAGCGCATTGACGGTGCCGGTGGTGAGGGTCAGCGTGCTGCCCGTCGCCATGGTTCCTTCCAGATTCACGGTGCCGCCGGAGACGGTTACGTTGCGCGCAACGCTGCCACTGGCACCCACACCCAGCGTGGCTCCGGCGGGGATGCTGGTGGTGGAGGCTGCAGTGCCGAGCGAGCCATTGATCTGGAGGATGCCGGTAGCGAGCGACGTGCTACCGGTGTGGGTGAGGGCGCCGTTGAGGGTCAGCGTGCCGACGCCGGCCTTTGTGAACGCCCCGCTCCCCGAGATATTACCGTCGAACTGCGCGGCCACGGCCGTGTTCACCGTCAGGGTGCCGCCCGTCAGGCTAACGATGCTGCCGACCGGCCCATTGATCGGTCCGATGGTGCTGGTGCCGCTGTTTTCAAAGGTCGTCGCCGCACTGAGAGTCACCGGAGACGAGGCGGAAAGGCTGCCCGGGCTTACCTGGCGCAGGGTGCCGGCGGTGATCATGGTCGGCCCCGTGTAGGCGTTGTTGCCGGCCAATGTCATGACGCCACTACCCTGTTTCGTGAGTCCGCCGCCACCGCTGATGTCGCCGGTAAAGGTGAAACTCGAGGCATCGCCGACAGTCAGTATCCCGCCGCCCAGAGTCACGCCGCCGCCCGTGGTCCCGCCGCCGGTGATCGTGGCGATGGTCTGGTTGAAGCCATTCAGGTTGAGCAAGGCTCCGGCGACGTTGGCCGTGGCCACGGCTGCGATTGCGGGCAGGACGTTCGATGCCCCCAGTTTCAACACTCCGGCGCTGATGGTGGTCAGTCCGGTGTAGGTCTGCGAGTTGCTGAGCGTCAGCGTGCCGGCACCCTGCTTCGTCAAGGTTCCCGTGCCGCTGACTACGCCCGAGTAGGCAGGGGCCGTGGGGCTGAAGAGATTGAAGACCAACGCGGCGTTATTGGCGATGTTACTGCTGTTGGAAATCGAGCCGTCGAACCCGTTGTTCCCATTGCCGAATTGGAGCGTGCCGCCCGCGATGGCAGTAACTCCGGTATGAATGCTCGCCCCCGTGAGGATCAGCGTGCCGGTTCCCGATTTGGTGACCGCTGTGGGCGAGCCGCCCGCGTTGAAGTTTCTGATCACGGAATTCAGCGTCAACGTGCCGAAATCGGTTCGAATCACCATTTCACCTCCGGCGACCGTGGGTTCCAGGATGCCGTCGCTGAAGACCCCGCCGTTCGATAACAGCCCGTTCACACTGAGAACATTGCCGACAGTCATCGTAAAGTTGCTGCTCCCGAGCTTCAGTGTGTTGACCGCTGCCGTGGTCTGCGCGGTGATGGCTCCCGAGATCGAGACGCTCTTGGTGTCATCAACGCTCCCCAGAGTCGCCGCACCAGCAATGGCCGCCGGGGCGTTCGTATCCGTGCCGTAGCTCAGGGCGCGCAGAAAGCCGCCGACGTCGTAGGCGGCATAGTTCGAGCCGCCAAAGAAGATGCCTCGATCCAGCAGCCCGCCCGTGGGTGTGGCTGAGCCGCCAAAATTCGTCAGAACAATCTTGTTGGTCGTGCCGTTCGCTCCGCCGGTGGTGAGGAAGTTGACCGCGGCACCAGCCGACCGGGCTGCCACATCGGAGAAAGTGAGGCTCAGGTTGCCGCTGCTGCCGTAGGTGGATTGCACGGTGGCATCGCCGGCGTTGACCGTCAGGAGACCCATCCCCTGGGTTCCGCCCGCGGATTTGTTGTGGTTGAAGGTGCCCGGGCCGCCGAAGGTCAGCGCGGTGCCGGTGGTGCCATTGAGACTGCCGGTGACCGTCAGCGTGCCGGCATTGATTATCGTCGCACCCGTGTAAGTGTTCGCGCCGCTGAGGGTCAGGGTGGCGGCGGAGTTGTTCATCGTGACGGTTCTCCCGCCGCCAGCAATGACCCCGGCAAAGGTGCTACCGGTGCTGCTGGTGTAGTTGAGATTCCCGGTCAGCGTGGCGGTGGCGCTGCCGGCGCTGATGCTGCCTCCAGTGACGTTCAGACCGGCGTTGGCCGTCAGGTTGGCCCCGTTGCCGATCGTCAAAGTCCCGCTGCTGGAGGTGGCCACGCCCGTCACGCTCCCGGCCCCATTCCAGCTTCCTGTCGCGAAGCCCACTGTCCCGGCGAGCGTTCCGCCGGTGAGATTGATGGTGCCGCCGGTCACCGCGACAGGGCCATTGACCGTGCCCCCGCCGGACAGCGTACCCGTCAGCGAGACGCTGCCAGTGATCGTGCCCGCATTGATAACCCCCGTACTGGCCACCGTGACGTTGCCATTGACGGTGCCCGCGCCGGACAGCGTGCCTGCCAGCGAGAGGTTGCCATTGATCGTGCCGACGTTCGACAGAATGGCACCCGCCGCCACCGCGATCGGACTGCCCGCGGTCAGCGAGTTGTTCACCTGCAACGTCCCAGTGGAAATCGTCGTGGCACCCGAATAGGAACTGGTCCCGCTGAAAATCAGCGTGCCCGCACCCGCCTTGGTCAAGGCCACCGGCCCGACGCCATCCGTCAGGGTGCCGCTGATCTCGGTCGTGCTCGTCCCGCCCACGGTCAGCGTGACCGGGCCCGCATTGCCCCCGCTGGTAATGCCACCCGCAAACTTCAGCGTGGTCCCCGCCGCGTTGTTATCGAAGGTAAACGCATTGGTGTATCCGCCGCTGCCCTTGAGCACACTGTTGAGCACGACGTTGGCATTGAACAACTGGTTCTGGGTGACCCCGGCGTTCACCGTGATCGTGCCGGCCGGATCGGGGTCTCCCGTGATGTCGAGCCTGAGCGTCTGGCTGCCGACCGCCCCGCCACCGATGGTATAGGCCACGGCGCTGGCAGTATCAAAAACGACATCGCCAATCGACAATCCGCCCGCTTCCAGGTCAATGACATCCACCAGACCGCCCGGCCCATCAAAAGATGCGACGATCCCCGCTCCCGGAGTGTAGCTGATGTTCCAATTATCAGCATTGCCCCAGTTCGCGTCACTGGTGCCCAGCCAGCGTTCAGTAAATCCCTGCGCCGATGAAACAGTGACGAGGGCGGCGACAGTACCGGCTAAGATTATCCGGGAGCTTACGTTCATGATTTTGTTGCGGTTCGGCGGAGCCAGACGGTGCCGATTACATAGTCAATACGGGGTGCGCAACAAGCGGTTTCTCCTAAAATCCCGCCCCCAAGCCTGGGCCGCCCCCGCCTCGCGGGATCAACGCTTGGGCGGCTTGCGATCCGCGATGAGCTGCACGGCAGCCTGCGGGTCCTGCGCTTTGGTCAGCACCTGCTCGTAGGCGATGGAGCCGTTCAGGTAGTGCTCCACGAGGGAGGCTTCGAGGGAAACCATGCCGTACTTCGAGCCGGTGAGGATGTCGTTGGAGATGCGGAAAGTTTTGTTGTCGCGGATGAGGGCGGAGACGGATGGCGTATTGATCATCAGCTCAAAGGCCGCGACGCGCCCGGGGCCGTCGATGCGCGGCAGGAGGATTTGCGAAAGGACGGCTTTGAGATTGGCGGCGAGCTGCACCCGGACCTGCTCCTGCTGGGTGCTGGGGAAGGCATCGACGATGCGGTCCACGGTGCGCGCGGCGCCGGTGGTGTGGAGGGTGGAAAAGACGAGGTGGCCGGTTTCGGCGGCGGTGATGGCAGTCTCCATCGTTTCGAGGTCGCGCATTTCCCCCACGAGGATCACGTCCGGATCCTGGCGCAGGGCGCGGCGGAGGCCGTCGGGAAAACTGGGCACATCCACGCCGACTTCGCGCTGGTTGACGATGCCGAGCTTGTGCTGGTGGACGTATTCGATGGGGTCCTCGATCGTCATGATGTGGCTGTCGCGCGTGGCGTTGATGGTGTCGAGCATCGAGGCCAGCGTGGTCGTTTTCCCCGAGCCGGTGGGGCCGGTGACGAGGATGAGGCCGCGCGGCGTTTCGAGGAGCGAGCGGACGGCGGGCGGCAGGCCGATTTCCTCGAGGGACATCATGCGCTTCGGGATGATGCGCAGCGCGAGGGCGATGCTGCCCTGCTGGCGATAGACGCTGACGCGGAAACGATCCTGCCCTTTGTAGGAGAAGCCGAAATCCACGCTGCCCTGCTCGTTGACCCGCGCGAAATTCGCGTCGCTGGTGATGGCGCGGGCGAGCGTCTCGGTATCCTCGGGCGTGAGCGGGCGGGTGGTGAGCTTGACCAGCCGGCCCTGGCGCCGCAGGACCGGGGAGGTGCCGACGGAGAGGTGCAGGTCGGATGCGCCTTCCTCGAGGACCAGCCGCAGGAGATCCTCCATCGGCGGAACCGGGGCGAGGGTGGAGGGATCGGGCGCGGGCGCGGGTGCGGATGCGGGGGCGGGTGCCGGGGCGGCTTTCCGAAAATCAAAGAGGGCCATGGGCGGGGACGGCGGTTAGTGCGCGTCGGACATGGTCACGCCGATGACCTCCTCGGCGGTGGTCATGCCGGCGAGCACCTTGCGGATGCCATCCTCGCGGAGCGTCCGCATGCCCATCTCGCGGGCGCGTTTGCGCAGTTCGATGGTCGAGGCCTTCTCGTTGATCATGTGGCGCACTTCGTCGTCGATTATGAAAATTTCGAAGATGCCCATCCGGCCCTTGTAGCCGAGGTGCTTGCAGGCGTCGCAACCCGCGCCGCGCATCACGGTGGCCTCCCCGAGCTGCGAGGCATCGAGCCCGAGCGCGGAGATTTCGTCCTCGGTCATCTCGGTGGGGTGTTTGCAATTCTGGCAGAGTTTGCGGACCAGCCGCTGGGCGATGATGGCGCGCGTGGCGGAGGAGACGAGAAAAGGCTGCACGCCGATATCCACGAGGCGGGCGACCGCGGAGGGCGCGTCATTGGTGTGCAGGGTGGAAAAAACGAGGTGTCCGGTGAGCGACGCATTGATGGCGATATTCGCCGTCTCCACGTCACGAATTTCCCCGATCATGATCACGTTCGGCGCCTGCCGGAGCATGGAGCGCAGGGCTGCGGGAAAGGTCATGCCGATGTCGGCATTCACCTGCACCTGGTTGATGCCGTTCATCTGATACTCGACCGGGTCTTCCACGGTGATGAGTTTCTTGTCCGGCTTATTGATGTAATGCAGGCAGCCGTAGAGCGTCGTCGTTTTCCCCGAGCCGGTGGGGCCGGTGACGAGCAGGATGCCGTCGGGCAGTTTGATCAGGCTCTCGATGATCTCCTGATCGTCCGAGAGGAAACCGAGC
>Ga0114966_10004412_pt1 | contig 12101 bp, 9 predicted proteins | sample M_130207_XF_Meta_FD_87029 | JGI IMG/M metagenome (GOLD analysis project Ga0114966, IMG submission 87029) | Freshwater microbial communities from Lake Montjoie, Canada to study carbon cycling - M_130207_XF_MetaG | ecosystem: Environmental > Aquatic > Freshwater > Lake | place: Lake Montjoie...
AGCCGATGAACTGGTGGACGCTCATCAACCGCACCCGCGCCATCGAGAACATGGCGTATGTCGTGGCGGCGAACCAGGGGGCGAGCCTGAAGCACTATCCGCCGTACTCGTGGCCCGGTGGATCGCAGGTGGTCGACTTCGACGGCCGTCTGCTCGCCGACGCCTCCCCCGGACCAGGCGAGCGCATCGTCGTGGCGCCGATCGACATTTCCGCGCTGCGCCACGAGCGGGCGTCGCGCATCGGACATCACATGCTGTCGCACCTGCGGACCGAGGCGTACCCGGTCTACCGGGAGGGTGGCTATGGGCCGCGCGCCAACGCGGCCGCGCCGCTGTCGTACGACGAGAACCACGCCCGCATCACCGAGGCGAAGCGCGCGTTCGAGCAGAGGAGTGAACGTGACCGGCAGTTGTAGTGTCCGCCTTCAGGCGGACCGTGTGATGAGGTGTAGTGTCCGCCTTCAGGCGGACCGGGTCCGTCCGGCTAAAGCCGGACACTACGTGAGCGGATTCCGTCCGGCTAAAGCCGGACACTACGGAATCACCAGCCTTGTTGGGATCGCGATCGTGTTCGCCACCGCGTGTGGTCAGGCCCCGTCCACATCAGCGCCGGCGGCCGCCACCCCAGCTCCAGTCGCCGAGTGGTTCACGGACGTCGCGCAGGCGTCTGGCATCGACTTCACGCACGTGAACGGCGCCACCGGGAAGTTTTACTACCCGGAGATTCTGCCGCCCGGCGTCGCGCTGTTCGACATGGACAACGACGGCGACCTCGATGTCTATCTGGTGCAGGGCTACCCGCTCGGTGCCGCCAACACGAACCCCGAGCTGCGCGGTCGTCTGTATCGCAACGATCTCGCCGTGGCGGCCGACGGCACCAGGTCGCTGCGGTTCACCGATGTGACGGCCCAGAGCGGGATCGAGGCGCGCGGCTTCGGCTTCGGCGTCGCCACCGGCGACGTCGACAACGATGGCTTCACCGACCTCTACCTCACCAGCTTCGGCGGCAACACGCTCTATCGCAATCTGGGGAACGGCAGGTTCACTGATGTGACGAAGGCGAGCGGCACGGCCAACCAGCCCGGGTTTGCGGTATCCGCGGCGTTCGTCGACTACGACCGCGACGGCGCGCTCGATCTCTATGTCGGGAACAACGTGAACTACCGCGGCCTCGACAAGGAGAAGGTCTGCCCGAACCCGGCCGGCGCCCCCGACTACTGCCCGCCGCAGATCTACGGCGGCTTCCCGGACCGTCTGTTCCACAACGACGGCAAGGGCGTCTTCACCGACGTGTCGGCGAAGGCGCTGCCAGGGCTGCGTCCCCGCCCCGCGCTCGGTGTCACCACGGCCGACTTCAACGGCGACGGCTGGGTGGACATCTACGTGGCGAACGACGGGGAGGACAACCTGCTCTGGGTGAACCAGAAGAACGGTAGGTTCAAAGATATGGCGCTGCAGAGCGGCGCCGCCATCACGGCCGAGGGCAAGGCCGAGGCCAGCATGGGCGTCGATGCGGGCGACATCGATAATGATGGCGACGACGACCTGATGATGACCGAGCTGACGGGCCAGGGGTTCAACCTCTACGTGAACGACGGCGAGGCGCGCTTCCGCGATCAGGGCGCGGTGTCCGGACTCGGCCCGGCCAGCACGCCGTTCACCGGTTGGGGCACCGCCCTGTTCGACTACGACAACGACGGCTGGCTCGACGCCTTCAGTGCGAACGGCACCATCATCACCCTCGAAGGGCACCAGTCCGTGGCGTTCCCCTACGACCAGCACCGGTTGCTGTTCAGGAATCTCGGCAACGGCCGCTTCGACGACGTTACGTCGAAGGCTGGCGCGTCGTTCGCGATGTCGGAGTCGGGACGCGGGGCGGCGTTCGGCGACGTCGATAACGACGGCGACATCGACATCCTGGTCGGCAACGATGCGGGACGTGCGCGGCTGCTCATCAACAACATCGGCAATCAGCAGCACTGGGTCGGCCTGAAGGTCGTCGGCACCGCGGGCGGGCGCGACATGCTGGGCGCTCGTGTCGGCGTGACCGCCGGCGACGGGAAAACGCGCTGGCGCCGGGTGCGCGCGGACGGCAGCTACGCCTCTGCGAACGACCCGCGTGTGCTCGTCGGACTCGGCGCCGCCACCGCGGTGACGCGCGTGCAGGTGAACTGGCCGGACGGCAGCCGCGAGGAGTGGAGCCGCGTGCCGGTCGACCGCTGGACCACGTTGACGCAGGGTGAGGGCCAGTGACGCGAGCCGCTGCGGGGTGCGTGCTGCTGGTGGTCCTGTGCATGGGTGGGTCTGCGTGCGCGCCCTCGGGCGCTCCCGCCGCGTCGACCGCTGGCGCCCCGCAGGGCGCGACGGTCGTCGCCGGACTGCCCGATATCTCGAAGCTCGTGCCGTCGGTGCAGCAGCAGATCACCGTTCAGCACGACTGGCTGGTGAAGACGCAGGCTCGCAGCGATGCCACCCTGATCGACCGGGCAAACGCGCACGGCGAACTGGCCAAGCTGTTCATGGCCGCGCAGTTGCCCGACGCCGCCGAATCCGAGTTCCTCGCGGCGCAGTCGCTCGACGGCTCCGACTACCGGTGGCCGTACTACCTGGCGCACCTCGCGCGGGCGAAGGGCAACCTGCCACAGGCCGTCGAACTGCTCCAGCACGTGCTGCAGCTTCGCCCCGACGACATGGACGCGCTCGTGTGGCTGGGCGACGTCAGCCTCACGTCCGGCAAGCCCGAGGCGGCTGAACCGGCGTTCGCGCACGCGCTGCAGGTCGATTCGAACTCGGTGTCGGCGAAGTTCGGCGCCGGCCGCACGGCGCTCGCGAGGGGCGACCACCGCAAGGCCGCGGAGTTCCTGGAAGCGGTCCTGCGCCTGAACCCCAAGGCCACTGCCGCGCACTACCCGCTATCGCAGGCGTACGCGGCGCTGGGCGACACGGTGAAGTCGGCCGAGCACCTGCGGCTGCGCCGCGACAGCAAGATCGCACCGCGCGACAGCTTGATGGTGGAACTGGAGTCGCTGCTCCAGAGTCCGCAGTCGTACGAGACCGCCGGACTCCGCAAGCTCGATGACGAAGACTGGGCCGGCGCCGCCGAGCAGTTCAGCAAGGGGCTGATGCTCGCACCCAACAACGCCGCCCTCCACCATCGTCTTGGGACCGCCTTGAGCATGCAGAACGATGCGGCCGGGGCGCGGCGCGAATTCGAGATCGCGGTGCAGACCCAGCCGGAGTACTTTCCGGCGCAGTTCAGCCTCGGCGTACTCGCGCAGGCCGAGGGCCGTCATGCCGAGGCGATCGACCGTTTCACCGCTGCCGTGAAGGTGCGTCCCACCTACACCGAGGCGCGGTTGCGGCTGGCGTCGAGCCTTCGGCGCTCGGGGAAGCGGAACGATGCGCTGGAGAGCTATCAGCTCGCCATCGCCAATGCGCCCGACAACGCGGAGGCGCGCCTCGGCCTGGCGATGATGCTGACGACGCTGCGCCGCTATCGCGAGGCGCAGCAGGCGCTCACCGAGGGGGCCGCCACCGGCGACCTGGTCTTCACGCACGCGCTGGCGCGCCTGCTGGCCACCGCGCCTGACGCGTCGGTGCGCGATGGTCGTCGTGCGATGGCGCTGGTGCAGCAGATGCTGCAGAAGGGGCGCACGCTGGAGCTCGGAGAGACCTATGCGATGACGCTGGCCGAACTCGGGCAGTATCACGAGGCGCAAGACCTGCAGCGCGACCTGATTGCCGCTGCGGCGCGGGCGCAGTTGCCGGCCGTGAAGGCCCGCCTCACCTCGCGGCTCGCCCTGTACGACCGGGCCGAACCGTGCCGTACACCGTGGACTGACGAGGAGATGCCATGAAGTCCGCGTTGCGGGCGACGATTCTGTGTGCCCTGGCGGCGCTGGCGCCGGCGGTGACGTTCGCACAACTCGCCCCGCTCACCATCCAGAGTGCCGTGCCGGACGTGACGGCCGGGACGGTCACCGTGGCCGGCAGCGGCTTCGGCCAGCGCCCGTTCGTCACGCTCGATCTCGTGCCGCTGAACATCCAGCTGGCGATGGACCCGCGCGTGATCGCTGTCGCGCCACTGGGGATGATGCCACCTGGCAGCTACCTGCTGACCATCACGCGCGGCCCGCAGCCGGGCGACACCGCGTCGGTGCAGCTGCAGCTCGGTGCCGTAGCGTCGTCGGCGGGCGCACAGGCGCCAGGCGGCGCGCCGGCGTCGTTGCCGGCACCGGGCGACGCTGCCGCGCGTGTCGGCGACCGCACCATCACGCTGGCCGACGTCGATCGCGAGTGGCAGCGTACCGATCCGGTCGGCTACCTCGCAGCCAGCCGGCAGCTCTTCGACGCCCGCCGCCGCATCGTGAACGACCTGGTGCACGCGGAACTGCTGGCGCGCGAAGCCGCGTCGCGCCAGCTCACTGTGGACGCGTTGCTGGCCGAGGCACTGCCGACGCGCACGGTGCCGCTGCCCGACACGGCAGTGACGAGCCTCTACCAGAGCCTCGGCGACCGCGCGCGCGGCGCCAGTATCGAGCAGTTACGTCCAGCCTTGCGCGAGTGGCTCGCACGCAAGGTGGAGCCCGAGCTCGCGAAGATGAGTTATCTCGAGGAACTCACCAAGGTGTCGACGCGGGCCGACATCCTGCTCGATGCGCCGACTGTCACCGTCGAGCATCCTGCCGACGACCCGGCGATCGGACCTGCGACGGCACCGGTCGAAGTGGTGATGTTCGGCGACTTCCAGGACGCGGCCTACGCGCGCTACGCACTCACGGTGCCACGCGTCCGCGATCTGTTCGGTGCGCGCGTCCGCTTCGTGTTCAAGCACTTCCCGGCCAACGATCCGGCGTCCATTCATGCGGCGGAAGCGGCGGCGTGCGCCAACCTGCAGGGAAAGTTCTGGCTGTTCCACGACACGCTGCTCGGCACGGCCGGTGCGCTCGACGCCAGCCGCTTCAAGCGCGTGGCGTCGGAGGTGGGGCTGAACCGGCCGACGTTCGACGCGTGCCTCGACGGCGAACAGATGCGCGAACGCCTCGGCCAGGCGCTCGAGGAGACGCGACGCTACGACATCCCCGCAGCGGGCAGCCTGCTGGTGAACGGCCGACTCGCACCGGAGCCGCCGGCGTTCCTGCCGCCGTTCGAGTTCTTCAAGCGGTTGGTGGAAGAGGAACTGGCGCGCCAGGCGCGCGCCGCGCGGTAGGACGATGAGGTCCGGCTGAAGCCGGACACTACAGGAGACAGCGCAACGGTTCCGCGTCGTGTCCGGCTTTAGCCGGACCGTCGCCGATTACGGCTCCACGATCGTGATCCGCTGGTTCGCAGCGATGCCGCTCACCGTCTTCGTCTTGCCGGATGGCCAGGTGACCTCCACCTTCGTCGCGGTGGCATCGCTCCCGAGCCCGAACGTCAGCACCAGCTCGCTCTGCGAGGCGTAGCTCGAGCCGCTGCGTACGACCTGCGTCTGTGTGCCTGACGGGCTGGTGACCCGCACCACCGCGCCGATGCCGCTGCGGTTCGACGTGCTGCCGGTCGCCTGGACGCGCAGCCACCGGTTGGCGTTGGCGCCGTCGTTCCGCAGCAGCACCGCCGGTCCATCGAGCGTGGTCATCACCAGGTCGAGATCGCCGTCGGCATCGATGTCGACGTAGGCGCCGCCGCGGCCCATCACCGGCTTCGTGAAGCCGGGGCCGAGCGAGGCGGTGATGTTCTCGAAGGTGCCGGTGCCGCGGTTGCGCAGCAGCAGTGGCGCCTGGCTGATGCGCGCGCGGGCATCGCGCCCCTGCGACTCGTCGGTGCCGCCGTTCGCCGCGAAGATGTCGAGCCAGCCGTCCAGATCGGCGTCGAAGAAGAAGGTGGCCCACGTCACGGCGAGCAAGGACGCGCGCCCCACCTCCGAGCGCGGCGCCACGTCACGGAACAGCGTGCCGTTCTCGTTGTGATACAGGCCGAGCATCTCGTTCATGAAGTTGCCGACGACGATGTGCGGGCGGCCGGAGCGGTCGTAGTCGGCGGCATCAGTGCCCATGTTGGCGCGGGCCACGCCGTTCTCGCTGAGCGCCACACCGGCGCGCACCGCCTCGTCGACGAAGCGCCCCTTGCCGTCGTTGCGATACAGCTTGGCCGGTACACGATCGCTGCCGACGAACAGGTCGGGCCAGCCGTCGCCGTTGTAGTCGAGCACGGCAACGCCCATCACCTTGTCGCTCGGATCGCCCAGGCCTGCACGCAGCGAGACATCGTCGAAGCGGCCGTCGCCCAGGTTGCGATACAGCTTCGGCGCCACCGGCTTGTACGCGTCGGGGCCGCAGTAACCACGGACACCGCCCTGCGTGCAGCGCACGCCCGCTTCCACCGCTGGCGACCACTGCACGTAGTTCCCGACGAACAGGTCGAGCCGGCCATCCTTGTCGTAGTCGAACCATGCCGCACTCACCGCGAACGTGCTGTTCCGGATGCCTGCCCTGGCGGTGACGTCGGTGAAGCGGTTCCCTCCGGCATTGCGCAGCAGGCGTCCACCCTCGGTCGTCGTCACGAACACATCGTCGCGGCCATCGTTGTCGAAGTCGCCAACCGTGGCACCGAGCGCGTAGGCATCGAGTGTGTCGAACCCGCTGCCGCGGGTGATGTCGGTGAAGGTGCCGTTGCGATTGTTGCGATACAACGCATGCCCGGACTTCGCTCCGGGCGTCCACGATCGGCCGTTGACGAAGAGCAGGTCGGGCGCCGCATCGCCGTCGACGTCCAGCACCGCCACGCCGCCGCCGAACAGCTCCGGATACCAGAACGCTCCGGCCGCGCCGTTCTCGTGGGTGAAGGTGATGCCGGCCCGCGCCGTGACGTCCGTGTAGGTGAAGGCCGGACCGGCCGCCGTGAGACGGCTGGCCGGGGCGGCCGTCAACCCGGCGGCTATCGTTGCCGTGAGGAGAGCGGCCGGCAGACGGCGAAGGCGGAGGATGTCCACGTGCCCCATGATACGCGGCGCGGCGGCGTGCTCGTGCTACCGTGTCCGACTCACAGGAGGAGTGACATGAACGTGAAAGCAGACAACGGGCGCGTGCGCCTGGGCGTGCTCGCGGCGGTGATGGTGTGCGGCGGCACCGCGGCGTGGGTGGCGCCCGGTCAGCCGGCGTCGGCGCAGGGCGCGGCGGTGCGGCACCGGATGACGAAGATCACCGACACCATCTACCGCGCGGACGCCCCCGGCACCCCCGGCATCAACTCCACGAGTTGGGTGTTCGTGAACGACACCGACGTGCTGGTCACCGACTCCGAAGGCTCGCCCGCCTCGGCGCGGTCGCTGCTGGAGGGGGTGAAGTCGATCACCGACAAGCCGGTGACATACCTCGTCGACACGCACTTCCACATCGATCACGCCTACGGCAACGCGGCGCTGCCGGCCAGCGTGCAGGTGATCGGCAGCGACTTCACCAGGAAGATGCTGCTTAGCCCAGAGGCGCGCCAGGGCGTGACGTTCCGGAACTTCACCGACCCAATGCCGGGGCGCATCGCCGCGCTGAAGACGCAGGTGGCGGCTGAAGCCGACACCGCGAAGAAGGCGACCCTGCAGCAGCAACTGGCTGCGGCCGAGGCGTCGCTCGCCGTCTACAGCGGCAACTTCCCGCTGCAGGCGCCTGGCCTGACCGTGTCCGGCACCATGTCGGTCTGGTCGGGCAGCAAGGAGTTCCGCATCATGTGGATCGGCCGCGCCCACACGGCCGGCGACCTCATCGTCTATGTGCCGTCCGAGAAGGCGGCGGCGACGGGCGACATCCTGTTCAAGGCGACGGTCGGCTGGCAGGGTGACGCCTTCCCGAACGATCAGCCCGCGACGCTCGACGCGCTGAAGAGGCTCGACATCGAGCTGGTGCTGCCTGGACACGGCGACCACATCCAGGGGCGGGCCGCGGTGGAGACGGCGATCACCACCACGCAGAACTACCTGCGTGAAGAATGGCGCCAGGTGTCGACGGCGAAGCAGCAGGGGGTGTCGCCGGACGACGCGCTGAAGCGGCTCGACCTCACGGCTTTCTCGGCGGCCTACGGGCAGGGCGTGACGCCGTCGCTGGCGGCGGTGCGGCGCATCTACGACATCGTCGACGGCAAGGCGATCACGCAGTAGGACGCGAGTCCTTCGTGTCCTTTGTGATGGTGGCCCCCTGCTGATACGTGGAGGTTCGCAGCGACGCCACACCGAAATGGAAGACGCTCTCGCTAGAGCGTTTTCGAGATCGGTGTAGTGTCCGGCTTCAGGCGGACCCCAGAAAGTCCGGCTGAAGCCGGACACTACGTACTACACCGAAATGGAAAGCGCTCGAACTGCCAGGCCCCGGCTTGGCGAAGCGGGCGAGCGGCGGCGCCGCATCGCGCCTGGACCGGGCGGCGTGCGTCGCTCGAGACGCTCGAGCGCTCGCAGATCGTGCATGCGCGTCAGGTGTTCGAGCGTGTGGTGCAGCAGGTGCCCGACCAGGCCTCGGCCCATGTCGGCCTGGCCAACGCCTGCGTGATGCAGTTCGAGATGACGCGGTCGGAACTGGCGCCCGACACGGCGGCGCTGGCGCGTGCCGCTGACCACGCGCGTGAGGCGTGCCGCCTCGACCCGCTGCTGTAGGTCGACGGCTCGCCGCGATGGACGCCGGCGCGCCAGTCGATGCGCTCGGCCTGATCGCCTTCAGGCTTTTTCAGCACGGCCCGAACATCTCGCCCGCCGGCGTGGCGCTGGCCATGGCCGCGGGCGTGACGTTCAGGGCGGGTGTCCTGAACCTCCCGATGACCTTTGCGGTGGTGCCGTCGAAGGAGGGCATGCGCGTCAGCATGCTGACCGGCTTCACGTTGCGGCGGTAGGTCGGGAGGGTCGGGAAGGTCTGAAAGGTCGGGAAGGAAAGCGCGGTCCGGCTGAAGCCGGATACTACGCGATGCCCGCGTGTCTCCGTCGTACCCTCCCGCCCTGAACGCCTCACCCGGCCTTCCTGACTACTCGTAGTACTTCTTGTATCTCCCGCGCTTGAAGAGGAAGCCGCCGAGGGCGCCGCCCCACTGCAGCACCCAGTGCATGCGGCGCAGGTCGATCATCTCGATCAGGTTGCCGTCCATATCCTTGGCGAAGAAGAACCAGTGGCCGCGCGGCGATTGCTCAGGCTTCGACAGGCACTCGACGCCCTTGCTCTGCAGGTAGTCGTACCACTTCTGGCAATTGCGCACGTTGAACGAGTAGTGCGTGATGCCGGTGCGGTTCCACGGAATTTTTGTTTCGGGCGGCAGCTTCGGCTCGAACGAGAAGATCTCGAGGATGCCGCCGCCGGGCACCCGCACCCAGCCGATCTTGCAGGCCGGCGCCGGGCCGTCGACGCCGAAGAAGGCGCGCACCCGCTCCGGTTCGGCCTCCGACACGCCAACCAGCGGACAGCCGAACACCTCCGAGTAGAACTTCACCGCCGTGTTGAAATCCGACACGGTGATGCCGATGTGACTGAGGGAGCGAGCGTTCACGGAGTACCTCGGAAGAATGGCTGATTGCCAATTGCTGAATGTGGCTCAGGGCCAGGCCTCTGGCCTACCGCCCATCGCCTATCGCCGCCACCGGTGCGTCAGCGCAGGTGGTTCGCGCGTATGTGCTCCGCCACCCTGAGCGCCTGCGCCACGATCGTCAACCCGGGGTTGACCGCGGCGGACGACGGGAAGAATGATGCATCGACTACGAACAGGTTGTCGATGTCATGCGTGCGGCAGAACGGATCGAGCACCGACGTCTTCGGATCGGTGCCGAAGACCAGCGTGCCGCACTGGTGCGTGGTGTTGCGCGTCCGGTGCGAATAGGCCATCACCTTCCAGAAGCCGAGATCGCGCAGGACGCGGGTGAAGCGGCGGACCAGTTCCCGATGCGCCCGCTCGTTGTTCGGTGCGTAGGTCAGGCGGATGCGCCCATCGCGTTCCACCGTCACCCGGTTGTCGGGACTCGGCAGGTCTTCCGACATCGCCAGCCAGTCGACACCGCGCGCCACCCACGCCTGGTAGGCCCAGAGCGGAATCCACGGCACGACGATCTGCGCCATCACCCCGTGCGTCCGCCCCTGCGACTGGATCTGGCCGAGCGGGAACGGCGTGTCCGGTCCGGCGAAGTAGAAATCGTTAATCGCGACGGTCTTCTGGAAGACGTCGTGGTTCATGCGCAGCGGATGGAACCCCTGCATCATCGTGGCAAGGTGCGCCATGTAGCGGCGGCCGACCAGGTCGGACGAATTGGCCAGTCCGTTCGGATGGACGTCGGTGGCCGAGCGCAGCAGCAACGCCGCGGAGTGCACGGCGCCACACGACGACACGATCAGCGGGGCGTGCAGCGTCTTCACCTCGCCGTCGTGCTCCACCTCCACCGCCTCGACCTTGCGTCCGGCCGCGTCGGTGATCAGGCGCCTGGCGTAGGCCTTCGTCAGCAGTTCGACGTTGTCGAACGCCGTCGCCGGCCGCACGGCACACACCTCGGCGTCGCTCTTCTTCCCGAGACGGCAGGGGAACGAGTTGCAGGTGTTGCAGAGGACGCAGCCGCCGTCGTGGCCCGGGTCGATGAGCCCGAGCGGCAGCGGCGACGGGTGGAGCCCCATCCCGCGCAGGCGCTCGACGATGGCCGCCATGCCAGCGGCGTGGGCGATCGGCGCCTGCGGGAAGGGATTGCGCGCGCCCTCCGTCGGGTCGTGTCCCACCTCGCCGTGCACCTGGTACATCTGCTCGGCGCGCTCGTAGTACGGCTCGAGCGTCTCGTAACTGATCGGCCACGCCGGCGACACACCATCCGCGTGCTGCACTGCGCGGAAGTCGTCGCGCCGCAGGCGGTAGAGCACGCTGCCCCAGAACTTCGTGTTACCGCCGACGTTGTAGTGGGTGTAGGGCTGGAACGCGGCACCGGTTTCGTCGAGCCAGCGGTCGGTCGTGCGGTAGCGGAGGAACTTCCAGACTTGCTCGGGATCCCAGTTCTCGGGTTCGGACGGCACGAAGTCGCCCCGTTCGAGGATGAGGATGCGAGCGCCGGTGTCGGCGAGCGCCATGGCCAGCGTGCCGCCTCCCGCGCCGCTGCCGATGATGATGAGATCGTAGCTGTCGAACCGGGGAGAGCGCGACTTACCCGAGACTGGCATAGATCCGGTCCATGAGCCGTTGGTCGTCGATGGCGCGCTCGAGGCTCATGCCGGGCGTGCGGCCGGTGGCGATGGACGTGGCAAAATCGCGGAACATCGCCTTGTATCCACGGATGTCGCGCAGCAGGCCCGGCACCTCAAACGAGCGTCGCTTGCCGTGTACGAACACGAACAGCCCGTTCGATTCGAAGGCAATCGACCCCTGTCGCCCCATGATCTTCGACACGCGCAGACCTTGGAACAGCGACGGGATCTCGCGCGAGTAGTAGATGGTGCCGACGGCGGCGTTGTCGTAGGTGAAGGCCACCATCATGCTCTTGGCGCGGCGGTCCGGGCCGGTGCGCGAGATGGATGGACGGTAACCCTGGATGGACGTGATGGTCGGGCCAAGGCTGCCGGCGATGTGCAGCCAGTGGATCCCTTCCTCGAAGAAGGCGTCGCCGCCGGCCATCGACTCGTCGTTGCGCCAGTCGTCGGCGCCCTTCAGCCGGTGGGCGACGGTCGTCAACTGCAGGAACACCATCTCGCCGATCGCATCATCGGCCAGCAGGCGCCGCAGCGTCACGGCCAGCGGCTTGTAGTGATCGTTCTCGCCGACGACGATGACGCGGCCGGAGCGCTGCTGCGCCGCGCGCACGGTCTCGTAGTCGGCCATGGTCGGGAACGCCGGTTTCTCCACCAGCACGTGCTTGCCGGCCGCGAGCGCCTGCAGCGTCAGTTCGAGGTGGTACTTCGGCGGCACCGCGATGACCACCGCGTCGATCGCCGGGTCGGCGATGGCCGCCTCGTAGCTGGCATAGGCGCGGTCGCCGCCGAACCGCCGCCGGTAGTCCTCGGCCTTGGCCAGGTCGCGACTGGCGAAACTCGGCACGATCAGCGGGCGCAGCGCACGCAGGTGTCCGCTGTGGACGCGGGTGATGAACCCGCAACCGAGAAACGCAAGCCGAAGGGGAGTGCTGCTGGCAG
>Ga0114966_10004413_pt1 | contig 12099 bp, 13 predicted proteins | sample M_130207_XF_Meta_FD_87029 | JGI IMG/M metagenome (GOLD analysis project Ga0114966, IMG submission 87029) | Freshwater microbial communities from Lake Montjoie, Canada to study carbon cycling - M_130207_XF_MetaG | ecosystem: Environmental > Aquatic > Freshwater > Lake | place: Lake Montjoie...
TAAAGTCTTAAAAGTCCCGACCAGCCCTGGTAGCCCAACGGGAGAGGCAACAGTTTTAGGAGCTGTTAAGTGTGGGTTCGAATCCCACCTAGGGCACATAGCTACTAGCTCTTTGACATAGGAGGAAATAAAATATGGATACACAAACAGCATTCGGTTTAGGTATGGCTGCGGTGATTGCTATCGGAATGTTAATAGCAGTCGCTGTTGGTATGGTTAAATTGAGTCACTTAGAAAAAAAATCAGAGGAATCGAGGACCAACATGACAAGAACAATTGACATGTTAGAATGGAAGTTGGATGAAGCTCATAAAGAGATTAATAATATGATGCGTAAACAATCAGAATATACAGAGAATAGAGTTTCGGAATTAGATGTATCGCTACATAAAAGAATAGACGATATACAATCAGTCGTAGATTCCAGATTCGATAAATTAGATAACAAGATCTCGAAACAATTATCAAAAAATTAAAAAAATAATCAGAGGGCTAGTAGCTTTTTAAAATTATTATTTCTGCGTTCAAATTATAAAAAATAAATCATGTGGAAGATTGAACTTCAGAAGGGACAAGATCTCTTTTTCACATCAGACACACATTACAATCATAAAAACATTTGTAGAGGTGTAACTAACTGGGATGACAGCAAAAAAACCAGAGATTTTAAATCCCTGGAAAAAATGAATTCCTCAATCGTTAATAATATAAACTCAAAGGTTGGTCAAGACGACGTTTTGATTCATCTTGGAGATTGGTCTTTCGGGGGATTTGAATCAATAAAAGAATTCAGAGACAGAATTATCTGTAAAAACATTTATCTCGTTTTAGGGAATCACGATCATCATATAGAGAATAATAGAGACAATTGTCAATCCCATTTTATCGAAGTATCAAACTACTCGAGATTGCAGGTGAAAACAAAACAAGGAGAGGAATTAAACTTTGTGCTTTGTCATTTCCCGATTTGCAGTTGGCAGGATTTAAACAAAGGAGTGATTCATCTGTTTGGACATGTGCATCTTCCTCAGAATTTAAAAATCACCAGGGGAAAAGCAATGGATGTTGGAGTAGATGGTAATGATCTCTCGCCATACTCTTAAAAGAAATTACGAGCATCATGAAACCACAACCCTGCTGCAGTGTGTCTGTTTATGAGGATCATCATGTAGGATCTACCAGATAGAAAAGGAGTATATAGAATAAAAAAAATAAAAATGGCAAAAGTAAAAGTATTAGATTTCTGGGCTCAATGGTGTGGACCTTGTAGAGCTATGGGACCAGCAATAGAATCTCTGATGGAAGAGCACAATCGCGAGGGATCGGATATAGAAATTTCAAAAATTGATGTTGACACTAACCCGGAACTGACAGAGAAGTATAGTATCAGAAGTATCCCAACGTTGATCTTCTTAAAGGATGGAGAGGAGTTTGACAGAAAATCAGGGGTTCAATCTAAAGAGAAAATAGTTAGCAAAATAAACGAAGCGCTTTCCGTATAATCAAGTAAATTCCAAATAATCAAAAAATGAACACAGCTCTTACATATGATGACATACAACTAGTTCCAAAGTTTAGTAATATCTCATCCAGAAAAACAATTAACCTATCAAGTTTAATAACAAGGAGATTTGGTGTTATGATGCCACTCGTTGCATCTCCTATGGATACCGTTTGTGATTATGAAATGGCTATTAGGATGGCCGATATGGGAGGGGTCGGAATTATACACAGGTTTATGTCAATCGAAGAGCAATCCAGGCAAGTAAATCTAGTTTTCAAACACGTCTATTGCCCAGAAAAAGCAATTTTTGAGGATTGGGGTTTGCCTTACGATGACTGGCACTCAGAGGTCAAGGCTATGCCTATTTCAGCTGCTGTTGGTGCAGGTGGGGATTATCTGGAAAGATCCGAAAAATTAATCCAGGCAGGGGCAAATATCATCTTAATCGATGTTGCGCACGGACACCACGAGAACGTAAAACAAGCCATTAAAGCGATTAAATGGCTTAGTCCTAATGTAGATGTTATAGCAGGTAATATCGCCACGTATGAAGCCGCTAATGACCTTATAGAGTGGGGTGCGGATGCACTTAGAGTTGGAATAGGTGGAGGCTCGCTTTGCACAACTAGAATAAAAACAGGATTTGGAGTTCCGAATGTGACATGCCTTGAAAAAATATGCTCTATCTCTACTGTTCCTGTGATGGCAGATGGAGGAATTAGAACCAGCGGGGATATCGCTAAGGCTCTAGCCCTTGGATCATCAACTGTTATGCTTGGATCTTTATTGGCAGGAACCGAGGAAGCTCCAGGTAAGATAGTTGAAACAGCTAATGGGCTTTATAAAAGATACAGAGGAGCAGCTTCACTTGAGACTAAAGTTACTCATGGACAGGAAACAAGAAATGTTGAGGGAGAAAGCACGATGATACCTTTTAAGGGGGGTGTGAAATACATTATCGATGGATTATTGGATGGCGTAAAAAGTGCATTTTCTTACGGTGGTGCTAGAAATCTTAAAGAATTTAGACCAGAGTGGATTAGAATAACCTCAGCAGGACAAAACGAAGCAAAGCCTCATTTAATAAAATAAGATATGAAAAAATTTATTGGAAAATACGGAACGTGGACAGCCTATTATATAGGGGTATTCTTCTCAAAACTCATGGGATATAGATTTTTGAATTGGCTATATACTCCATACAATTACTTCATGTCCAAATCGGTTAGAATTCAGGATTGGGCTAATTTAGACCAGCCATGGGAAAAGATAGAGTACACTGAGGATGATTGAAAATTAGCTAACCTATGAAAAAATCCCTACTAACCTTAGTGCGATTGTAAATAACCCTTACTCTGTGGTTACAGTGACATCCACTCTTCTATTAAGCTGTCTGCCTGCATCTGTTCCATTATCCGCTATTGACTTAGAGTTTCCGTATCCTTTGATAGATATTTTTTTAGGGTCTATCCCTTTGGCTATGAGATAGGATCTTGCGGATACAGCTCTTTCTTCAGATTGTAGAATATTTCTTTTATCATTCCCTATCGCATCGGTATGACCACCTAATTCAACCTTCATCGATGGATTATTCTTCATCAACTTAGCAACAACATCTAGTTTTTTATAGGAGTCACTTCTTAAAACGGAGCTACCGAAGTCGAAGAGAATTTTACCTTTAATAAGTTCTTTGTAAAGCTGATCTTTGCTAAGCGTATCCAATGGATCGCATGGAATAATTTTAGTAACAGTAATTGTGTCATGCAATATTATCGTGTCAGATTTAGAAATCTCTTCATTAATTTTTGGCCTTAAAAACAAAGGCATCGTATCACAATAAATATCAGCACCGCCCATTTCCCCAGGAAGATTGTATTTTGTGTTATTTGAAACATAACCTATTAACCCGTTATCCCCCATTGAAAAATAAGCGTCCCATCTTTTTGTATTAAAAGGAGCTCCTAGATTAACCGGTTTTGACCAATTTTTCCAGCTATCATCTAACCTTTTGCAGGCCCAAATATCAAAATCTCCTAAACCACCAGGTCTATCGGTGGAGTAAAATAAATATTCGCCATTAGGAGATATGTAGGGACTTATCTCATCATAATCGTCCTCACTAATCTCCAATTTAACCGGAGAGGAGTACTCCAGTGTGGCTGTGTCAAATTTGCTGACCCATAAATCGTTCAGATCGCCGTTTTTTTCCTCCGAGAAATATAGGATCATAACATTTAGATCTGGAGATAAGGTTGCTCCGGTGTAAATCCCTCTTGAAAACTTTTCATAGTCTTTCACAACAACGGATGATGGTGCGCTCCATTGTCCATCCACTTTTTTTATCATCGAGAATCCCCTTTGTGTGTTTCCCTCTTTCCTGTTATACTTTCCTCTTACAAGCAGCGTGTTTCCGTCAGGGGAACACCAGTAAACACCATTAAATCTTTGGCTGTTAATATAGTCTGGAAGTCTCTCTGCCTTTTCCCAATTACCATTTTCATCTCTTTTAGACATCCATATATCCTGGCCTTTCTTTGAATCCCTACCGTAGCTTTTTTCCACCGTGAAATAAATCACAGACCCGTCCATCGAAACAACTGGTCTAATCTCATGATTGGTTGAATTTACATTAGGTCCCAAATTTTTAATTTGTGAGAAAGCTGAATTAGATAAAATAATACCTAATAATAAAATTTTAAATACCTGTTTCATTTTTTTGTTTTTTTTTGTTTTTTATAAGTGTTAGCTATCTATATAACCCGCCATAATAATCTCCTAACTGTATTTTTAAATAGTTTTCAAGCTGCTTATCATTGCTTAAAAATTCTTTTAGCCATTTTGGAACTGCCCAATAATACTCATCTGTGGGTAAAAATTTTCTGAATTTTCTTCCAACAAGATATCCCATTAGTGTGCCTGCTCCATAATAATTATAATAATACATAGGGACAGATCCAGAAGGTGGATACGTAAATCTTTTTTCGATATGCGGAGGAATGTATTTAATACTAGAGTTTTCCAGCAGGGTTGTGTCTGCTATTCTCCTGTTTGTCTTTGCTTGTTTTACCGGGGGGTTCTTTTGATTCTTTTTAATCACAATACTTCCTCCTAATATTTTCTCTCTTTCCTCTTTTTCCTTCTCAGTTAAAAGACTAACAGGTTTAACGGTAACTGGAACATAAAGAACTAAGTTGACATAATCACCATTAAATTCATCGGAGCTATATCTGTTTTCATAAGAGTTTACAATTAATGGGGATATGCGGATATCATATATCGGGAAAGGCGAGGAAAGATTGAGTATACCATTCTCAAGCTCTCTTTGATAAAATCTGTAATCATCAACATACCTGTAATAATCCTCCTTTGGTATGTTTTTCCCGTTCCTTGGAAGTAAAACATGCGGGAGATCCTCACCGTTTAAAACCCTTTCCCTTAAATTCCATCTGATCATAAAACTATCCAAAGCGTCCTCTAATTGATAGAAACAATTTAATACATCTTGTTTTGTTTTTAATCTTTGTGATTTTAGCAAGATGTAATCTGGATTTTTCTCATAAAACTCATAAACTTTCAAAGCGTTATTATAAACAACCAGCGAATCGTTTTCAGTGGGGCAGTCGCAATTTCTTCCATAAAGATCCAAGCATTGCGCATTGACACTGTAAAATATAGCTGTCGAGAGAATTAAGCTAATAATTTTTTTCATCAATGTTTTTCTATCATGTTTCCCAGTTTAGTTAAAAATATATTTCCCGCTTCTATCTACAGACACCACTGGTGGTGTCAGATTCTCCTCAAAATACTCATATCCCTCAAATACGTTTTTCTCAAATTCTAATAATTCGGGGTGTGATTTTATTTCCGAATCCAAATAAGCTAAAGATTTAAAATATCTGTAATTTATAGGGAATATGTGCACATCCACCCTTTCCTTAGATCCTTTTATAAAATAGTAGACCTCCTCTATATTCTTATCTCCTATAGCAATGCAACCAACAGATACGCAATCCCCGTGGATATAAATAAGACCTCCAGTATTTTTGTGATTCGTAAGTATCATATCCGACTCATTAGGGTAATTAATTCCTAAACTGAGATGATATTTACTGTTAGGGTTAAAATCATTTATATAATAAAATCCTTCAGGAACCTGAAGATCCCCTTCTCTTCTCTTCGGTCCAAATCCTCCACTCAGTTTACATATCTCATATTTTTTATAAAGTCTGAAACCATAAACATCAGACACCCATATTTCCATTTCCCTTTCAAACTTAAAAATTCTTATGTATATTTTATCTACCGAATGATATTTCCAATTAAACCTGTGATCCGGCCTAAGCGGCTGGGTCTTCATATAAAAAAAAGAAAATAATAAAAAAATTAATACTTTTTTCATTTACCTTAAAAATGTTATACTTCGCCCATAAGTTGATGCAAAGTATGTTCCTGTCGGTAGACCGCTTACATTAATCCACTGACCATTTGCTTGGTAACTTACAGTTCTCGTTATGTTTCCTAAAACATTAGATATAACCATAGTACCTGGATAATTACAATCAATCCTGATGCTCCTTCTGTTACTATTATAATAAAACGATTTGATTACTATTGAATTTGTGCAACTTCTTTGTATGCTATCCAGTGGAGGATTGCCTAGGCAATTACTTGGTGTTTTTGTGTATTGTCTTGTTTGAAAACTTCCATTACAAGAAGACCAGTTTCCGTATGTAAATATACATGAATCAAGAGAAACTGTATTGAATTTTTCATAAATTCCAATATCCGGAGTTTGATAAATTGGATTACCAGCAAAATCTCTTGTTAGTCCTACATTAGATCCATTGTTTACAGCGTAACACGTATCACTTATAATTCTCATGTCCCAATTCTGGGGATATACATTAGAGCTATCTACTATAAATTTGCTATTAATAATTCTTTCACCCGTCGCTAATGTAGTATTAGGTCCTAATGATGTTGGGGTATAAGTTCCAACCGCTCCCTGATACCCACTAACTAAATGGTAAATATTATTTCTGTAAAAAGTTTTAGATCTTTCGGCTTGTGAGTATTTAGCATAAAAGCCATTGTTAATCCAGAATACATTGTTTCGAATATCAAATACAGTATCGGCGGTTTGTATACTATGGTCGCCTGATGCTATTGGTCTCCAAGCATTTTGAAAGTTTTCAGCCGCCGGATAGCGAGTTGATTTGTTGATTGGATATGGTGGCCAATAAATGAATCCGGTATTTGAATAAGTTTGTCCATCGCCCATAGCATCACCACCCGCATCATAACCACTAAAACGAGATTTAGAACCTTCTACAAAGAAATTATTCCAAAAGTGGATGTTCTTACCTTGTGTAGCATATGTTCCTGTTGTGTTAAGATAAGCTATGTTGCTGCAATTAATAAATTTATTGTAACATATTGTATCATCATTTGGTCCCTGTGAAGCGCCTGGCAGATTAGTACCAAATTCAAATCCGCCTGAACAATCAATAAAAGTATTATATGCTACAAAAGCACTATCAAAATTATTGATTGTTTCTATGCCTCCTCCTAATAAACCTGAACTAGATGAATTTGGATTTGCGTATGCCCATGAACCTGTAATTGTATTATTGGTTATTCTAATTTTGCTTCCTGATATTAAGATAGGATCAGCGCCGATGTCTGCATTACCTAGGGTATCAGTTAACCACCCGGTAGATTTGAAATTACTAAATGTATTGTTGCTAACCTCAAATCCCCTAACAAAACCAACAATACCATAAGCTGTATTACTAAAGTTACAATTTTTAACTGTTATATTATTACACTTACAGCCATCGCTTCCATTACAATATCCGCTATCTCCAAACCAAAGTCCTAGTGTTGTAAAAGCACCCGAGCGTTTATCATTAACCGGGAATCTAGTGTCATTAAACTGGATACCGTCTATTACAATGTAACTTACATTAGCAAATGCCAATACTCCTTTTTGATTAGAATTAACTGAACTTGGATACGGATATAGTAAATTTGGTCTTTCTAAATTCATATCACCATAATAGGTAAATACAATTGGATTGGTTGCAGTACCCGATGGAAAGTTTCTACCTTCGTACCCACCCCCATACCATTTAACAGAACCTACTGCACTATATTCAGTACCATTTGCAAATACCTCACCTCTTTTAAACGCAAATGTATCACCGGCTAATGCAATGCTACTTAGTGTATTTAATTTTGCCAATGTTTTCCAAGGAGTTAATGGGTTTTGTGCTTGAGTAACACTATACGAATCACTACCAATTGAACTAAAATAAAACTTTCTACCTCTTGTTGTTGGTGATGTACATGTTCTCGTTAAACTATCTGCTGGCGGAACTCCCGTACAATTACTTGGAGAACTTGTAAAAGTTCTTGTTTGTATTCCATTAGAACATGTTGTCCAAGTTCCATACGTAAAGGTACAAGGTGTTATTGGTGATGCACAAGTTCTTGTTATACTATCCGTTGGTGGAACTCCTGAGCATCCTGTTGGGGTTGAAGTAAATGATCTTGTTTGAGTTCCATTAGAACAAGTTGTCCAACTTCCGTATGTGAAAGTACAAGGTGTTGGTGCTACTCCATTGTATTGATAAATTCCTATTGAAGGTGTTGTTCCAACTGTATTACCCCCAAAATCTCTCGTTAAACCAATATTAACCCCTGTATTAATTGCCGGTGATGTACTTGTTAATCTATAATCCCAATTTAAAGGATTTGCATCTGATGTATTCACCCAGATAGTTCCTGATGTAGAAATCTCGGTACCGTCTAATGTAAAGTTAGTAACACTACCATTAGATAGTTTGTATATGTTGTTAGTGTGAGTTAAATTAGTGCCGTTTAACTGTCCACTTCTTGTTAATGATAAACCATTAGAAACCTGAATTATATTATTCTTAAGGACTATAATTCCAGCTGTAGCATCTGATGTTGCTAAAGAAAACATAATACCACTACTACCTGAAGGGTTTGTATTAGGAACGGTTTGTAACATTACATTATTATAGAACTGTAAGTTTCTTACCGCAGTTTTATATTGCCCATTGTTATTAATATAAACTACAGTGTTGTTATTAATAATCTTGTTGTAATAAATTTTGTTATTTTGAATTAGGTTGTTTGCAACACCATCATTAGTACTGCCAAATTCAAAAATACCATTGCAGTCATAAAATGTATTGTAAGCAATTATGTTATTTTCAATAATAGAGCCTTCTTCAAAAAATTCTACGCCACCTCCATCAAATGTATAATCATAACTAGCAGCATAGCAATCGTGAAAGTAATTGCTGGTAACAATATTATTTGAGCTAGACAGCTGAACAGGCACCCCGCCATAATCATCATCAGGATTAACGGATGTTGGAGTATTTCTAATCATTCTTAAATTTCCAATATCACACGAATCTACTGTGTTACTGTTGTTGCCCGGTGGAAAATACACGCCATATCCAGTCCTGTCCATTTTACATTTTCTAATAACTACACCTGTACATCCTTGATACAAAGCAAATACGTTTTGTATTTTAGCCTGAATGTATCTGTCAGTAGCAGATATAGTTGTATCGGAAATAGTCCAACCATAAAACGTTATGTTTGTACAACTATTTAATGTAAATAATGTACCTAAAGTAGAGCCTGTACCCCAGAACAATGGATTAGCGCCTGTACCATATACACCAAAGTAAATATTAGATTTACCTGATAGTGACATCGTACCAGAAAACTTACTGCCTTTAGCAAACAGTACTGTATCACTATTGGCTATAGTATTACGCACTTTAGATAATGTTTGCCATGGTGTAGATGGATTTTGTGCTTGTGTTGTTGTGTAAGTGTCATTTCCTGATTGGCTTACATAGAATTTTCTGCTAAAACCTACTTTAACTGTAAGAATTAAGAACAAAATCATTAGAGATTTTTTCATACGGTATCTGTTATTTTTTTATTCTGGCTGAAAAAAAGGAGGAAAATCATGATTTTACCTAATTATCGGGCCAATTTTTTGCCATTTGTGGTGGGCAAATTCAATTTTTTGAAATCCGCTATTTTTCATATGCCTTCGCATACAGAATCAATTAAAGCTTAGATGGATCTGTGATATAATAGCGGGAAAGCACCGTACTAAAGATTTAGAAAAACCGTAGGTGTTTAGGACCCTTTGTTCCTGATTTATATATCAAAAAACAAAAAATATCACCTAGATAATGAAACTTTCCATGATTTTATGAGTAAAAAAATTCCATAAACTGTAATTTTGTGGGGGTATTTTATTATGAATAAAACTATTGTGATCGGGGATATTCACGGTCGTTCCGTTTGGAAACTCATCGTAAATATTGAAAAACCTGACAGAGTGGTCTTTCTGGGAGATTATTTTGATTCCTTTGAATTTTCTGCTGTGGAGCAAATAAGGAATTTCGAGGAGATATTAGAATATAAAAAATCAGGTCAGGCAGAGGTTATTCTTCTTGTAGGGAATCACGATCATCATTATTTTCCAGGAATACAAGGGGGGAAAACAAGTGGCTATCAAGCTGGCGCGGCAATTTCAATATCTCATTTGATTTATGAAAACAAAAACCATCTTCAAATAGCTTATAGCTTTGACGAATTTCTTTTCACACATGCTGGGGTGAGCAGTGTTTTTCTAAAAGATGTTTTTGAAATCAAGGAATTGAAAATAGGGGAGATAGAAAAAAAATTAAATGAACAGTTTAGATACAAACCAAAAACATTTGAATTTGTGAGTAAGGATAGCTACAATAATCCATATGGTGATGATCAGTATCAAGGACCACTGTGGATAAGGCCTAGAAGTTTAATGAAGGCAAACAGGGAAACACTCAGGAAAGAAGTCATACAAATTGTTGGTCACACAGAGAATAATAGGGTACCTTCTATCCAGACTACCGGCGGGAGATATTGGTTTATGGACACATTAGGAACAAGCGGGGAATATCTTATTATAAATAATGGTGAAATTTTCACAAAGTCATTTCATAATTAAAAAATTAAAAAATGTCAAAAGCTATTTTAGAATTTAATCTTTCTGACGAAGATGATCTGCTCGAGTTTAAAAGGGCAACAAATTCACTGGGAATGGCACTTTCTTTGTGGGAAATGTTATATAATACTAAGAAAAAGATTGAGTGGGAATTGGAGTCATCAGAGAAATCAGATTCTCATTATGAATTACTGGATTCAGTATATAAGAAATTCTGGGAGATACTTGAAGAGAATAACGTGAAACTGGATGATCTTATTAGATAAAATGCTAAACAAAAAAAGGATAGAGATGTTTCCAATTGTAAGATTTAGACCGGTCAAGTTTAAGCAAGTTTGGAGGTGTTTTTTCCCAGATAAGTATGCATATTATAGCTATCTGGGCTATGCCCATAATATTTATCCAGAAAAACCAAACTGGGAAAGGGAGCACGCAATTATCGAGGATTTCTTAAAATACCTCGATTCAGTGGCAAAGCCTAGATTGGTTCCTAGATTTTTTTTAAGACTTATTGAACTATTTGGTAATGATAACTCAGTGTGGAGAGTGAGAAATAGGTTTTTACATAATCTCTCAAAAAGGCTAATGAAAGGGGTAAGATTGACTGATATGAAAACAAAATGGAATGATTGGGACGTTAGAATTTATGGATATTTCCCAGAAGAGGTGGAGAAAGAAATAGAAAAGGTTGAAATAAAAATAAGGAATTTAAGGGATTTAACTATGTAATACAGATCTTTAAGGAATAAAAAGTCCCTGAAAGTATATAGATTCTAAAAAATTAAAAAATACATTATGGCAGAATTTAGTAAGCAGTACTGCGAACTCCACGACATGGGATTAGACGGCGATTTCGACATAGTCGAGGAATTTGATAAACTAGAGCCCGGATTTTTTCTCCCCATCATATGTGAGGGATTCGGATTTTCTGGTATTGCAAAAAAAGAGGATGACGAAGACACAGTCTGGGTATATATGAAAGACCATGAAAGCGGTGAGGGTGATTGGATTAATTTTGAACTTCTGTTAAACGATGGTGCCTAAGATTTTACATTGGAAATATAAACCTGAGGGAGCTTGTCCAGTTCAAGCTGAAGGTTATTTTCTTGGAACATATTTTCATTTTAGATCCAGATGGCAAACCGCAAGATTAACCTTCTATAAAATAGATGATATTGACGATGAGCAAATCATCAAGACATATGACCTCTACAAAACTAAGCACTTTGAGGCTGGGTGGCTAGATTACAGGTTATGCACATTCCTAATTTACATGGGATGTTTCCTATTCTGGCTAAGGATAGGGGTAAAAAAATCAAGAATTAAAAATGCAGGGCACAAGTCCAAAAATCAAGGAGAGGAAATCTCCGAAGGAGAATCAGAAGAAAAATCAGGGTATTATTGATCTCGAGGTAGCAAAAAAACTACTTAAAATACACCAAAGCGCAGTAGATAGAAAAATAGAATTTAATCTCTCATTAGAGTTTGTAAGAAAATTGCTATCATATGAGAAGTGCTATTACACAAATAGGAAATTCGAGGAAGA
>Ga0114966_10004414_pt1 | contig 12096 bp, 9 predicted proteins | sample M_130207_XF_Meta_FD_87029 | JGI IMG/M metagenome (GOLD analysis project Ga0114966, IMG submission 87029) | Freshwater microbial communities from Lake Montjoie, Canada to study carbon cycling - M_130207_XF_MetaG | ecosystem: Environmental > Aquatic > Freshwater > Lake | place: Lake Montjoie...
CGGACGGTGATGGCCGGGTAGGTATCGGTGCGGCTATGGGAATTAATGAGGAGGGCGTCGCACTCGGTGTTATTTTTGCAGCCCTTGAGGTGCTTGGGAATGTGGACGACACCGCGGTAGGTGCTGCGGCCCTGGCCGACCGAGATTGATTTGGCGACGATGTTGGAGGTGGTCTCATCGGCGGCATGGACCATTTTGGCGCCGGTATCCTGATGCTGGCCGTCATTGGCGAGGGCGATGGAGATGACCTCGCCGCGGGCCTTGCGCCCCTTGAGCACGACGCCTGGATACTTCATGGTGAGGCGGCTGCCGATGTTGCAGTCGATCCATTTGATTTCGGCCTCCTCGTGGGCGATGCCGCGCTTGGTGACGAGGTTGAACACGTTGTTCGCCCAGTTTTGCACCGTGATATATTGAATCTTGGCGCCCTTGAGCGCGACGAGCTCAACCACGGCGCTGTGGAGTGTGGAAGTCGAGAACTTCGGGGCGGTGCAACCCTCCATATAAGTCACCTCAGCGCCCTCATCGGCGATGATCAGGGTACGTTCAAATTGCCCGAAATTTTCCGCGTTGATACGGAAATAAGCCTGGAGAGGCTGAGCCACCTTGACGCCCTTGGGCACATAAATGAACGAGCCGCCGGAGAAGACCGCGCTGTTCAGGGCCGAGAATTTGTTATCGCCCGTGGGAATGACCTTGGCGAAAAATTTCTTAAAGAGCTCGGGGTGCTCGCGCAGACCCTCGGTCGAATTAACGAAAATCACCCCCTGCTTGGCGACGATATCCTTGATATTTGAATAGGCGGCCTCGGAGTCGAACTGGGCCTCGACGCCGGCGAGGAACTTGCGCTCTTGTTCGGGAATCCCCAGTCGCTCAAACGTCCGCTTGATGTCGTCGGGGACCTCGTCCCAGGTGCGCTTGGGTTTCTGCCCCTGAGAAAGGTAATAACGGATTTTGTCGAAATTGATATTTTCGAGATCCTTGGTGGCCCAGTGGGTGGGCATCGGCATGGAGAGGAATTTCTTGAGAGCCTTGAGGCGGAACTCGAGAATCCACGGGGCCTCCTTTTTGACGCTGCTGATGTAGCGAACGGTGTCCTCGCTGAGTCCAGTGCCGGCGTCGAAGGCGTAAGCAACGTTGTAGCTGAAATCGCCCTTGGTCTGATCGATGCCGGCGACAGGGTTGTCGGTGGCTTCGGCCGCGGGTGCGGCGAGAGTGTCGGTTGGTGGCTTCATAACAATAGGAGGCGTGGCGAATTGAACCGGATCAGGCAACGGGGGCGGCGGTAGCGGCGGTAGTGGCAGCGGTAGCGGCGGTAGTGGCAGCGGTGGCGGTGAGTTCTTTCTTTACCCAGTCGTAGCCCTTGGCTTCGAGTTCTAGGGCGAGTGATTTATCACCGCTTTTGACGATGCGACCGTCCCACATGACGTGAACGTGATCGGGCACGATGTAGTTTAGGAGGCGTTGATAATGAGTGATCATGAGGACGCCGAGGTTGGGGCCGCGCAGGGTATTGACGCCATCGGCCACGATGCGGAGGGCGTCGATATCGAGGCCGGAGTCGGTTTCATCCATGAGGGCGAACTTGGGCTCGAGCATGGCCATCTGCAGGATTTCGCAGCGTTTCTTCTCGCCGCCGGAAAAGCCGTCGTTGACCGCGCGAGAGGTGAATTTGCGGTCGATCTTCAGCAAGTCCATTTTGCTGTAGAGCCGTTTGTAATAAGCGGTCGCGTCAATTTCCTCGCCCTCGGCCAGGCGGGCTTGGACGGCGGCGCGAAGAAAGTTAGCGATGGAAACCCCGGGGATCTCGCTTGGATACTGAAAAGCGAGAAAGAGGCCGGCGCGGGCGCGTTCATCGGCTTCGCGGTCGAGAATCGAGCGACCGTCGAGGAGGACATCCCCGCTGGTGATGGTGTAATCGGGATGGCCCGCGATCGCCTTGGACAAGGTCGATTTGCCGGTGCCATTGGGCCCCATGATGGCGTGGACTTCGCCGCTGTTGATCGTGAGGGACAAGCCCTGAACGATCTTTTTATCGCCGATGGCGACGTGAAGATCTATGATGACAAGCGAGGACATGGGACAGGAAAAAGGCGGGAGAGAAAGGAGAGGCGAAGGCTTTAGGCTTTAGTAGCGGAGGCGCGCCGGTGCGGGGACTTACCGCGAAAAATAATTTCGATGGACGACGAATGGTAGCCGCCCGGCAAGACGGCGTTGACCTGGTGAAGCAGACTGGCGGGGAGATCGATGTCGTGGGTCTCACCCGTGTCGTCGTCGTGAAAATGAGCGTGCGGCTGTAAATTGGGGCAATAACGGGTGGGGCCGCGCTCAAAGTTAACGGCGCGGACCAGATGGCAATGGACGAGCGTCTCCAAACAATTGTACACGGTGGCTAGCGAGATGGTGGGAAGATCTGATTTTACTCGGACGTAGAGCTCGTCCGCCGTGGGGTGATCGCGCGTCTTCAGGAGGGCCTCGTAAACCACGCCGCGTTGGGGAGTGGAGCGGAGGCCGCTATCGGCGAGGCGCTGTGCGAGCGCGTCTGAGTTTTCGGTGGTTATCATGACGTAGAGAACTCGTAGAGAATTAGAATCATTCTAAACATCAAGTGATAATTGGAACTATTCCAAATAGCTAGCGGAGCTATTGTGGCGTAAAAAAAATCTAATGACCGTCGGGCCGCGTTGACACGACGTGGCTAGTCACTGGCGCGGGCGCCGGGTGCGAGGAGACGCCCACAACTCGGTGCGGCGGGACGGCGATGAGGGCAGGTCGGGACGCCGGCAGGGGGGATGGGCGGCGGAGCGTGGGTTGGTATCCGCGGCCTGGGAACTCAGTGGGCGGAGGTTTTTTTGGGGGTGCGAAGGTGAGGGCGCCAGCACCAATGCCAAGGCTCGTAGACGATGCCGTGGGGATTTTTCCGTGGGAACGACAGGTGAAAGCCGAAGCGCGGCGCGTGGATCCGGAGCCAACGAAACGCGGAGGTGCGGGCGAAGTTGGCGGAGAGATCGTCCGTGTGATCGGAGCCGATATCGAGGGCCCGTCCGGTATGGTGTTCGCTAAAACCCGGAGCGGCGACCTGCTTCAGGATGGACGAGAGGGATTCACCGGTGGCGAGTTTTTCTTGGATGATCTCGCGCTGACGCTGGATACTGCGAAACCCTGAAATGGGGACGAGGGTACGGCTGGCGCGGAGGGCAGCGGCGTGGAGGTGGCGCCACGCTTGGGCCGCGCGAGGCGCGAGCCTGATTTCGCGACCGGAGGGGCTGATTCCAATGCTGACGAGGTGGCGGCACTCGCGTTGGCGGCGCAGATTACGCACGGCGCCGTAATCTGCCGGGATGACCAGATCGGGCGGGAGCGGTAGGGGCTGGGTGATGGGCGTTGCCCGAGCTTGGTGAGGGCGAGAAGGTGCAGCAGACATCGCGGGATTTTGATGGGCCGCGGCCGACCGCGCGCGCAAGCCTAATCGCGGCGCCGCGCACGGCGGCGCGCACGGCGGCGCGCGCAAGCCTAATCTCGGCGTGGGCACGGCGGCGGGGCCGGTTGAAGGAACGGTGAGCCGCGGCGGGCGAGGCGGTGTCCGTTTCAGAACGTTCGACTCGCGCTAGCGATCGCAGCCGGGCAGTGAGCACAGGGCCCTCATGGTCCTCGCCGCGCGGGGGCAAGTTGGTGTGACTCTTCGCGCGCCCAAGCGTCCTACTCTCGGCACGTATCATTTTAATGAACCTTACTTCTGTGGTCAAAATGCGTTTAAGTTCTCCCCGCCTCTGGCTGAATCCGAGCGTGGCGGCGGTCATGCTCTTATTGCAGCGCACGCCACTCCTAAAAGTATTTGGACGGGCGGAGTCGGCGCTCCTCTCGCCAATCGTGCAAGGTTTGCGCGCGGTCTTGCTGCCGGCGGCCGCGATGGGGGCGGTGCATAGCTTGGCGGGCGCGACGACACAGCTGGTGGGCAGCGTGAGTCAACCGGCCCGCGCGACCGTGGGCGTGTCCTTCACCGAAGGAATCGTGATTCAAGGCTTGGGGGTTAGTTTTGCGCAGTCGTGGGCGATTGGGAATACTCTGCCGCCCGGTATTTCGGTGCAGGGGGCAGTATTGCAGGGCGGGCGTCTGGTGGTGAATCCTTCCAATGGCACGGTGTTGATTTCGGGCACACCGACGACGGCGGGCACGTTTGGTTTCACGGTTTCAGGTTATCAGTTTACAAACTTAACGGGTCCGGTAACGAATGCGACGGCGACGATCATCGTCGCGGCGGCCCCCAATGCGGCGCCGACGATCACTCGGGCGCCCGCCAGTCTCACGGCGGTGGCGGGAACGAGCGCGACGCTGGCGGTGACTTTCGCGGGTACGCCGGCGCCGACGTTGCAATGGTCGAAGGACGGCACGGCCATCAAGGGCGCGACTGGAGCGGCCCTCGTACTGAATAATGTATCAGCGGCGGATGCGGGGAATTACACCGTCACGCTGACAAATAGTTTGGGTGCGACCACCAGCCAACCCGCGGCGGTGGCGGTGAGTGTCCTGCAAGTGGCCCCGGCTTTCTCGGTGGTCCCGGTTGGGAAAACCGCGATCAGTGGTGAAAATCTGAAGTTAGTGGTGGTCGTGACGGGTACGCCGACGCCCGCGCTCCAGTGGTCGAAGGATGGGGTGCTCATTCGCGGGGCGACGGAGTCGGTGTTAACGCTCCCGAATGTGCAAGTGACGGACGCGGGGAGTTACACCGCCTCGGCGAGTAATTCCGCGGGAACAGTTGTGAGTGTGGCGGCAAAAGTGCTCGTGAATCCGGCCCCGGGCGCGCCGGTATTTACCTCGGCACCCGTGCCGCAAATCGTGGCGACGGGCAGCACGGTGGTATTTTCCGCGCCCGCGATGGGGTCGCCGGCGCCAGCTTACCAATGGCGCCGAGATGGGACGAACGTGGCGGGGGCGACTCGGGCCACCTTGGTCGTGAGTCGGGCGCTGGCGGTCGACGCGGGTAACTATTCCGTGGTGGCATCGAACGCGATGGGCCGAGTGGAAAGTTACGTCGCCTCTCTCACGGTCGCCGATACGGCGGACTTTGGGCGTCTGAGTAATCTTTCGATCCGAACGGAAGTCACGGAGCTCGATCCCTTTTTTACAGTGGGCACGGTGGTGGGTGGCGAAGGGACGGCGGGAGCGAAGCCTCTCTTGATTCGTGCGGTCGGGCCTTCGCTGGCACCGCTGGGGGTGACCGGTTCGATCAACGATCCGCAACTCGATTTTTTTTCGGGGCAGGCGATGGTGGCGAGCAACGATAATTGGGGAGGAGGCAAGGCCCTGAGTGCGGTCTTTTCAGAAGTGGGGGCCTTTGGGTTGACGGGGGCGGCTTCGAAGGACGCGGCGCTCTTTGATCCGGCTCTCGTTTCAGGCAGTTACACGGTGCGGGTGAGTGGGGTGGGCGGGGCGGCGGGCACGGTGATCGCCGAACTCTACGATGCGACCCCGGGCGCGGCCTTCACGCAAGCCACGCTGCGCTTGATCAACGTTTCGGTCTTGAAAAAAATCGCGGCCGACACGCCGTTGATTGCTGGTTTTGTGATCGGTGGGACCACTTCGCGCACCGTATTGGTGCGGGCGATTGGGCCCACGCTCGGGACAGCGTTTGGCGTGGCGGAGACGATGGTCGATCCGCGGCTGGAATTATTTTCCGGGTCGGTGGTGGTGGCGGCGAACGACAACTGGGGGGGCGATGGCCAGTTAAGTGCGGCCGCCTCGACGGTCGGCGCGTTTCCGATTGCCGACGAGGCGAGCAAGGACGCTATTTTATTGATCACACTCTCGCCCGGCAGCTACACGGTGCAGGTCAGCGGAGGGAAAGCCGCGGGGAATGCGCTGGTGGAGGTTTACGAAGTACCCTGAAAGGGTCGCGCGGGCGGGAAAGGGACGGCGCGAGAACGCGCGTGCGGCGAGCGGCGATGATGCGCGCTCAGTTCGGCGCGATGACGCGCGTGCGGCGAGGCGCGATGACGCGCGTGCGGCGAGACGCGATGATGCGCGCGCGGCGAGGGGCGATGACGCGCGCGCGGCGAAGCGCACTGACGCGCGCTCAGCGGTCGCGCGCTCAGCGGTCGTGCGCCCGTGCGCTAAGCGCCATGCTCGGCGAGCCAGCGCTCGGCCTCGATCGCGGCGGCGCAACCCATGCCCGCGGCGGTGATGGCTTGGCGATAAACGTGATCGGAGCAGTCGCCGGCGACATAAATACCGGGCACGTTGGTCTGCACCTGTGAACCGGGCTGTGGCTTAAAGTAGCCACCCTCATCAATCTCGAGGGGTGGGGCGAAAGGACCGGTGTTGGGGACGTGGCCGATCGCGACGAAAATACCCTTAACGGGTAGCACCGACTCGAGGCCGGTCTTTAGGTTTTTGATGCGCAGGCCGCTGACGGAGTTCTGCGCGACGCCCTCGACCGCGACGGGCACGCTGTCCCAGACGCAGACGATTTTTTCGTGCGAAGTCGCGCGATCGGCCATGATCTTCGAGGCGCGCAAGGCATCGCGGCGGTGGACCAAGTAGACCCGGCTGGCGAAGCGCGTGAGGAAGAGGGCCTCTTCGGCCGCGCTGTCACCGCCACCGATCACCGCGACCTCCATCTTGCGATAGAAAGCGCCGTCGCAGGTGGCGCAGGTGGTGACGCCCTTGCCGCCATAAAGTTCTTTTTCACCGGGCACACCGGTCATGCGCGGAGAAGCGCCGGTCGCGATGATCACGCTCTTTGCGAGGATGGTGCGCTCGCCGCAGATCAGTTGACGCGGCATGGTGTTAAAATCGACCTTATCGACCATGACTTGCTCAAAGCGCGTGCCGAAACGCGCGGCTTGTTCGCGCATATTTTGGGTTAGCTGAAAGCCATCCACGCCATGAGGGAACCCGGGGAAATTCTCCACCTCGCTCGTCGTCGTGAGCTGACCGCCGGGGAGCGGTCCTTCGAGCACCAGCGGGTTGAGGCTGGCTCGGCTGGTATAGATTGCCGCGGTGAGACCGGCGCAACCGGTGCCAATAATGACGACATTTTCGACGGGAAGGTTCGACATGGGATGGAGACCGCAAGACAGAACGACACGGGGTGGCGCTGGCAACTCTGGAGATGAAAGGCGCAGGAAAGACGTTGGCTTGAGCCGAGGGCATGGCCAGCGTCGCGCGATGTCTTTGGATTCTGTGACTGAGCTTCACGAGCGCCTTTTCACGATCGACACGCACAGTGATACGCCGACCGCACGCCTGGTGCGGACGGATTGGGATTTCGGGGAGAGGCATGATTATGCGATCGACGGGAGCCAATGCGATCTGCCGCGGATGGTGAGCGGTGGCGTGGATGCGATGGTGTTTGCGGTTTACGCCGTGCAAGCGGCGCGCACGAGGGAGGGCCGGGGCGGAGCTCACGAGGGGGCGCTCGCCTGCCTGAGCCGGACGCACGCCGTGATCGCAGAACAGCGCGCGCACTGCGGGCTGGCCTTGAGTGCCGCCGACGGTTTGCGGCTCAAGGCGGAGGGTAAACGAGCGATTTTTCTGAGCCTGGAGAACGCCTATTCGCTCGGAATCGACGCCGGTCACGTGGAGAAATTTTACCGCCGGGGAGTGCGCATGATCGGGCTTACGCATATGTTGAATAATGATATCGCCGATGCCTCGACAGATCCGCGGGGCGCAGAGTGGGGTGGGCTGAGCCCCCTCGGTCGAGAAGTCGTGGCGGAGTGCAATCGGTGGGGAGTGGTGCTCGATGCCTCGCACGCGAGCGATGCGGCCCTCGATGATTTGCTGGGCCGATCGACAGCGCCGGTGGTGCTCTCGCACAGCGGACCGCGCACGATTTGCGATCACCCCCGCAATGTCGGTGACCGTCTCCTGCGGGCGTTGGCTGCGCGCGGCGGCGTTCTGCACATTAATGCTCTGCCGATTTCGTTGGTGACGATGCGGTCCAATCGACGGACCGCGGCGACGGCCGAGGTCATGCTGCGCTTCGCTGAATTTGCCGCGACCCCCGAGATGCTGGCGGCGGCGGATCTGGCGTATGACCGCGTTGCGGCGGCCTATCCCAATCCCGCGGTGACGCTCGCGGATTTTATTCGGCACGTGGAGTACGCGGTGGAGTTGATGGGGATCGACCACGTCGGTATCGGGGCGGACCTGGATGGGGGCGGCGGTGGATTTACAGGGCTGCGTGATGTGAGTGACTATCCGAATATCACGCGTGCACTCCGCGAGCGTGGCTGGCGAGAAAGTGATCTGGAGAAACTTTGGGGTGCGAACACGCTGCGGGTGTTGCGGGCGGCGGAAGCGCTCGCGCACTGAGCACGGCGCTCCCCGCCAGGCGGCGGATCGGCTCGGGGCGGCCCGCCGCCGGCGTGCTCAGCTCGTCGCCTGCTCAGGGTGGCGCGGCGCACCCCGCCGCCACCGCGCGCGTGCGCGGCCCGCCGCACCGACCGAGCGGCGCCTCGCGCGGACAGGAAAGCCACGCGCCGAGACCGGGTGATTTCCGCGGTCGTCGCCAGCCGCACGGATGGGACGAGCGATCCGTTTTTTTCTGGCCCGCCGCGTTTTCTTTAAAACGGGATTTTGTGAGCGACCCACAGGCGCGGAAGCCTAAGTTTTCCGTTCGCGGCCGAGTGCTCAGGAAGGGTGCTCGGGGGCGCGCGGCGCCTGGCGGACAACCAGCCACCCAAAGTCGGCAGACGTGGGGCGCTGGTTGTAATCCGCATTCAACACGGCGCGAGAGTGACGTGATCGCCGCGCGGGTTTTTATTCTGACGGGATGACCACCGGGACGGCGGAGACGTGATCCCGCCAGTCCAGTCAGGCCGGAGCGATATCCGGATGCGTGGCGTCGGCGCGATCGTTTTCCGTTTTCAACCGCAACTGCCCGCAAGCCGCGTCGATGTCGTGGCCTTTTTCGCGGCGCAGCGTGACGGAGATGCGGGCATCGCGGAGGACGTCGGCGAAGCGCTCCTGGCGGGTGATGCTGGGTCTTTTCCAGGGCAAGCCGTCGACGGTGTTGTAGGGTATGAGATTCACGTGGGCGTGGAGATCGCGGGCGATATCCCGTAGTTTTTCGGCCTGGGGGAGGGAGTCGTTGACCTCGGCGATCAGGATGAATTCGAGCGTAACCATGCGCCCGTGCTTGGCGGAAAATTCCCGAACGGCAGGGATCAGTTTAGCCAACGGGTACGCTTTATTCACCGGCATGATTTTTTCGCGGACCTCGTCGGTCGCGCCATGAAGGGAGATGGCGAGGCGGAAGCCGAGATCCTCCTCGGCGAGTTTGAGGATTTTGGGAACGAGTCCGCTTGTGGATATGGTGATGCGGCGCGCGCCGAAGCCGAGGCCCCAATCGGCGTTGAGGATGGTGAGGGCGCGGATGAGGTGGTCGTAGTTGGCGAGAGGTTCGCCCATGCCCATGACGACGATGTTGTCGAACGAGGCGAGCTCGGTGCGAGCGCGCGGCGTGCGGGCATCTTCGCGGTAGCAGACCTGCAGGAGTTGGGCGACGATTTCTCCCGCATTGAGATCTCGCTTGAGGCCGGCGAGGCCGCTGGCGCAAAAGACGCAGGCCATCGCGCAACCCACCTGCGTTGAAATGCAGATCGTCTTGCGGGAATGCTCAACGCCGACGCCCTCTTGCGGGACGCGGATGATGACGGTTTCAATCAACGCGTGGTCGCCGAGACCGAGGAGTAATTTATCTGTAACATCCTCCGACTGTTTATTGAGGACGAGGGTGAGCGGCATGAGCTCGAAGGAATCGGCGAGCCATGCGCGCAACGGTTTCGCGAGATTCGTCATCTCATCCCACGAGCGCACCCGTTTTTTGTAGAGCCAGTCGAGAATTTGTTTAGCCCGGAAGGCCGGTTCGCCCTGCGCCCGCAATTTTTCCGTGAGAGATTCGAGGGTCTCGCCGGTGAGAGGCGACTTGGCAGGCGTAAATTTCATAACGAAAGACGATCAGCGCGGGCGTGCCACGGTGCAAGGCGGGACGTGCCGAGACCGGGGCGGGCTCACCGGAAAACCGTAAGCCTCGATGCGGATGGCGGGGCCTTCCGCCGGGCCGCGTTCGCGAATCAGGGCACGCCGCCGACGCCCGTAACCCTCGATGCGGATGGCTGGGCCTTCCGCCGGGCTGCGGCGGAAATGCCGGTTCGGACGCGTCCGCGAATGAGCGGTTTGGCGATGATCCGATCGGCGGCTCTCTAAGAAACGTGGCCCGCGTGCTGGCTGACGCCGTCCGCCAGCTCTTACGCCAGCTTTTAGGCAATCGGGAGTTGCCTGACGGAGGCGAGCGGGCACCTTTTGAACCACCTTATTCCCATGAAATTTTTTCTTTTGATCAGTATTTTACCCCTGCTGGTTTTCGCGGCTGATGACAAGCCGCACGCGTTTGTTGGGAAAATTGAAAGTCGGGATCCGCTGTTCTCGGCCTTGATCGCGCCCGGCACGAAGATTGAACCGTTGGCAGAAGGCTTTCGCTGGTCGGAAGGACCGACGTGGTACGAGGGTGGGGTGGTGTTCTCGGACGTCTTGGCCAACACGGCTTATCGCTGGAAAGCCGGGATGACTCGGGCAGAGGTTTTTTTGCGACCCAGTGGACTCATGGCAGCGGCCCCTGGATTTCGCGAGCCGGGCAGCAATGGCTTGGCTCGCGATGCGCAAGGACGCTTGCTGCTGTGCCAGCACGGCGAGCGTCGCGTCGCCCGCTATGCCGACGGTACCTTTACGGCCGTCGCCGATCGTTTTGAAGGCAAGCGTTTCAATAGTCCGAACGATTTGGCGGTGCGCAAAAATGGTGAAATTTATTTTACTGATCCGCCCTACGGTCTTGAGAAAATCGTGGATTCGCCGCTGCGCGAGATCCCCTACGCGGGGGTTTACCGGATTGCGGTCAACGGGCAGGTGACGCTGCTGGAGTCGAAGTTGACGTTTCCCAATGGCATTGGATTTTCTCCGGATGAGCAGACGTTATACGTGGCGGTGAGTGATGCGCGATCGACGCGGATTATGGCCTACGACGTGAAAGCGGACGGAACGTTGGACCGTCCGCGGATTTTCTTTGATGCGCAGTCCCGCCTGGCGCAAGGCCTGCCCGGATTGTGCGATGGCCTCAAGGTGGATCGGGAGGGGAACGTCTGGGGGACCGGACCGGGCGGCGTGATGGTGATTACACCGGCAGGCAAACTTCTGGGCGTGATTAATACGGGTGAACCCACGGGCAATTGTTGCTGGGGCGACGATGGGGCGACGCTTTATATTACGGCGAATTATTTTCTGGTCCGAGTGAAGACGCTGACGAAGGGCGCCGGCTGGTAACGGGTCCGGCGCGGCCGCGAGGATGGGCGGGGCGAGCGCGTCGGATATTTTTTTGCCCTGAGTTTCTGCGCTGACCGCCGGGCGCTCGCGTGGTTTCCGGCCGGCGGATGCGCAAGACCGGCGCGCGGCTGAGGGCGCGGTGGGGTGCGCGCCGGGCGAGGTGTCGGGCGTTTGGGCACGTCACCCGGCCGCCATTGCAGACGGCCAGATCGCCGCCCCGCTGGGGCTAATGATCGCAGCCGGCCGGACGGTGGCGTTCGTCCGGAAAGACCGAGCGAAAGGAGACGCTCCGCGCGGTCGTTGCTTTCATCGCGCATCCATTCGGCTGAGCGGGCGCCACTGGGCGAGAGTGGCAGTGGCCATACCACGAAAAACCGGCAGTTTGAAAATCACCTGTGACCGACCCTCGCAAGCGACAAGTCTGCAGGAAGAAAAACATCTTTTTTGAAGTTCGAAGAAAATCCACCCCTACGGACACAACCCTGTTTAAACCGCCCATTTCGGCGGTTTTCGACTTGCCCCTGTCATACCGGGTGCGGGCCGTCGCCATGGCCGGCAAAACGATGCCGGCCCCGCGGACGGTCCGCGTTTCACGGATACGGGGAAGGTCTTTCTCCCGCCGCGATGGTGGGCGAAGCGAAGTCAGGGGCGAAGCCAGCGCACGAACCACTCACGCGCGAGAATGATCGATGAGGGGAGGACCTTGTGCGCGGTCGCCGGCTGCACGTGGAGGACGAATTTTTCATCCGCATCGGCGGCGTGATAGGCCGCACG
>Ga0114966_10004417_pt1 | contig 12091 bp, 8 predicted proteins | sample M_130207_XF_Meta_FD_87029 | JGI IMG/M metagenome (GOLD analysis project Ga0114966, IMG submission 87029) | Freshwater microbial communities from Lake Montjoie, Canada to study carbon cycling - M_130207_XF_MetaG | ecosystem: Environmental > Aquatic > Freshwater > Lake | place: Lake Montjoie...
ATGCCGGGCATACTGGCGACAACCTCGTTTCCCCATCGCACCAGCGCCGTCAAACGCGGGGTATGGGTGCTCGAACAAGTGCTCGGCGAACACGTCCCGCCCGCTCCGCCCAACGTGCCCGCTCTGGAAAAACAGAACAACGCGCAAGTCGCCAACCTCACCCTGCGCCAGCGCACCGAGCTGCACCGCACGGATTCCGTCTGCACCAACTGCCACAAGATCCTCGATCCGATTGGATTTGGCCTGGAGAATTTCGACGCCATCGGCCGCTGGCGCGACCACGACGACACGGGTGGCGCGATCGACGCCGCCGGCGAGATCCCCGGCGGAAAACGCTTTTCGTCGCCCCACGAACTCAAGGTGATCATCGCCGCCCGGCAGGAAGAACTGGCCCGCAACCTGACCGGGAAGCTTCTGGCCTACGCCCTCTGTCGCCAGCTCGAAGGCTACGACGAAATCGTGGTGGACCGCCTGATGGAAACCATCGCCAAAGACGGTTACCGCATGCAAAGTCTCATCACCGCCATTGTCACCAGCTACCCCTTCACGCAGCGCCGTATCCAACATTAAACACCTCTCCACCCCATGAGCTCTCCCCACTTGATCGATCGTCGCACGTGTTTGAAAGGAATGGGCGTCGCCCTCGCGCTGCCGCTGTTGGACTCCATGGGATGGGCCGAGCCGGCAAAGAAAAAATCGGTCAAGCCACCGGTCCGCCTCGGCTTCATGTACATGCCGCATGGGGTCATCATGGATCAGTTTTGGCCCGCGAGCCCGGAGAGTTTTCTGACGACACCACCACCAGCGTTGGAGTCGCTGCGCCCCGTGCTCGACCAATGTCTGCTCATGAAAGGCATCTCGGGCGTGCCGATCTCGCCCTTCAACGGCGCACCTCACGCCCTCGAATTATCAACATGGCTCACGGCATCACTGCCCGATGCGAATCGGCGAAATCAGATCCATATTTCGATTTCCGCGGATCAAATCGCGGCGAACTACGTCGGCCCGCTCACGTCGTTGCCGTCGCTGGAATTGGCGACCATGCCCCAGACCCACAAGGAAAACCAAGAAGGTCTGAACGAGGGGTATTATTCGCACTGCAGTTTTCGCTCGGCCACGCAGGCCGTCCCCGCCGAGACCAATCCGCGCAGCGTCCTCAACCGACTCTTTGGCATGCCGGACGCCTCCGGCCAGCGCCGCGCACCCGGCCAAACCACGCAGGCGGGCGCGCTGGATCGCAAGATGCTGGATTTGGTGCTCGGCGGTGCCCGCGACTTGCGCCGCACATTGCCGCAGGGCGACCAACACAAGTTGGACGAATATCTGGACGGCGTGCGTGCCGTGGAGCGGCGCATTGCCGCGATCGAGTTTCGCCAAAAAGAGGCGGCCCTCGAGAAAGCCGGCGTCAGCACGAGCAAGCGCCACGCGTCCGATTCCCCGCCCATCGAGATCAAGATCCCCATCGGCGACAAACGCAGCGAGTACATGCAGGTCATGTGTGACCTCAACGTGCTGGCGTTCCAGACCGACACCACACGCGTCAGCAGCTACATCGGCTCCACGCCGAACGGCGTTTCCTACCCGGAACTCGGATTTTCGGATACGCACCATTCCAACACCCACCACGGCTTTGAAGCGGAGAAAGTCCGGAAAGTCGCCGCGATCACCGCGTTCAACATCGCCCAGTTCGCCTACATGATCAAACGCATGCAGAGCATCCGCGAGGGCGACGGCACCTTGCTCGACAACTGCATCATGATGTGGGGCTCCGGTCTGGAGGACGGCAACAAGCACGCCCGGGAAAACCTGCCCTTTATTGTCGCCGGACGGGGCGGCGGCTCCATCAACACCGGACGATTCCTCCCAAATGTCCGCGGTAATCAAGGCGATCTGCTGACCACGTTGCTCGGTTGCGCCGGAGTTCCGCTGGACCGCCCCATCGGAATCGCCACGAAGCAGATCACCGAGATTCGGGCCTAGCCCTCCGCTCGTCGGTGCTCAGCGCACCGCGAAGCAACCACGGTGGTGGTCCACCCCGCCCGCCGCGGACTCGCCGCCGACTTGCGGGGGTTCACCCACCGCGTGGCGGGGTTATGAGGATGGGGCGACGGGAGCATTCATTTTCATGGTGAACGGAATCGGGTGACGCGGCCCCGCTCCCCATTGCGGACACAACAACGGCGCGGATTTCTCCGCGCCGTCGTGTTTCCCAATCGAAATCAAAAAAGCCTCAGCGCCAAAATCCCTCGATGAAAATATGGCCGCTACTGCGCCGCTCCCAACGCGGCTCGACCCACACGGCTCGCGCGCGGGGTGGTCGCTCAAAGTGCCCGCCCATCCAGATGTGCCGGTCTCCATGCCAAGCCCAGTAGCCGGCAATCCAGATCTGTCCGGGCACGGCTCGGGCCGGCACGACTTCGCGCCGCGGCGGCGGCGGCTCGCGCACAATAATCACTTCGCGCCCTCCCCGCTCATACACGCGGCCCGGCGTCGCCTCACGCCAGTAGCCTTCGATCAAAACATAACCCTGACTCCGACGTTCCCAGCGCGGCTCGATCCACACGACATCCGAACGCGGCGGCAAATCCCAACGTCCACCGATCCAGACGTGCCGGCCCGCTCGGCTACCCCAGTAACCGCCAATCCACACATGGTCGTGTGACGGCCGCTCGACGATGATTTCGCGCGGTGGGGGCGGAGGTGCCTCACGGATCACGATCACCTCGGGCTGGGCGACACTCGGCGCCTGTTGCGGCGGTGCCGAAGGCATACCCTGAGACGAAGCCCGCACGGAATTCATCGCGACGCCCTGCGCCGGCGATTCCTGCCAGTAACCGCCGCCCAACACATAGCCATTGCCTTGCTTTTCCCAACGCGGCTCCACCCAAGAAACGCCGGCGCGCGGCGGTAAATCCCAGCGTCCCCCGATCCACGCGTAGCGGCCTTCCTGCCAGCGCCAATGCCCCGACACCCACACGTGCTGCGACGTCGGGCGCTCCTCGATGATTTCTTGGCTGGCCGCCGGCTGGAGTGGCTCCCTGATGATGGCCGCATCCGGCAACGTCGGCGCCATCGGCACGGTGGGCGCGTCGGGGATCGCAGGAAAAGGCCCATCCGCCGCCGCGAGAAAACCAGCGGTGAACACCAAACCCAGCGCTGCGCCCAACCGGACTGCGCGCACGTTTCTAGGAAACAGAAGGGTAGTCATACTCCAGCTCAGACGCTTCATCCCGCCGAATGTTTCCTCGTCTTGGGCGTCGCGACACCGGTCCGCGGAAGTCCACCGCCGACTCCGGCTCAAGGCGGGACTACGCACTAGGAGCTGTTTCTTGAGGGTCGGAGGTAGCCAGCGAGCGTGCTCGCGCTCGGCCAGGCAACCGCAAGCAGGCTGCCGAGAAAAGTCACTTTTCAGTTTGGTCGGTTCAGCGGCGATTCGGGGTAACGACTGCATCGTTACGCCTAAACCTTAATCTCGATCCGCTTTCCGCCTTGGGCCGCCGATGTGTAGATTGCTTCGACGATGATCATGTCGCGCCGGCCCATTTCGCCCGGCACGTCCGACTCACGACCCTCGCGCACGCATTGCGCGATGTGGTCGAGCTGACGCGCCTGCTGGTTCACCGCCGGCTCGAAACTGATCTTCCCCTTACTCGAATCACCCTGCAATCCGTTGTAGGAAAACGCCGGTTCGATTTGCACCCAACCTTTGTCCGACTCACCGCGAAACCGGTTGATGCCGCCGTTGTAGCTCGTGATGAAATCCGCCCGGGTGCCGTCGGCATATTCCATCATCCACTCGATCGTTTCTTCCACGTCCTTGAAAAACTCCGGTCGCTTCTTCGGCTGTTCCTTCGCCGTGATCGCCACCGGCACCGCCTCGCCCGTCGCGAGGCCCGCCGCCTGGATCGAGTAGATCCCGAGATCCATCAGGGGCCCGCCTCCGGCGAGTTTCTTTTCCGCCCGCCACTGCGGCTGCGAGAGCGTGAAGCCGAACCCGCCGCTCAGCTTCTTGAAAGGTCCGACGTCTTTTTCCTTCGCGAGGCGGGCCACCTCGGCGAAATACGGATCGAAGTGCAACCGATAGCCGACCGATAACTTCACCTTTGCCGCCCGGCACGCGGTAATCATCGCATCGCACTCCGCGACAGAAATCCCCATCGGTTTTTCTGTGATCACATGCTTGCCCGCCTTCGCAGCCGCAATCACGTGCTCACAGTGGAGCGCATTCGGCGTGACGACGTAGACCAGATCGATCGTCGGGTTGTCGGCGAGCCGCGCCATCGTGTCGTAAGAATAAATAGCCTTCTCAGGAAAGCCGAAGACCTGCGACCAGTTGCGGCCTTTCTCCGGTGTGCCGGTGATCACACCCGTGATCTGCACGTTTTGCGTCAGCTTCAACGCCGGGGCGAGTTGCCCCGAGGCGTAGCCGCCGAGACCAAGAATCGCGATGCCGAGCTTCGGCGGCGGCAACTCCGCCGCACGCACCTGCGGCGCGAGGGCGACCGCCGCAGCGCCGAGGGCCGCTTGGCTGATGAAGGTGCGTCGCGTCAGGGCAGGGACGGACTCGGCGCTGTTCATTTTACGACCGGCCGGAGCACAAGATTCCGATACGATACCGTGCCGTGATCGCCCTGCAGATAGATCGGGCCGGGCTTAAACTGATCGGACCACATCGCACCGCCCGTGCAGCCGGCCGCCGGTTGGTTGTCGATGATCGTCTTGCCATTCAGCACCACCGTCACATGGCGGTCGACCAAGGTCATATCGAGGGTCTGCCACTCGCCGGCGGGTTTCTCTGCCGCGACGCTCGGCGTGATGCGGCTGTAGAGCGCGCCCATATTGTGCGAGTCGAGGGCCTTGCCGAAGGAGTCGAAGACCTGGATCTCGTAGATGCCGCGGAGATAGACGCCACTGTTGCTACCGGCGGGCACGTTGACCTCGAGCGTGAGATTGAAGTCTTCGAAATCTTTTTCCGTACGAAGATTTGCAGTACGCTTCGCGGGTGTGCCCGGCGCGTGTTTCGCCACGATGTTCGACAAGACGCCGCCCTCGACCTTCCAAGCGTTCTCGACCTTGTCTTCCTTCGGTTTCCAGCCGGCCAGATCCTTACCATTGAAGAGCGCGACGGGTGCGCCGAATTTTACTTTCTTCAAATCGGGGCGGGCGGGCAGGGCGGGGATGCGTTGGCCCGTAAAGACCGCGTTGTCGTAGGCCGTGCCGTTCACCTTGGGCACGAGTTGGTTGAGCTTCAACGTATCGCCCTCGCCGAACTTGGCGGAGATGGCTTCAGTGTATTGCTGCGTCCGCACAACTTTGCCGCTCGCGTCTTTGCGCTGCACATCCTTGGTGCGAGTCACGATCAGGCTGTCCTCGGTGATCACCACGCTCGACACCGGCAACACACTGCCGCCACCCCAGAGAATCGAGCCATCGTAGTAGCCTTTTTCTTTGGTGATTTCGAGCCAGCCAGCCGCGCCGTTGGGCAGGGTCAGCGCCCAGCGCCCGAGAAACGCCTCGTTGGGCGCAGCGGCCAAGCGGCCGGTTCCGAGCGCCACGACGAGCGCCGACAATTGCAACACCACCTGGACCACACGCGAGGTTTTCATAGGTAAATAAGAGAGGGCCGCCGCTACTGTGCGCCCCGCCGCCTCCGCGTCGAGAAACAATCCGCTCGCCGTGCACCTTGCGGTGGGCGTTATTCGTCCACCCCTCTCTCTATGAACATCCCCCGTTTATTTACACTCGCTCTGATCAGCGCACTTTCCGCCGGCGCCGCCCACGCCGCGTCTGCGCCGCGCCCGGTCTCCTTCGAAAAACTCACCCTCACTTCCGAATACTGGTGCGACGGCGTGAACGCCGCCGACATCAACGGCGACGGTAAGATGGATATCATCGCCGGCCCGTTCTGGTATGCCGGCCCCGACTTCAAGACCCGCCACGCGTTTTACGAGCCCGTGCAACAGGAGCTCGAAAAAAATCCGACAAACTCGATGTTCTCCTTCATCGCCGACTTCAACGGCGACGGCCGCCCTGACATTCTCGTCCTCGGCCGCGTGCTGCATCATCAGGCGTTCTGGTATGAAAATCCCGGCGCGGCTGAGGCCACCAAACCCGGCGCGCGCTGGAAAAAACACTTCGTCGCCAACCGCGTTTTCGGTGAAGCCCCCCTTTTCACGGACATCGATGGCGACGGCAAGCCCGAGCTGATTTCCATCTCCGGCGAAACGGCGGCCGACAAGGTCAAGCAGTGGGGTTGGTATGCTCCGAACTGGGCCGAACCCAACCAACCATGGAAATTTGTGCCGGTCACCGAAAAGGCCGAGTTCAACCACTACTACCACGGTGAAGGCGTCGGCGACATCAACGGCGACGGCCGCGCCGACCTCGTGCTCAACGAAGGCTGGTGGGAGCAACCGCCGAAAAATTCACCGCCGGGCACGCTCTGGAAAAAACACGCGTTCACCTTTAGCTCCGACCGCGGCGGCGCCCAAATCCTCGTCACCGACGTGAACGGCGACGGTAAAGCCGACGTCGTCACCGCGCTCAACGCCCACGGCTGGGGCCTCGCGTGGTTCGAACAAAAACGCGACGCCACTGGCGCGATCACTTTCGTCGAACACAAAATGATGGGCAGGCGCGAAGAGGAAAAAAAATACTGCGTCGCCTTTTCGCAGCCCCACGCACTCACCCTCGCCGACTTGGATGGCGACGGTCTGCCGGATGTGATCACCGGCAAACGTCGCTGGGCCCACGGCCCGACCGGCGACGTCGAGCCGATGGCCACGCCCGTCAACTACGCCTTTCTCCTGCGTCGCGACGCCGGGGCGCCGGGTGGTGCCCGCTTTATTCCGCAACTCATCGACGACGCCTCCGCCTTGGGCACTCAAGTCGAAGCGATCGACGTCAACGGGGACGGTATCCCTGATACCCTTACAGCGTCGAAGCTCGGCGTCTTTGTTTTTCTCACGAAACGGAAATGAACCCCCTTCATGCCATGGTTTTTCATCCCGCTTCTCACGAAGCGGGCCACGCCGATCCCCTTCCTCATCCCGCGGGCCACGCGGATCTCGTAGCCCGCCTCGTGAGAGGCGGGACGCTCTTCGTCCTCGCACTGACCGGTGCGCCGCTCCCGCTTCGCGCCCAACCCGCGCTCGCACCCGACGAGGTGCTCATCGAGCGCGTCATGTTGCCCGACGCCCGCGCCGGCTGCTTCGCGTTCGGCCTGCCCGGCGGCGTGAACGTTTGCTACGACCCAACGCGCGGCGGCCTCAACTACGCGTGGACCGGCGGTTTCATCGATCTGACCAACGTCCGCCCCGTCAATAAACTCATCAAAGCCGCCACCCTGCTCGGGCCCGTCGTTTATCGCGAGACCGGCACGTCTCCCCTCCGCCGTGGCGACGCGAGCCGCGCCCCCGTCGTCGTGTTTAAGGGCTACACGCTCCGCCCCGCGTCCGTAGAACTCCGCTACACCGTCGACGGCGCACCCGTCGCCGAGACCATTTCCGCGCTGCCCAACGCCGCCGGTGTGCGCCGCACGTTCCGCTTCGACCGCGCCGGTGCCGATGCCCCCTGGACCTACGTCGTCGAGGGGCGTCCCGCGCTCACCCTCACCAAAGACGCCACCGGCAGCCTCATCCTCGACGTGCCCTTCGCCGCCGCCAAACCATGAAGCCCTTTTTCCGTTCCTTATTGCTCATCGCACCGCTCGCGCTCGCCGCCCCCTGCGCGCACGCCGGTTACCGCATTGAGAACATCCCCCGCCCCGCCGAGCTGCGCGGGGGTATCGTCGGCGTCGGGTTTTCGCCGACGGGCACGCTCGTGGTGACGACGCGGTACGGTGAGGTCTGGATGCGCTCCACCACCGGCGCCTGGCGCTGCTTCGCCCGCGGCCTCAACGAGCCCCTCGGGCTCGTCGTCGAGTCCGACCAGGTCGTTTATATCGCCCATCGTCCCGAACTCCTCAAAGCCACCGACACCGATGGCGACGGCCGCGCCGACACCTTCGACGCCCTCGGCGGCCAGTGGGGTATCTCGCACAACTACCACGAGTTTTTCTTCGGCCTCCGCCGCGACTCTGCAGGTAATTTTCTCGGCGTCATTTCCAACAGCTCGAGCGGTGACAAACTTCCGATCACCCCCGGCGAAGTGCGCGGCAGGCTCGATCCTTCGCCCCTGCTCGAAACGACTGGCCAATACTCGAGTCTGCCGTGGCGCGGCTGGGCTGTTAAGATTGCACCCGACGGAAAACTCACGCCCCTCGCGAGCGGTTTCCGCCAGCCCAACGGAGTCGGCCTGAGCCCCGACGGCGACTTCTTCGTCAATGAGAACCAAGGTGACTACAAGCCCTCGTGCGGACTGCTGCACGTGGCCCAAGGGGATTTTCACGGCCACGTCGCGAGTCTGAAATGGGAGCCGGGCTTCGACGCCAAGACCTTCACGACCGAGCAAGCGTGGAAACGTTATAAGTCCCCCGCCGTCGTCTTCCCTCACGGCCCGATGGGCGTCTCCGGCGGCGAGATCCTCTGGGACACGACGGGCGGAAAATTCGGACCCTTCGCCGGCCAAGTGTTCGCCGGCGACTACACCAAGATCGTCATCCGTGCGGCCCTCGAGAAAGTCGCGGGCGAGTGGCAAGGCGTGTGTTTCCCGTTTCTCGGCCGCAATGAGACGGCCGCCTACACCTCCGGTGAAAAACTCCTCGCCGGCATCACGCGCAGCGTTTTCGCGCCCGACGGCAGCCTCTACCTCGGCGCGGCCGGCGGCTGGGGCGCGGGCGCCGACGGCCTGCAACGCGTCGTCTGGGATCGCGAGGTCTCGCCCGAAGTGCGCGATGTGCAGCTCACCGATCGCGGCTTCCGTCTCACGTTCACGCGTCCGATGAGCGCCGCCACCCTCGCCGCCGCCGCGAATTTTGAGGTCAATCGCTTCCGCTATTACTACCACTACAAATACGGCTCCCCGTGGGTCGACGAGGCCCGCGTCGCCGTCACCGCAGTCCGCCCCAGTGCCGACGGTCTCTCCGCCGAACTCGCGCTCGCCGAACTGAAACCCGGCTTCGTCTACGAGCTCTCCCTGGCCGCCCTGCGCACCACCGACAATCAACCGCTGGCCAACCCGCTCGGCTACTACACCGCCAACCGGCTCCTCAACGGCGAGCGCACCATCGGCGGTACCACGCGCCTCCCGCGCCCGGACGAAAACGCCGGCGACGCTAAAGCCGCCGCCGCCGTCGCCACCACCTCACCTGCCGAGCTCGTTGCCGCCGGCGAAAAAATCTACCGCCTCTACTGCGTGCCCTGCCACCAACCCGATGGCCGCGGCATCCCCGGCGGCGCCGCCAATTTCCGCGACGACAAAACCCGCCTCGCGAAGTCCGACGCTGAACTGATCACGATTATCACCGAGGGCGCCGAGCTGAAAGGGATGCCTCCGTTCGGCGCGATGACCACCGCCGGACAACGCAAGGCCGTGCTCGCCTACATCCGCGCAACGTTCGGCGCGAAGTAGCTGCACGCCGTTGTCGCCGCCGTTGTCGAACCGGGCGGTGACCGGTTGTCCCTCCGCTGAAGCGGTGCCCGGCCAGCGGCCGGGCCTACCAACACACCGCCAGCTGGCGGTTACTCTTTCTTGCGCGAACGTCCACCGCCGCCGCCACCGCCGCTGCTGCGGCGCGCCGGTTTCTTCTCGTCGCCGTCGTCCGCTGCGGCCGCGAACTTTGAAGCCTTGGCGTTGACCCACAGTTCGTCTTTCGCGTTTTTGTTCAGCCAGAAAATTTCACCGGCGTGTTCGACGAAGACTGGTTTCTCCTTGGCTTTCGCGGGCACTTGGAGCCCGGCGCTGAGGAGTGCAGACGTGAGCTCGGCGGACGACTTGCTCAGTTCGTCGGCTAAGCGGTCGAGCTTGCCGGCAAACCCACCGGTGCGGGTCTCTTTCAAGAGCAGACGCACGGCAGCCAAAACGCTGCTCGAAACGCGAGCTGCGCCGGCTTCGACTGCCGGAGCAGGCGTCACCATCGCCGGCGGAGGCGTCACCATCGCCGGCGGAGGAGGCGTTGCCGGTTCCACGGCGGTCGCCGCGACAGGAATTGCCGCCGGCTCGACAGGAATCGCCGCCGTCTCGGCAGGAGTGGACGCCGGCTCGGTGGGAGCAGGGGCGGCCGCGTCCGCTGCCGGCACGGCTGCGGGGGCGGGCTGGTCGGCCGGAGCGAGGACTTCACCGGGCGCCTTATCGCGACCGTTGATCCACACGCCGCCGCGCGAATCTTGGTTCACCCACCAGACTTCTTCGCCGAACATCACGAAAATAGGTTTGTCGTTCGGGTTGGCCGGCAGAATGAGGCCGATCGCGGCGAAGGCGGCAATGAGTTCCGGCTCAGTCCGGCGCAGCGCGCGGGCCAAGAAGGACGTGCTGCCGGAGCCGCCGGGGCCGCGGCGATTGCGGCGCATATGGGGACGGATCTTGTTCAACAACTCGACGCTCGTGGGAAGCGGCGTAGCTGCCACCGCGGCTACCGCGGCGGCGGGCACCGGTGCCAACGCGCCGGTGGATGCAGCCAGTACCGGAGCCAGTGCGGCGCTTGGAGCGCCGTCGGGCGCCGTGGCGGTGGGTGCCAGTTCTGCTGCCGCAGCTTCGCGGCGCGCGCGGGTCTCAAAATGGGGCCGGGCGGGTGGTTGCTCGGCGACGGGCGGGGCCGATGGCTCGGGCTTGGGCTCTTCGACCGGTTGCTCAATGCGGGTGGCCTTCACATTGCGGAAAACGGGACGCGGCTTCTCCTTCGTGTTGATCCAGAGTTCGCCGCGGCGATTGATGTTCAGCCAATAGAGATCGCCGTCGTATTCGACATACTCGGCGCGGGAATCCTCGTCGGCGGGGAGCACAAAACCGCACTCGACGAGCGCGCCCTTGATGTCCTCTTCGGTCTGATCCCACTTTTTCGCGAGATAGTCGGTGCCGACGCTCATGCCGGCGCCGCGCTGGTTTCGGCGGAGGTGCGGCTTGATGGCGTCGAAAAACGTCGGCATCGCCTCTTCCGCCGAGGCGGTAAGTTTGTCCCAATCGTCCTTCGGCTCGTCGGGCGCTTCGGGATCATCGTCGCGGGACGTGTCCACCGGCTTGCGGAAACCATCGTCCGGGGCGGACTTTTCTTCAATGAAACTGGCGGGCGGCGCCTCGGCGCCTCCGGCAGTGGAAGCAGGCCGCGTGGCGGCCTCGAATTTCGCAGCAAACTCCGCGCGAAGCTTCTCCGCCTCGGCCTTGGCGGCGGCCGCGGCGGCGTCCGCCAGCGTCCAATCGCGTTGCGTCGAGCGCCGCGCGAGGCCGGTGAAGGCGAGCAGATTGTCGGGCGTGGAGTGATAGTGAATGATCTCCCACTCGTCGCGGCCGAGATCGTTCAGAAATTTCTCCAGCATCGCAGGCGTGGCAAAGCCACCTTTCCCGCTCGTGATGACCTTATATTCCCAGAGTGACATAGAAAATGAAATGGTAACGTACTGAACCTGACCCATCCCAAATGCCCGCCCGATTGCCGAGCCAAATCGCGCGACGTGACGCGCGTGGGGTCGCCGTGGCGGGCCGTCGCAGCCGGCCATTTGCTTGATAAACCCTCGCGCCCTTGCGCCCGCACGCACGTCTCCCTGCGCTTACGGTCCCATGAAACTCGCCCCGCATCCCATTTTTGCCCTGCTCGCGCTCTGCTCCACCCGTGACCGCAGCCCACCTCGCCGCCCGCCGCCCCCCACCATGATTCCTCAGCCCCGCCTCGGTCCGAGCCTGCGAGCAGCCGATTGCCGCCGCCACGCCCTTCCAGTGCGCGCACGCGCGCTCCTCGTCCTGCTCGTAGCGGCGAGCCTGCGCGCGCCGTCCGCTCACGCGCAGACCGTCGCCCTCACTGCCGAAGTCGTGACCGCCACGCGCACGCCGCAGCCCGCGGCGCAGGTCGCGGTCTCGGTGCGCGACTTCGACACCGAGGCTCTCCGCGCCTCACCTACCGCCACGCTCGACGGCGCGCTCCGCTCCGTACCGGGCTTCAGTCTCTTCCGCCGCAGTGATAGTTTTTCCGCCAACCCTACCGCGCAAGGCGTGTCGCTGC
>Ga0114966_10004418_pt1 | contig 12088 bp, 12 predicted proteins | sample M_130207_XF_Meta_FD_87029 | JGI IMG/M metagenome (GOLD analysis project Ga0114966, IMG submission 87029) | Freshwater microbial communities from Lake Montjoie, Canada to study carbon cycling - M_130207_XF_MetaG | ecosystem: Environmental > Aquatic > Freshwater > Lake | place: Lake Montjoie...
ACAACTAGACATGCTTCTTTTTTCCAGATGTGTGGAAACTTCTCATTCGGAGATTATTTCAAAGAAGGCGCAATTGCCCTTGCTTGGGAACTTCTCACTAGAGAAGTAAAAGATGGTGGCTACGGTTTTCCCGAAGAAAAACTCTGGGTAACTGTTTATCTAGATGATGACGAAGCTGCAGATATTTGGCATAAAAAGATGGGTGTACCTAAAGAGCGCATCCAACGCCGGGGCATGGCCGATAATTTTTGGTCCATGGGTGTCCCAGGTCCGTGTGGACCATGCTCGGAAATTTACTACGATCGCGGGCCTGCCTTCGGCGCAGAAGGTGGTCCAATCGCCGATGAAAACCGCTACATGGAAGTATGGAACTTGGTTTTCATGCAAAATGAACGCGGCGTTGGTTCTGGAAAAGATGATTTTCCGATTTTAGGGGAACTTCCAGCTAAGAGTATTGATACAGGTTTAGGTTTAGAGCGCATGGCTGCACTATTGCAAGGCGTCGAAAATATCTATGAAATCGACACGACCATGCAGATATTAAATAAAGCCTCCGAACTTACTGGCGTTACTTATGGAAAATCTGAAAAATCCGATGTTTCATTAAGAATCATTGCTGACCATGCACGAACTTCAGCAATGCTTATTGGGGATGGCGTTACACCTGGAAATGAAGGTCGCGGTTATGTTCTACGCAGAATGATGCGTCGAACTATTCGAAACATGCGTTTATTAGGGTCAATGGATCCAATTATGTCCGAGTTAACCATTGCAGCTATCGGTGCTATGGGACCCCAGTATCCAGAACTTGTAACAGATACAAAGCGTATTTTGTCAGTTAGCGTCTCTGAAGAGGAAAGTTTCTTGCAAACGCTTAAGAGCGGAACACAGATATTTGATGTCGCAAGTGCTGCATTAAAGAAAAATAAAGCCAATGTGCTAGCTGGAGAAGATGCTTTTAAGCTCCACGATACTTATGGGTTCCCTTTTGATTTAACACTTGAAATGGCGCGCGAAGAAGGTCTTTTGGTTGACGAAGATGGTTTCCGTCGATTAATGAAAGAGCAGAAAGATCGCGCAAAAGCGGATTCAAAGGCTAAAAAGAGCGGTCATACAGATCTTTCGGTATACCGCTCCGTTGCGGACAAAAATGGAAAGTCAGAATTTCTTGGCTATGTGCAAACATCAAGTGAAGCCAACATCAATGCCGTGCTTGTAGATGGCCAACTTGTTGGATCAGCTTCTGCCGATGAAGATGTCGAAATTATTCTTGACCGGACACCTTTCTATGCAGAAGGTGGCGGGCAATTAGCTGACGGTGGAACAATTACTCTTGCAAATGGAGCTGTTGTTGAAGTCGATGACGTTCAGACCCCTGTTCCTGGCGTCTTCGTTCACCGTGGTCGAGTACTAAGTGGCAGCGTTGAATCTGGAAATCAAGCATTGGCAACAATTGATCTTGAACGTCGACAAGCGATTTCAAGGGCACACACTGCAACGCACATGGTTCATAAAGCTTTCCGCGAAATTTTGGGAGAAACTGCAACGCAGGCAGGATCTGAAAATTCCCCAGGTCGCTTCCGTTTTGATTTCCCTGCCACAGGTGCAGTACCTACATCAGTTCTCAATGATGTTGAATCTAGAGTAAACGTTTTATTGCTCGATAACTTGGAAGTAACCGCCGAGACAATGTCACAAGAGGCGGCTAAGAAGCTCGGTGCGATGGCACTTTTTGGTGAAAAGTATGGCGATCAAGTCCGTGTTGTAAGTGTGGGAGATTGGGCGCGAGAATTGTGTGGAGGTACTCACGTTTCACGTTCAGGCCAACTTGGAGTGGTTAAGTTGCTCAGTGAATCTTCAATTGGTGCAGGTGTGAGGCGAGTTGAAGCACTTGTTGGTGTTGACGCCTATAAATTCTTAGCGCGCGAGCATATTTTACTCAACTCTTTAACCGAGATCATTAAGGGTGCTAGAACCGAAGAACTGCCTGAGCGCATCAATGGGCTGCTAAATTCAATGAAGGAAATTGAAAAAGAGTTAGGCGCGTTACGTTCAGCCCAAGCGATGTCGCAAATTGGCGAAATTTCAAAAACCGCAAAAGTTATTAATGGAATAACGGTAATGACTGCACTTCTGGCCGATGGTATTTCAGGTGATGATCTACGTAAGATCGCTTTAGAACTTCGGACTAAAGCAAATAATTGTGTTGTTGCATTGATCAGTTCTAATGAATCTAAACCAACCCTGGTCGTTGCTACAGATGATGCTGCACGATCTCAGGGCATCAAAGCTGGAGCACTAGTTAAAATTGGTTCTACAGTTTTGGGCGGTGGCGGTGGCGGTAAAGACGATTTTGCGCAGGGCGGCGGAACAGATTCTTCTAAAGCACTAGATGCTCTCGACACTATTGTTCAAGGGCTAAAAGGGTAATTTCTTACATGCAAAGAGGTCGCCGAATCGCATTTGATTATGGTGATGTTCGGATTGGCGTGGCGGTCTGTGATCCTGATGGAATTCTTTCATCACCGGTCGCAACTTTGAAAGCGACTGACAAAAAACTTAATGAAGCTATTTTGTCGCTAATTTCTGAATACGAGCCAGTGCACATATACGTTGGCAAACCAGCTCACTTAAACGGAGATGCCAGTCAGTCGTCAATTAATGCGACGAATTTTGCTGATTTTTTACGCACGCTTACGGATGTGCCAATTGCAATGGTAGATGAGCGTTTGAGTACTGTCACAGCAACCAAGCAGATGCAGAGCAATGGTGTTAACGCTAAGCAAGCCAGAAGCACAATCGATCAAGTGGCTGCAGTCTCTATTCTTAACTTTGCTTTAGAAATCGAAAAGAATCGGGATTCTGCAAAATGAAAAAGCCCGTTGCGCGATTGTTATTGGGAGTTCTATTTGTAGGTGCGTTAACTTTTTCATTACATAGTTTACGTACTAACGTTTCGATAGCTCCAGACTTTCCTAGAATTGCAAATGTCTCACAAATTCAAACCGTAGTGGTCGACATACCTGCCGGTGCGACAGGTTCAGAGGTTGGACAAATACTTTTGGACAAAGGCGTAGTTAAGTCTGCACTGGCCTATTTCCGGGCAGCAGTTGCTAATCCAAAGTCAGCACAAGTAGCGCCCGGGGCGCATCAATTGACTAAAGGTATTAGTGCAGTCCAGGCACTAGAGCAGTTACTAGATCCTGATCGCATTCCAAATTTAATTCGAATTGTGGAAGGGGGCTGGAAAAGTGAAGTTATCACGGCCTTGAATAAATATGGATTTGCTCAAGGCGCGATAGATCAGGCATTCAAAGACGTGGAACTGCCAAAAGGTTTTAAAGATGCCGAAGGTTTGCTCTTTCCTGCTCAGTATTCTTTCCCCACGGGGACAAACGCTTCACAAGCCGTGCAAGCCATGGTTGATCGATTCATGTCATCGACAAGTGGGCGCGAACTTCTGTCCTCCAGTGGAAAATATTCACCTAGCCAACTGTTAATCATTGCTTCCATTGTGCAAGCTGAAGGTGACACGAAAGATTTTGCGCGAGTAGCACGTGTAATTTTGAACCGAATGGAAATTTCGATGCCGCTTCAATTAGATTCAACTGTTCATTACATTAAGAAGGTGCGTGGACAGATATTCTTAAGTACAAATTCAACCTTTATAAACTCACCGTTTAACACCTATAGACGCTACGGTTTGCCTCCATCACCTATTGGAAATCCTGGCAACGCTGCAATCGAGGCAACATTAAATCCTGCTGATGGTGACTGGCTCTATTTCATCACTGTTTCACCAGGGGATACTCGTTTCACACGTTCGAGTGATCAGTTTCTGGAATGGAAAGCCCTGTATCAAACCAATCGCAAGGCTGGTGCATTTAAATGAAAAAGTTCGCGGTATTAGGTTCACCTATCTCACATTCTTTAAGCCCACTGCTGCATACCACCGCCTATGAGGTTCTTGGTTTTCAAGCGTCCTATCAAAAGATTGAGATAAGGACTGGGGGTTTGAAACCGTTTCTCGAAACACTGGATTCTTCGTGGAATGGTTTATCTCTAACAATGCCGCTAAAAGAAGAAGTCCTTGGACAGGTAGATGAAATCTCCGAACTCGCTCTACGCATTCAAAGTGCTAATACTTTATTTCGCAAAGATCAAAAATGGGCTGCTACTACGACAGATGTTTCTGGTTTTGCCCAAAGTTTAAATCAACATGGAATTCTAGCAAATGGTCATGTATTAATTATCGGTGCAGGCGCTACGGCCAGAGCGGCAGCGGCAGCTTGTGATGGAACCGCATCTGAAATTACGGTTCTGAATCGTTCAACTGCACGGGTACCGGACATGAGCCGAGCAGTTCTACGTTCCACATTGAATTTCATCGATTGGAATACACGACAAATTTTTGACCATGTAAATCTAGTTATTAGTACAACGCCTTCTGGCGTGAGTGATGTTTTAGTTGAGCAGTTTCCAATCACGACCAAAGTCGCCTATTTCGAATCCCTGTATAACCCATGGCCTACTAAAGCGTTAGAAGAGTGGAAAAAGCGTGGCGGTTTAGCTATCGATGGCTTAGATCTACTCATACATCAAGGAATAGAACAGATAGCGATTTTTACTCAAATGGAGTTCGATAAAGCGCAGATGTACTCATTGCTGCGGAAGGTCGGAATCAAAGCGCTGTCGTAGTTTTGCCGTCCAATTTGGCTATTTAGGCGCCGAGTTGTACTTATTTCTGCAAGAATACGCTCTATGCGTTGGTTAACTGCAGGTGAGTCACATGGTCAGGCGTTAAGCGCCATTGTTGAGGGAATTCCTGCCTCAGTAGAAGTTACTACTGCCGATATTGACTACCATTTGGCCAGAAGGCGTTTAGGTTACGGCCGCGGGGCGCGTCAAAATTTTGAAGCCGATAAAGTTACGATTCTCGGAGGAGTGCGACTTGGTTTAACCCAAGGTGGCCCCATTGCAATCCAAGTTGGCAATTCTGAGTGGCCCAAATGGGAAAAAGTTATGTCGGCAGATCCAGTCGCAAAAGATGAAATTGAAAACTTAGCTAGAAATGCGCCACTAACTCGTCCACGTCCTGGACATGCTGATTTAGTTGGAATGCAAAAATATAACTTGGATGATGCCCGACCAATTTTGGAACGTGCAAGTGCCCGCGAAACCGCTGCCCGAGTTGCCTTAGGTGCTGTGGCCCGGGCTTTTCTTGAGCAGAGCGTAGGAATCACTATTCTCAGTCACGTATTATCAATTGGAAAAGTACGCGTTCCTTCAGATACACCTCTACCCGATCGCGGAGATTTAGAACGAATTGATCAAGATTCGGTTCGTTGCGCCGACCCAACAACTAGTGCGGCAATGGTCACTGAAATTGAGGCAGCCCATGCCGATGGTGACACCTTAGGTGGAGTAGTTGAAGTACTTGCCTTTGATATGCCGCCTGGTCTTGGTTCACATGTGCATTGGGATCGTAGGTTAGATGCTCGCTTAGCTGGCGCAATTATGGGCATACAAGCAATTAAAGGTGTAGAAATTGGCGATGGATTCGAAACAGCAACAAGACGAGGTTCGGTTGCTCATGATGAGATTGAAAAGAATTCAGAGAATGTAATTGTTCGAAGGACAGATAGAGCCGGTGGGACCGAAGGTGGAATGTCGAACGGTGAAATTTTGCGTGTAAGAGCTGCAATGAAACCTATATCGACTGTTCCTAAAGCGCTAGACACTATTGATGTCGCAACAGGTCATGCAGCTAAAGCTATCAACCAGAGATCAGATGTTTGCGCAGTACCTGCTGCAGGAGTTGTTGCTGAAGCTATGGTGGCATTAGTGCTTGCAGAGGCCGTTCTTGAAAAATTCGGCGGTGATTCAGTAACCGAAACTCGCCGTAATTTCACAAGTTATATGCAGAATCTAAATTATAAGTAATGCCAAATTTGATTCTTATCGGAGCCCCAGGATCAGGTAAAACTACGCTCGGCCAGGCATTAGCGACCAAACTTAATTTGCCATTCGTAGATACCGACGCAGTTGTCGAAAATACTTATGGTTCTAGAATTTCAGATATTTTCGTTGACAAAGGTGAAGAATACTTTCGCGAATTAGAGTACCAAGCGCTTGTATCAGCCCTAGAAATTGATGAATGCATTCTTTCCTTGGGAGGGGGCGCACCTATATCTCAACGGGCTCAAACTCTGTTGCAAAGCAAAGTGGTTCCCATAATCTTTCTAGATGTTTCCTTAGCGGTTGCTGCCCCACGCGTTGGTTTTAATAGAGATAGACCACTTTTGCTAACAAATCCACGCGCCCAATGGCAAAATTTAGCCGAGGCGCGTCGACCAATTTATGAATCTTTGGCTACTCACATAGTTAAAGTTGATGGCATGAGCGTGGATGAACTCGTCACAGCCGTAACGGGGAAAATGTAATGCACACTATTGATGTTCGATCCGAACACGATTATCAAGTAATCATCGATTGCAATTGGAAAGAGCAGTTAGTCAACTCTTTAGGCAACCGATCTAGAGTTGCTTTCATTTTTTCAAACCGAATGAAAGATGTTGTAAAAGCGATAGAAGTAGGTGATTGCGAAGCTTTCTACTTTGAAGTAGCCGATGGCGAAGATGCCAAGACGTATCAAACTCTCAATACACTCTGGAACTGGCTGGGAGCTAGCGGATTTACACGTTCAGATTTAATTATTGGAGTTGGTGGCGGGACCATCACAGATTTAGCTGGATTTACCGCCGCGACTTGGCTGCGGGGTATTGATTGGATTGCCGTTCCCACCACTCTGGCTGGAATGGTAGATGCGGCAATTGGCGGGAAAACTGGAATAAATAGTGATTATGGCAAAAACCTCATTGGTTCATTTCATTCACCCCAGCAGGTAATTGTAGATATCTCTTGGCTTAAGAGCTTAAGTGATCGTGACTATGCAGCGGGATTAGCAGAAGTTGTTAAAACTGGATTCATCGCTCAACCTAAAATTCTAGATCTTCTCACTAACAGATCTCTCGAAAGTATTCGTACCGATGACACACTTATCTCTGAACTGATTTCACTTTCAGTTGCAGCAAAAGCGAAGGTGGTTTCGGCAGATTTCAAGGAGAGTTTTGGCCGAGAAATTCTCAACTATGGTCACACTTTGGGACATGCAGTAGAGATTCATAGTAAGTATTCGCTGCGTCATGGTGAAGCTGTTTCTATCGGACTTTGTTTCATCGCCCAATTTGCTGGCCTTCGAGGAATTCTTGATGAACAAACTGTGACTTTGCATCAGAATTTACTAAAAAACTTAGGGTTGCCAATCACATATTCACGATCTGCCTGGCAGGAGTTATTTGCTTTGATGGCTTTGGATAAGAAAGCCCGTGGCCACAACCTACGTTTTGTTGCCATTTCTAAGGTAGGAGAGTGTCTTCGTATAGAAGATGCAATTGAAAGCGAACTTGAACAAGCATATGAGATGATTTCTACATGAAGCTAATGGTGATCAATGGGCCAAATTTGGCCCGTCTTGATATTCGTGACTCATCTATCTATGGTGATTTGAATTACGACCAACTTAAGGCTCTCATTCAAGGCGCGGCCAAAAGCGCTGGTTTTGATGTAGAGGTTTTGCAGAGCAATGATGAGGCAGTGATTATCTCTTGGCTGCATAAAGCTGCCGATGAAAAGTGTCCGGTGATAATTAATCCAGCTGCATTTACTCACTACTCCTATGCAATTCGTGATGCCGCCGAACTAGTAAAAGCACCACTTATAGAAGTCCATCTCTCTAACCCGATGGCGCGAGAAGAGTTTCGTCATACGTCAGTAATTTCAGGTGTAGCAAATGGAACGATCGCCGGCTTCGGACCAAATTCCTATGTTTTAGCGATTAATGCCCTCAAAGCCATGCTGGGATAGAGTCAAAACTTCACATCGGATACAGGTATCCTTTACACCTTGCCATTCACACCAGATGGCCTTTAAACAATCAAAGTTACGAGCGGAGTTTGAACTGTGGCAACAACAGCTGATCTAAAAAACGGAATTACTTTAGAAATCGAATCCCAACTATGGACTGTAGTTGAGTTCCAACATGTGAAGCCTGGAAAAGGACCTGCATTCGTTCGAACAAAGTTGAAGTCAGTTCTAACCGGCAAGGTAATCGATCGCACATTTAACTCTGGTGTAAAAATTGATATCGCTATCCTCGAAAAGCGCGATATGCAATATTTGTACAAAGAGGGCGATGATTTTGTATTTATGGATAGCAAGACATATGACCAGATGACGATTTCAGCCGCAGTTGTTGGCGAAATGGCAAATTACATGCTCGAAAACACTGACGCAGTGGTCGCAGTTAATGAAGGTAATCCGCTTTACATTGAACTTGCAGCATCAGTGCCACTTCGTATTACATACACCGAACCTGGTATCCAAGGCGATCGCTCTTCCGGTGGTACTAAGCCAGCTACGGTTGAAACTGGAATCGAAATCCAGGTGCCGCTTTTTATCAAGCAGGATGAGATCGTCATGGTTGATACTCGCGACGGGTCTTACCAAGGCCGCGCTAACTAGTGTCAGCCAGAAGTAAAGCGCGCAAACAAGCACTGGACATATTGTTTGAAGCAGATATTCGTGGAACCAATCCGGTGGAAATATTAACTTCTAGAGATGTCGTTGAAGAAGGTCCTGATGCGCGCCCAATTCGAGAGTACACAAAGAGTTTGATTAACGGTGTTTTTGATAACTCTCGAAAAATTGATGAACTCATTACAACGTATGCCCAAGGTTGGGACATGGATCGACTACCAAATGTTGATCGCAATATTCTGCGACTTGGTATTTTTGAAATCCTATGGTCTTCTGAAGTGCCAGATAGCGTTGCCATTGATGAATCTTTGGATTTAGCAAAAACCCTTTCTACCGATGATTCCTCCACGTATATTCATGGAGTTTTAGGAAGAATCGCTTCACTAAAAGATACTTTGGCTATTTAGCCTCTATTAAAAGTTTGGCATCTTTGAGTAAGGCAACCATCTCTAAATCACTGCAACCGATAGCGAGCGAGAGAACAAACTGATCGGTTTTTCGCAGCGTTAAAACTTCACCGTTAAAATCTCCACGGGCTTTGATTAACCCAGATATAAATGTAGAAACCAGCCCAATCGCCGGATTCAAATTATGGTTTTGACGAGATATCAATGTACGTAACTGTCGTATATCTATCATCAAAACGTTTGGAATCTGGTGTTGTGTTGTATGCCCAGCGATGAGATATTCAACCGGGGTTTGATAAAACTGAGCTATTTCTTCAAGTTTGCCAAGTGATAGCGCCCGATCGCCTCGCTCATATGATCCCAATGAGATGGCTCTTAATTTACCCATACTTAATTTTTCAATTTGGGCCAGAGTGAGATTTCTGCTTTTGCGCATGTGGCGTAATCGTTGGCCGATGTCGTACTTCTGTGTCTGCATGGGTGGCAGGTTAGACGGTTGGCTGTTCTTGGATGTGTTCTTATCCACAAGGTGGCAAGGCCCCTGCTATAGTCTGCCCTGCATCCTTTAACGACCCATCCTGCGAGGTGGGGAAGGAGATTTACATGAGCGTAGCCCTGTCCGCACAAGACATATCACGTGCGTTGACCCGTATTTCCCATGAAATCTTGGAGAAAAATCAAGGTTCAAGTCAGATTACGATTTTAGGAATTCCAACTCGTGGGGCGCATCTTGCCTCTCGTATTGCCACAATTATGAGTGCAATCGAGGGGGTTGAAATAGCTTCCGGAACGCTAGATATCACTTTGTACCGTGATGATCTAAGGATTCGCCCACCTCGCTCACTTATGCCAACCTTTATTCCAACGGTTGGTATTGAAGGTAGAGATGTAGTTTTGGTTGACGACGTTTTATTTTCTGGTCGCACCATACGTTCAGCGCTAGATGCTTTAGGTGAAGTTGGTAGACCGCGGTCGGTGCAGTTAGCTGTTTTAGTAGATCGTGGCCATAGAGAACTTCCTATTCGCGCCGATTATGTTGGAAAGAATCTTCCTACTGCGAAGGAGCAAGCAGTCAAGGTCCATTTAACTGAAATAGATAGCGTAGATGAAGTGGTAATTGAAGGAGTTTCAAAATAATGAAACATCTTCTCTCAATCTCAGATTTAACTGCCACGCAGGCGATCTCCATATTAGATACTGCATCTGAACTGGCTCGCATAAGTGATGGACAGGCTAGAAAACTGCCAACCTTGCGCGGACGCACAATCGTTAACTTGTTCGCAGAAGATTCAACACGCACAAGGATTTCATTTGAAGCTGCCGCTAAGCGATTATCAGCAGATGTCATTAACTTTTCAGCTAAAGGGTCAAGCGTCAGCAAAGGGGAGTCGTTAAAAGATACCGCTCAAACTTTGCAAGCGATGGGAGCAGATGCAGTGGTAATCCGCCATTCAGCATCCGGCGCCGCACAACGATTAGCAGATCTTGAGTGGATGTCAGGCAGCGTTATCAATGCAGGCGATGGCACCCACGAACACCCTAGCCAAGCTTTGCTAGATGCATTCACTATACGCAAACATTTAGGCAAAGGCAGTAAAGATTTACAAGGACTACGAATTGCAATTGTTGGAGATGTTTTGCATTCAAGAGTTGCCCGTTCAAATGTACTTCTGCTTTCCTTACTTGGCGCAGATGTGGTCCTTGTCGCTCCTCCAACATTGTTGCCAGTTGGCGTAGAGGCATGGCCGGCATCCATCTCTTATGATTTCGATGCGGTATTGCCGAATGTAGATGCTGTAATGATGCTGCGAGTCCAACAGGAACGGATGAGCGATTTCTTCTTTCCAAATGAACGTGAATACTCACGCTATTTTGGTCTGAATTCTGAGCGATTAGCAAATATGTCTAAGAATTCAATAGTTATGCATCCAGGACCCATGAATCGCGGATTAGAAATTACTGCAGAAGTTGCTGACAGTGCGCGCTCTGTCATTGTCGAACAAGTCACTAATGGAGTTAATGTAAGAATGGCGATTCTCTATGTTTTACTCGCAGGTGGCCCTTTGGAAGTAGGTAACATTTAGTGAATAAGAATAAGTACATTCTTAAAGGTGGAAACATTCTTGGACAATATCAATCTGATATTTTGATTCAAGATGGTGTAATCATTCAGATTGCCCAAGCCATACAGGATGAAGACGCTCATGTTTTTTCAATCGAACAGCAGATAGTTCTACCTGGCCTAGTGGATTTACATACACATCTGCGCGAACCTGGTCGTGAAGATTCTGAAACAGTTTTAACTGGAAGTCGAGCTGGTGCAAAAGGTGGATTCACAGCTTTGTCGGCGATGGCTAACACATCACCAGTTGCCGATACCGCAGGTGTTGTTGAACAAGTTTTTAGGTTAGGACAAGCGGCTGGGTTGCTCGACGTTTTTCCTATTGGAGCAGTGACTCAAGGATTAAAGGGCGAGAAGCTATCGGAGATAGGCGCGATGGCAGATTCTGTAGCTAGAGTCCGTGTATTTAGTGACGATGGCAACTGCGTCTCAGATCCGCTAGTCATGCGTCGAGCTTTGGAATACATAAAGAAATTTGATGGTGTCATCGCACAACATGCGCAAGAACCTCGCTTAACTGTAGGTGCGCAAATGAACGAAGGATTAGTAAGTTCAGTTCTTGGTCTTAAAGGTTGGCCTGCGATTGCAGAAGAAGCAATCATTGCCCGTGACGTTCTATTGGCTGATCATGTTCAATCCCGACTTCATATCTGCCATGTCACCACAGCTGGGGGAGTAGAGATTATTCGTTGGGCTAAAGCTCGCGGTATTCAAGTTAGTGCAGAAGTTACACCGCACCACTTGTTGTTAACTGATGAATTAGCGCGCTCATATGATCCTGTCTATAAAGTTAATCCTCCATTGCGTACTACTCAAGATGTCATGGCACTTCGTGAGGCCTTAGCTGATGGCACAATTGATATCGTTGCAACTGATCATGCACCGCATTCGAGTGAGTCTAAGGATTGTGAATGGCAGGAGGCATCTTTTGGAATGATTGGCCTGGAGTCTGCAATCTCAA
>Ga0114966_10004420_pt1 | contig 12086 bp, 9 predicted proteins | sample M_130207_XF_Meta_FD_87029 | JGI IMG/M metagenome (GOLD analysis project Ga0114966, IMG submission 87029) | Freshwater microbial communities from Lake Montjoie, Canada to study carbon cycling - M_130207_XF_MetaG | ecosystem: Environmental > Aquatic > Freshwater > Lake | place: Lake Montjoie...
ATTTCATGATCGCATCCAGCAACTGCCCGTAGCGCGCCGCGTCGAGGCGCAGGATGTCGCCGGCCTGCTCGGCGGTCGGCTGCCACGTCTCGGGCGGGAGCGCTTTGGAAAACTCCAGCCGCTCGAAGCGTACCACCATCTGCCAACCGGTGCGCGCCACGGAGAGCCGCGCGGGCAGGCCATCGCCGCGCACCCAGACGCGCGCGGCCCAGTCCTTTTCCCGGAGCGACTTCGCCAGCTCGGGCATGAGGAACAGATCGAGCACCCGGCACGCGTCCCCGTCGAGCGACTCCGCGCCCACGTCTTTCACCTGAAAGAACATCGAGACCAGCGCGAGCTGCTTCTCCGGCACCGGCAATTGGAACGGCGTGAACTGCGCCTTGGGATCGGCTTTTGGCAGCTTGCCCGCGGCCCCGGCAGCCTCGATCAGCGCTGCCGCTTTCGCCCCCGGCCACACCCACACCTCCTGTCCGCGACGGCAGATCGTCAGCTCCTCGCCGAGCACCGGCGCGCGCAGGCGAAACTTATCGGGATACTGCACCGCGATCTCCGCCCGCGAACCAACCAGCGCGGGCGGCAAGTCCGTCAACCGCTCCAGCCGCGCCGTGAGCCGCAGCGCCCGGCTCGGTGTCTTCGCGTCCTTGGTGAAAACCTGCGCGAACGGCAGGAGCAGCTTGCTCAGCACATCGTAGCGATTTTCCTCCGCGCGGGAAAAGCCGGGGGCGAGGAGCAACGCGGCGAGCAGGAGGGGGCGGAGCGATTTCATGCGCGAACTCTCCACCCGTTCGCGGGGATTGTGAATGGTGAACGGTGCATCGCGAATGGCCAGGGCGGGCCGACAATTTTTTAGCGGCACCCGCTGCGGGGTTGCAAGTGCGTGGGCCGCCGGGGATTTTCCGCGCGATGAATCCAACTGATTTGAAAATCGCGGTCGTGGGCTCGGGCGCGGTGGGCTGCTACTACGGCGGCCTGCTGGCTCACGCCGGCTGCGATGTCCGTTTCCTCATGCGGGCCGATCTCGCCACGGTGCAGGAGCGCGGGCTGACCATCCACACCCATGGGGAAACCGTGGAAGTGCCCAAGGTGGCGGCGTTTGGCACCACGGCGGAAATCGGCCCGGTGGACATCGTCCTCATCGCCGTGAAGACCACGACGAACGGGGCGCTGGAGGAGCTGGTGCCGCCGCTGCTCGGCGAGAAAACCGCGCTGCTGACTTTGCAGAATGGCCTGGGCAACGAGGAATTTCTCGCCACCCGCTGGGGCGAGGAGCGGGTCATGGGCGGGCTCTGCTTCGTGTGCCTGAACCGCACCGCGCCGGGCGTCATCGACCACTTCGACGCGGGCTCCATTTCCATCGGTGAGTTTCACCGCCCGGTGAGCGATCGCGTCCGCGAGATCGTCGCCGCGTTTGCCCGCGCCGGCATCGAGTCCCGCGCCGTGGAAAACCTCGTGACCGAGCGCTGGCGCAAGCTGCTTTGGAATATCCCCTTTAACGGACTCTCCATCGCCGCCCACGACGCCACCGTGGCCGATGTGCTGGCCGACGACGGCCTGCGCAAAGTCGCGCGCGAACTCATGGACGAGGCACTCGACGCCGCGCGGCGGCTCGGCCACGAAATCCCCGACGCGTTCGCCGATCACCAGATCGACCGCAGCTATGCGATGAAGCGCTACAAGCCATCCTCCATGATCGACTGGCAGGAAGGCCGCCCCGTGGAGGTCGAGGCGATCTGGGGTGAACCGTGGCGGCAAGGCGCCGGCGTCGGGGCCTCCATGCCGCGGCTCGAAATGCTCTACCACTTGCTCCGCCGCATCACCGCCTGACCCGCCATGCGCCTTTCCCTCGAAGCCGAAGTGCTGCCCAAGGCGGTTCGCGATTTTCAACCCGAGTGGGGCCTCGTGCTCGGCTCCGGGCTCGGCTCCGTGGTCGAAGAAGTGGACCCGATCCTCAGCCTGCCCTACGACGAAATCCCCGGCCTCCCGGTATCCACCGTCAGCGGGCATGCCGGGCGTTTCGTCTTTGGCCGGCTGGCCGGCCAGCGGGTGCTCGTGGCGCAGGGACGCGTGCATCTCTACGAGGGCCGCACCGCGGAGGAGGTCACCGCCGGCGTGCGCTTCATGCAGGCGCTCGGGGTGAAAAAACTCATCCTCACCAATGCCGCCGGTTCCCTCCGCACGGAGTTCGCGCCGGGCTCGTGGATGATGCTCAGCGACCATCTCAATCTCACCGGCACCTCGCCCCTCACCGGCGGGCCGCACTTTGCCGACATGAGCGCGGTCTATACGCCGGAGTTGCGCGCCCGCTTTGCGCGCCTCGCCCGCGAGGAAATGCCCGCGCTGCACGAAGGCGTCTACGCCGGCCTCCCCGGCCCGCAGTACGAGACACCTGCCGAAGTCCGCATGCTCCGCGTGCTCGGGGCCGACGCGGTGGGCATGAGCACCGTGCTGGAAGCCATCCAGGCGCGCGCACTGGGTCTGGAGGTGGCGGCGTTTTCCTGTCTCACCAACCTGGGCGCGGGCCTCGGCACCGGCGCGCTCGACCACGGCGAGGTCCTCGCCGCCGGGCGCACGGCCGCCGAGTCATTCGGGCGCCTGCTCGCGCGCGCGCTGGCGGCATGAGCGCGCGCTGGCCAAAAGGCGGACGCCTCGCGGAGCATGCGGGCATGAAGAACTTTCTGGCCTCCACTCTCTGCGCCGCGCTGCTCGCCGCCGGCAGTCCGGCCGCAGACACGCCGGGCAACGCGCTAGGCGCGCACAAACCCCGGCCCGGGGCCAAGAAAGTGCAGCTCGCCGCCCGCGCGCCCGTCGCGGGACAACCGTTCGATGACCGCGAGATCGAGCTTTATCTGGAGGCCGAAGGGCGGAAATTGCTGGCGGCGAACCGCGTGAAAAAGCTGACGTTTGACCGGGCGAACTGCCCGCTGCGGCTGGCCGAGCCCGCGGGGGAAAAGCTCACGTGGCCGGTGGTGGCGGCGCGGGCCGAGGCGGCGACGCTGGTGCTCGGCGAGTTTTTCCGCGAAGGCAAATCGAAGGAAACGCACTTCCTCGTGGCCGCCGGAGCGTTCGTGATCGGCGAAGGCGGGGTCTGCGTGACCAGCCAGCATGTGGCCAGGGAGCGCGGTTCGCGCGGCCTCGTGGCGATGACCCGCGACGGGCGGGTTTTCCCCGTGCGCGAAGTCCTCGCGGCGGACCCGCATAACGATCTCCTGATTTTCCAACTCGATCTCCCGCCCGACGAAAAACTCCCCGCGCTCCCGCTCGCGCTGGCCCCGGCTCCTGTCGGCTCGGCGGTCGTCGTGATGAGCCATCCAGACGACCGCTTTTACCTGCTCACCACGGGCACCGTGGCCCGTCACACCATCTGGCGCGAGGCGGCGGGCGACCAGGCGTTCATGGCGATCACCGCGGATTTCGCCAAGGGCTCCAGCGGCTGCCCCGTGCTCGACGAACGCGGCGCGGTCGTGGGCATCGTGAACAACACCGAGTCGATCTACTACGACGACGACGGAAAGAAAAAGCAGATGGACCTCCAGATGGTGGTGAAAAACACCACTCCGGCCTGGCTCGTGCGGAAGATGGTGACTGCGCCGTAGGGGTCCGTGTCGGTGAGCCGGCGCGCTCCGGAAGCGCCCGGCATCGCGCCCGCCCACTACCATCTCGCCCTCGTGCTCCAGACCCAGGGTCGCGCCGACGACGCCCGCCGCCATTTCCGCGAAGCCGCGCGCCTCGTCCCCGCCGACCAGGAAATAGCCGCCGCCCTCCGCCGCGCCGAGTCCGCAGGGTGAAAAGGTGCCGCCCCGCGCGTGGCGGCACCAAGGAGCGGTCTCACGCTTTTCCTGGGGTGGAGGCCGCGGAAGTGGAGCGAAAGCCTCCGGCTTTGGGGCTCCGCCTGGCCGGCAAAACCGAGAGGGTTTCGCCGCCCTCCGGACCGCCATCGCCCCTGCCCGGAGGTCGAGGTCTTTCGACGACTCTGGCCATGAACCTGCCTGCCGCTTTATCACCCGTTCCGCAGCCCTGCGGGCTTCCCTTCCCTCGCCCGCCCGCGTATCCCCTTCGGCATGGAATCTTCCCGGCCCCTTTACGTCCTCATCCTCGCGGGTGGCAGCGGCGAGCGCTTCTGGCCGTTGAGCCGCAAAGCCCGCCCGAAACAATTGCTCGCGCTTTTCTCGAAAGAATCGCTGCTCGAAGCGACGATCCGGCGGCTCGACGGTCTGGTGCCGCCGGAGCAAATCCTCATCCTCACGAACACCGACCAGGAGGCCGGCGTGCGCGCGCTGTGCCCGCAGTTGCCGCGTGAAAACATCGTCGCCGAGCCCGCGAAGCGCGACACCGCGGCGGCCATCGCGCTCGGCGTGGGCTGGATCGCGCGGCGGGCGCCGCAGGCCACGATGATCGTGCTGCCCGCCGATCACCTCATCCGGGACACCGCGGCCTTTCAACGCACGCTGCGCACCGCGGCGGCGGCGGCGCAGACCACCGGCGAACTGGTGACGATCGGCATCCAGCCGACATGGGGCTGTCCGGGATTTGGCTACATCGAGCAGGGGCCGGCGTGCGCGCTGGCGGGCGGCGAGCCGGGCGAGCCCGGAGTTTTCGAGGTCACGCGCTTCCGCGAAAAGCCGAACGCCGAGCTGGCCGAGCAGTTTTTCCAGCAGGGAAACTTCCGCTGGAACGCCGGCATGTTCATCTGGTCCATCCCGGCAATCCTCGCCGCGTTCAACCGGCACGCCCCGCTGCTCAGCGAGTTTGTCGGACGCCTGCACGCCGGCGAAGACCTCGCGAAGCTGCTGGCCACGGCGTTTCCGGCGCTGCCGAAAATTTCCATCGACTACGCGGTGATGGAAAAGACCAGGCGTGTGCTCGTCGTCGAGGCGGCGTTCGATTGGGACGACGTGGGAAGCTGGACGGCCGTCGCGAAGTATCTCACCGCCGATGAAGCCGGGAACCAGACCAACTGCCCCGTGCAGGTCCTCGAGGCGGGCAACAACATCGTTTTTTCCGACCAGCCGCGGACCATCGCCCTGCTCGGCGTGAGCGACCTGATCGTGGTGCAAACTGCCGACGCGCTCCTCGTGTGCAGCCGCCACGAGGCGGAAAAGATCAAGCAAATCGTCGCGCGCGTGCCCGCGGAATTGCAGTGATGAATATGCAGCGCTCCCTCGGCATTGACCACGGCGACGCCCGCATCGGTCTCGCGATCGCGGATGACCTCGGGATGCTCGCGCACCCGCTGGAGACCATCCACGTGAAGCAAGTCGCCAAGCCCGTGGCGCGCATCGCGGAGATCGTCGTGCGCGACAAGATCGAGATCATCGTGCTCGGCCTGCCGCGCAATATGGACGGCAGCTACGGCCCGTCTGCGGCGAAGGTGCTGGCCTTTGCGGAAATGCTGCGCGCCGCCTGCGGCTGCGAGGTGAAACTGTGGGACGAACGCCTCACCTCCGTGGCCGCGCAGCGCGCGCTCCACGAAGCCGGGCGCAATGTGCAGCGGAGCCGCGAAGTCATCGATCAGGTCGCCGCGCAGATGATCCTGCAAGGCTGGCTGGATGCCCAGGCGATGCGCGGATGAGCAACGGAGTCCAGCGGCTGAAACTCGTCCTCGCCTACGACGGACGGCCATTCCGCGGATGGCAGAGCCAGGCCGGAGGCGACGCCGTGCAGGATCGCGTGGAGCAGGCGTTTCTGCGCGTCGGCGGGCAGCGCGTGGTGGTGCATGGCTCGGGACGGACGGATGCCGGCGTGCATGCGCTCGCTCAGGTGGCGCACGCGGAAGTGCCGCGCGATTTTCTCCCGCCGGCGAAATGGCAGGCCGCGTTGAACGCTCACCTCCCGCCGGAAATCCGCGTCCTGCGCTGCACGCGCGCCGGCGCGGATTTCCACGCGCGTTTTCAGGCGCGGGGCAAGTCCTATCTCTACCGCATGCACGTCGGCCCGGTGTTTCCCCCGTTGGAAATCGGTCGCGCCTGGCACGTGCCCGGCCCGCTCGATCTCGACGTGCTCCGCGACTGTGCCCTCCGCCTCACGGGCACCCACGATTTCGCCGGCTTCGCGGCCAATCGCGGCCAACCGCCGACCAGCACCGTGCGCACGCTCCGGGAGATTCGCGTCACCCGACGCGGCCCGCTGCTCATCCTCAGGTTCACCGGCAACGGCTTCCTTTACAAAATGGTGAGGCTCCTCACCGGCACCCTGCTGCGCTGCGCCAGCGGACGCATGCCGCCCGCCGCGCTCGATGAATTTCTGGCTGGCGGCGGTCACCCAAAAACCCATTTCCAAGCCCCCGCCGAAGGGCTCTACCTCGCCCGCGTGCTCTACTAGCAGCCTGTCGGAGTTAGCGGAAGGAGGGGATTAACTCGAGGGAGACTTCCGCCGAAAGGCAGTATTCCTCGCCGAAGCGGTCGCCGAGATAAGTCCAGCCCGCAGTAATCCTCGTTCCGACGCTGCGCCGCGGATTCCGCTACGGGAAAATTCTAGCGCCGGTTTTCCTTCGCTGCTAAACACCGCGCCCAAATGCGACTCCTCGTCACCGGCGGCTGCGGCTTTATCGGCAGCAATTTCATCCGTTACGTCCTCGAACATTACGGCCCGGCGATGATCACGAATGTGGACGCGCTGACCTATGCCGGAAACCCGGCGAACCTCGACGGCGTGGCGGCGAGTTTCGGCGAGCGCTACGAGTTCGTCCACGCGGACATCTGCGACGCGGCGAAGATCGAGACGGCGCTGGCCCGGCATCAGTATTTCGCGGTCATCAATTTCGCCGCCGAGTCCCACGTGGACCGCTCCATTGATGCGCCCGGCGACTTCATTCACACCAATGTCGTGGGCACTTCCACGCTGCTCAACGCGGCGCGGCGGCACAAAGTCCGGCGTTTCGTGCAAATCTCGACCGATGAAGTGTACGGGTCGCTCGGGGAGGAAGGCCGTTTTACCGAGACCTCGCCGCTGGAGCCCAGTTCCCCCTACTCCGCGAGCAAGGCGTCCGCCGATCTGCTGGCGCTGGCCTTTCACCACACCTACGGGATGGAGGTCGTCATCACCCGCTGCTCGAACAACTACGGGCGCTATCAATTTCCCGAAAAGCTCATCCCGCTGATGATCATCAACGCCCTCGGCGACCAGCCGCTGCCGGTCTATGGCGACGGACTGAACGTGCGCGACTGGATCCATGTGGAGGACCACTGCGCGGCGATCGTGGCGGCGCTGATGAACGGCCAGCCGGGGCAGGTTTATAACGTGGGTTCGGACGGCGAGATGCGGAATATCGAGGTGGTGAAGATGATCCTCGGGCACCTCGGCAAACCGGAGAGCCTGATCCAATACGTGACCGACCGGCTGGGGCACGACCGACGCTACGCCATTGATTCGTCGAAAGCGCACCGCGAGCTGCAGTGGAAACCGCGGCACCAGCACGAGGAAGGCATCCGCGAGACGATCGACTGGTATGTGGCGAACCGCGCGTGGTGGCAGGCGCTGCGCCAAAGCTGAGGCATGGCGAAGAAGATCGTCATCATCGGCAGCGGCGGGCGGCTGGGCGCGGCGCTGCTCCGCGAATGGCAGGCGGCGGGCGACGAGGTCGTCGGCTTGAACCACGCGCAGCTCGACATCGGCGACGCCGCGCAGGTCCGCGCGCGGCTGGGCGGGGTCGCCTTCGACGTGCTCGTGAACTGCGCGGCGCAGACCAACGTGGACCGCTGCGAGAAAGAACCCGCGGAAGCTTTCCTCCTGAACAGCCAGTCCGTGGCGACGCTCGCCGATGTCTGCACGCGCAAGAAGGCGCGCTGCATCCACATCAGCACGGACTACGTCTTCGACGGGGAAAAGCGGGAGCCCTACACCGAGGAGGACGAGCCGCGGCCGATCAGCGTGTACGGCGAATCGAAACTCCGCGGCGAGCAGTGCCTCCACGCCGTCGCCGACAAACATCTCGTGGTGCGCGTCTCCTGGGTCTTCGGCCCGGATCGCGCGAGCTTCGTGGACCAAATCCTCCAGCGCGCCCTCGACCACGAAAGCGTGGACGCCATCGGCGACAAGACGGCCACGCCCACCTACACGCTGGATGCCGCACGACTCCTCCGCCCGCTGCTCGACCTCGAAACCGACGGAGTGATGCACCTCTGCAACTCCGGCGGCTGCACCTGGCAGGAATACGGGCAGCACGCGCTCGACTGCGCGCTCGCCGCGGGAGTGCCGCTGAAAGCGCGCGCCGTCGGTGGCCTGAAGATGGCGGACCTCAAAGCATTCATCGCACGCCGCCCGGTCTATACCTCGATGAGCACCGCCCGCCTCGCCCGCACCACCGGCCTCACTCCGCGCTCATGGCAGGACGCCGTGGACGACTACATCCGCACGCACTGGGTGCCGCGGGTGCGGGAAAAGTAGCGCGCCATTTCCGAAGCGGACGCAAGGGGTGCGCCGCGAAATGTAATCGGGCTACGCGCGCAGCTTCACCAGCAGGTCGCCCGCCTCCGCAGAGTCGCCCACCGCGACGAGCAGCTCGGCGACGACGCCGTCCTGCTGCGCGTAGATGGTGGTCTGCATCTTCATCGCTTCGAGCGTCACGAGCTTGTCGCCCTTGGCGACCTTGCTGCCGACGCTGACGGCGAGGGCGGTGATCATGCCGGGGATGGGCGCGCCGAGTTGGAGCGGGTCGGCGGCGTCGGCTTTGACGCGCGATTTGGTTTTCGGCGCGACGGATTTGTCCTGCACCACGGCCTCGCGGGGCATGCCGTTGAGTTCGTAGCTGATCACGCGACGGCCTTCGTTGTCGGGCGCGCCGACGTTGATCAGCTTGATGAAAAGGACCTTGCCGGTCTCGATGGAGACGCTGATTTCCTCGCCCGGTTTCAGGCCGTAGAAAAACGCCGGCGTGGGGATGGCGCTCACGTCGCTGAACTCGCGCTGGAATTTCGCGAAGTCCGCGAAGACGCCCGGATACATGAGGTGCGAGTAGAGGTCGTCGTCGGTCGGCTCGCGCTTGGTCTTCGCGGCGACCTCGGCCTTGGTCTCCTTGAGCTTCACGGGCGCGGGCTTGGTGCGCTTGGGCTTGGCGGTGCCGAGCACGGCCTTCACCACGTCGGCTGGCCAGCCGCCCATCGGCTCGCCGAGTCCACCGCTGAGCATGTCGAGCACGCTCTCCGGCCAGCTCGTGCCGGGCGGGAGGTTGACCACGTCGGCGGGCTTGATGCCGCGGGTGAAAAGGAAGAGCGCCATGTCGCCGACGACCTTGCTCGACGGCGTGACTTTCACGATGTCGCCGAAGAGATCGTTGACCTCGCGGTAGGTGCGCGCGATTTCCGGCCACCGGGAGCCGAGGCCCATGGAGGCGGCCTGCTCTTTCAAGTTGGTGTATTGGCCGCCGGGCATCTCGTGGAGATAGACCTCCGCACTGCCCGCCTTCGGGGCGGTGTCGAACGGCGCGTAGAAAGCGCGCACCTGCTCCCAGTAGTCGCTGAATTCGTTGAGCGTGCCGAGGTCGAGCGCGGTGTCGCGCGGGGTGTGCTGGAGCGCGGCGACGATGGAGTTGAGGTTCGGCTGCGAGGTCGAGCCGCTCATCGAGGCGATGGCCAGATCGACGACATCGCAGCCCGCGTCGGCGGCGCGGAGGATCGAGCCGGCGTTGATTCCGCTGGTGTCGTGCGTGTGAAAGTGGACGGGGATGCCGATGGCGTCCTTGAGCGCCTTCACCAGCGCGCTCGCGGCGTACGGGCGGCAGAGGCCGGCCATGTCCTTGATCGCGAGAAAGTGCGCGCCCATTTTCTCCAGTTCCTTCGCCATCGCGACGTAGTATTTCAGGGAATACTTCGCCCGCGCCGGGTCGAGGATGTCGCCGGTGTAGCAGATCGCCGCCTCGCAGATGCCGTGCGTGCTTTGCACCGCCTCCATGGCGGCCTTCATGTTGGCGAGGTCGTTCAGCGAATCGAAGACGCGGAAAATATCCATGCCGCTCTCGGCGGCGTGCTTCACGAAGCCGGCGACGACATTGGCCGGGTAGCTCGTGTAGCCGACCGCGTTCGCCCCGCGCAGGAGCATCTGGAAGCAGATGTTTGGCACGCGCTCGCGGAGCACGCGGAGGCGCTGCCACGGGTCTTCGTTGAGGAAGCGCATCGCGGTGTCGAAGGTCGCGCCGCCCCACATTTCGAGGGAGAAAAGCTCCGGCGTCCGCCGCGCCACGGCCCCGGCGATGGCGGCCATGTCCACGGTCCGCACGCGCGTGGCCATGAGGGATTGGTGCGCGTCGCGAAAGGTCGTGTCGGTGACGAGCAACCGCTTCTGCTGGAGCGTCCACTCGGCGAATTTCTTCGGCCCGAGTTCGAGCAAAAGCTGGCGGGTGCCGGCGGGCGGCGTCTGTTTCCGGTCCCACGTGGGGAGCGGCGCGGGCGTGAGCGCGACGGCGGGCTGGTAGCCCTTGGCGTGCGGGTTGCCGTTGACGATCACGCCGCCGAGAAACGCGAGCAGCTTGGTCGCACGGTCCCGCTTGGCCTTGAACTCGAAGAGTTGCGGCGAGGTGTCGATCATCGTCGTCGTCGCCACGCCGGTGCGGAAGATCGGGAAGTGGATGACGTTTTCGAGGAAGGGGATGTTCGTCTTCACGCCGCGGATGCGGAACTCGCGGAGCGCGCGATCCATGCGGTCGAGCGCCATGTCGAAGGTCTGGCCGCTGGCGGTGATCTTCACGAGCAGCGAGTCGTAAAACGGCGTGATGACCGCGCCGGCGTCGCCCATGCCCGCGTCGAGCCGGATGCCGAAACCTTCCGCCGGGCGGAACGTGAGAATCTTCCCGTAGTTCGGCGTGAACTTGTTCTCCGGGTCCTCGGTCGTGACGCGGCATTGCACGGCGTAGCCCATGCGCGGGATGTCCGCCTGCTGCGGCAGCGCCAGCTCCGCGCCGTGCAGCTTCGCGCCTTGCGCGATGAGGATTTGCGAGCGCACGAGGTCGATGCCGGTGATCTGCTCGGTGACGGTGTGCTCGACCTGGATGCGCGGGTTCATCTCGATGAAGAACCAGTCCTTCGTGTCGAGATCGTAGAGGAACTCGATCGTCCCCGCGTTGTCGTAGCCGATCTCTTTCGCGATCCGCACCGACGCGTCGCACAACTCGTGACGCACCCGCTCGTCGAGATACACGCTCGGCGCGATCTCCACGACCTTTTGATGCCGCCGCTGCACCGAGCAGTCGCGCTCGTGCAGGTGCAGCACCCCGCCGTGCCGGTCGCCGAGGATCTGCACCTCGATGTGCTTCGCGCGCGGGATGTATTTCTCCAAAAACACCGCCGCATTGCCAAACGCCCGCTCCGCCTCGCCCTGCGCCTCGTCGAGCAGCGCGTCGAGATCGCCGGCCTTGTGGACCACCCGCATCCCGCGCCCGCCGCCGCCAAACGCCGCCTTGATGATCAGCGGGAAACCGATCTGCGCCGCGACTTTCAGCGCCTCACCGCGGTCGCTCACCGGATCCTCCGTGCCCGGCAGCGTCGGCACCTTCAGCTTTTGCGTCAGCGCCCGCGCCGCCACCTTGTCGCCCATCAGCTCGAGCAGCTCCGCCTTTGGCCCCACGAACTCAATCCCCGCCTCCCGGCACGCCCGCGCGAACCGCGCATTCTCCGACAGAAATCCGTAGCCCGGATGAATGAGATCCACGCCATGCTCCTTCGCCACCGCCACGATCCCCTCGATGTCCAGATACGCGCCGACCGGACCCTTCCCCTCGCCCACGCGATACGCCTCGTCCGCCTTGAAGCGGTGCATCGAAAACCGGTCCTCCTCGGCGTAGATCGCGACCGTGCGCAGCCCGAGTTCCGTCGCCGCGCGCATGACGCGGATGGCGATCTCGGAGCGATTGGCGACGAGGAGTTTCTTTTGGCGGGGCGGCGCCGCAGGTGGCGTGGTACGGGGTGCAGGCATGGGAAAAAGGGAGCGCGATTTTACGGAAGCGCGCGCGACAACGCCAGCGGATAAGCCCGCACCCGCGCCTATACGAATTGACTCAAATGAAATGACACCGGAGGAGGAATCAGGGTGCGGGCGTAATTGATACGTTGCCTCACAACTGATGACACCGGGGCGATGTCATCAAAAATGAGCCAGAA
>Ga0114966_10004421_pt1 | contig 12084 bp, 14 predicted proteins | sample M_130207_XF_Meta_FD_87029 | JGI IMG/M metagenome (GOLD analysis project Ga0114966, IMG submission 87029) | Freshwater microbial communities from Lake Montjoie, Canada to study carbon cycling - M_130207_XF_MetaG | ecosystem: Environmental > Aquatic > Freshwater > Lake | place: Lake Montjoie...
ATAAAAACTTAGATGATGGTAAAAGTTATAAAACAAGAATTAAAAAGAATGATTAAAATAGTAGGAACAAATTTTAAGTATCACCTTGAATATGACTATGACACTAACAGAGATTGTAGTACTCATGGTTGTGACGATGAAGGTATTTGCCGTTGCTCCTCTATTGAAAATGCCCAAGTTATTTCTATAAGAATACCTTCAGTTGTTAATGAGATATATGCAAACTATTTTGACAATTCTCTTTCTACTAAAAGAAACTCTACTATAAATACTATATTGGGTGGTGTTACAAAAGAAATTGATATTTATACTATTGATAGAATATTAAGAATTAATAAGGCTTATGAACCAACAAATTGGGAGATTCAAGTTTGTAGTGGATATTATGGTGAAGAAATAGATGATGTTATTTTAGAAGATTCTATCGCTAAAAAAATCGAAGATGAACTTGAAAGAGCTTTTGATATAATTAATCTAACTAAAAGAATAGAATATCTTTTAATTTTAGAGTATGGTGAAATTCTACCTACTTTACAAGGACTTAAATATTCAATTGAAATGGTTGAAAGAGATAGTATTATCTTTGGCTCAGATGAGCATTATAGAAAAGTAAACACTGAAAGTCTCGACCATTATTCAGATAAGAATTATACTGGCATTAGAGGTATCGCCCTAGTTAAAGATGGTAGGTTTAGATTGATTGATGGTTATCACCGTTCATCAACATCAGAGAATATTAAGATTCAACTTTTAATTGGAAGATAATTTAAAATTTAGTTCCAAGTTTCTTCTTCTAAATTCTCTAATCTATCTTGACATATAGCAATATTTTTAGAAATCTTATCTCTATACTCTTGTTCTTCATTGCCTTTGAATTGAAGTTGTAATTGACCTTTATTATTTAAAACATCATTATATCTCACAATTAACTTAGGTAATTTTTCTAAAAGAATATCTGTATATTCAGAAATAGTTTCAGTATAAGTAAACCAATCAATTATTCTCTTTTCTGATTCAATAATATTATATCCTAATCCTAAAGAATCTGCTTTAGTTAAGTATTCAACTCCTGTTATATCAACAGCATTATCTCTAGGTTCTATCTTATAAACTTCTGTAGCAAATGCTTTAGGAATATAATTGCCTTTATAATCAACAACTAATAATTTTTGGCTAATGTAACTATAGTCTATCCAATCTTTAAATTTATCAGATATTTTATCAAACCACAACCAATTAGTATTTATTTCTGAAATATCTCTATCACCTTCATACATATATTGATCACTAGTACTTGGTACATCACCATCTCCAAAAATTTCAACAACTACTAAAACAGCAGTTTCACCATATAACGTTCTACCTTCAATTTCAGAATAAACACCATCATCTGTGTGAAAATACTCTTCATGATCTTCATCAAAGAATATATCATCATAATCTTCTGGATACCAACCTGTTCTTCTTCTACTACCTCTAGTAACTTCAACAGACCTATCTGCATATAAATAGTCATTAAGTGGGTCAGACCAAACAGCTTCATCTTCTGGAATTCTTCTATCATGCCATTCAGAATAATGACCACCTTCAATTTCAACATATCCACCACCAGTATCTTCTAAGATATATTGGCCTTCATATTGTTCACCTTGTTCATCATCATTATGAAGAATTCCATTATTAATATCATATCTTTTAAATGTGTCCATATATGGATACCTGTTATAATCCTTAGCAGATACTTCAATAATCATTCTTACATTTTTTTCCTCACCATCAATTGTTACTGAACCAAGACTATGATGATTGTTATAAGATTTATAACACCAACCTTGTTCTTTAGCATAGTTTCTAAATTTTTGAACATCAGAATCTTTAATAGTATATTGTCTATCCATAAAGTATTCAACACCTTCAACAGGCTTACCTGAGCTTTTTATAGATGATAACTTCCAAATAAGTGATCTGCCTATAATCTTATCATCTTCTTTTAGAATTAATAATTTACAAACATCTTGATTCTGAGTGTAGATTCCAAATATATTTACCTTCTTAGCCATACAAGATGAACCAAGTGTACCGGCGTCAGATTTATAATTTTTGGAATTATACCAGAAATCAATATCATCACCTTCAACTAAATCAAAATACTCTCCAGCTTTTTCTAAAGAAGCTTTGAATGAATTTACAAACTCTTCAACTTGTTTAGAATTATATTTACCTGGAAATAGTTTATTAACAAATCTGCCTAAACCAACTTCGTTTCTTGATTTAGTGAATACACCACTAGCATTATTACCACCATCAATATCAAATTCGTGTAAATCATTTGAATACATTTCAGGGTCTGGCATTGGTTTGGTATCAATATTTATTGACCAATCTGTATTTGGATATTTAGTAGCAAGTAAAGGCTTAGCATTTCTCATTGTAATGAAAGAAAAATAACCTTCTTTACCTAAGTCAATAAAAGTCATATCAGGTTTAACATCAGTTCCTTCTGAACCTAATAGTTCTGTAGCAATATCATTACCTTTTATTCTACTTAATGCTTTTCTAACATTTGGAGAATAGTATAAGAAAGACTCATTGATAGCCTTCTCTAACAACATATCTACAATAAAGCTATTATACTTTGAAATCATATACTATATATTAATTTTATATTGGTAAATTAATAAATAAACCATATCTTTGTTTATATAGCATAAAAAATTAAAAAAACAATATGAGTATTAAAAACTTAAAAGAACCATTTGTTATTATCCTTATTGGACCACCTTTATCTGGTAAGACAACTTGGATTAGAGAAAACTTTCCAACGACTGAAGTAATTAGTCGTGATGAAATTGTTATGGAAGTATTTGGTTCAAGAAACTATACTGAAGCATTTAAAAGTGTAGATCAAAAAGAAGTAGATAAAGTTTTAACTCAAAGATTTTTAGATGCTAATAAAGAAAAGAAAAATGTGATTGTTGATATGACACACATGGCTTCTAAGCGTAGAAAGCAAAATCTAAATTATTTTACAGATGATTATTATAAGTTGGGTGTTATCTTTCCAATTCTTACAGATGAAGAATATGAAAAACGTAACCAAAAAAGAATTGAAGAAGAAAATAAAGACCTTCCGATGGGAATTGTGAAGTCTATGATTTCTTCTTATCAACCAATCACATCTGATGAATGTTTTAACAAAGTAATTTCACTTTAATACGAATTTCAAATAAAATATATATGTCTACTTTTATTCCAACATATTCATTGGATCTAAATAATCTTAAATTGTCCGATGGTGATTACACAAAGGCAGAAGATTGGGAAGAATTAATATGTGAGAATGAAGGCTCTTTCAGTAAAGATGAAGAATATATGATATTCGATTCGAATGGAATAGAGATTGTTATTAACTATGATCTATCAGTAAGTGGTAGAGTTGATTACGATCCAGGTGATTATTACACACCACCATATTCGGATTTTGATATTACATATGAAGACATCTTTATTTCTAGTGTAACAATTGATGGTTATGAACTAGAATTGAGTAAGGAAACCAAATCCTTATTTGAGAAAGAGGTTAAAAAAAAATTATAATATGGCAAAAGTTTACTTTGATAAACATAAGTACGGTTGGATGGTTAAAGAGTTAGAAGACTCCTACTATAGTTTCAAAGCCGTTAATTTTGAAACAAATGAAGAATCAAATCATATTCTATCTTGGTCTAGAAGTTATGACCTATCCGACATGGATAAAAAAGTTGATAGAGTTTATGATGTAGAAATAGATAATGAAAAATATTACTTTATATTTATTAATAATGGTGATAATGAATGGAGTGTTATTCCAGAAGACCCTATGAAATTGGAAAAATTACTAAGAGATAAAAACTTATTTTTCACCGGAGAGGTTAAGATAGTTGAGTAAATTATCCATTAATTGGTCAGCTCTTTCAAATAGTTCTCTATTCTTCATCACAGTTAGATTTGCTGTGTAATAACCAACGCCTTTTATCGCGTCCCAAACATCCATTGTTAAATTAATACAAACTAAACGATCGAATAGTGTTTTAATTTGACTAGTTAAAGAGTGCCAGTGAATTGGTGAAACAATTATAAAAGCATCACACTCTTGTACTAAATAGTTTACAACAACTTCAGTTTTTGAGTCCATTCCTGAACAAGTTTCTTTATCTCTAGGTGATCCTTGAAATAAAACAACATTGGGTTTTTTATCTCCGAGTTTTCTAATATTCATATTGTATATATTAATTATTTGCATTATCTTTGTGACATGAAAGTAAGTTTTGATTTTGATGGTACGTTATCACGAAAAGATGTTCAAGCATTTGCCAAAGAATTGGTGAATGAAGGACATGAAGTTTGGATTGTTACTTCGAGATTTAGTGATGAAGTTGCTAAAAAAGATAATTGGCATTGGATATTAGGACAGAATCAAAAACTATTTGATGTTGCGGAAGAATGTGGTATCAAAAAAGAAAATATTCAATTCACTTGTATGAAGTCTAAGTCTTACTTTTTATCGGGTAAAGGATTTATTTTTCATATAGATGATGATGATATTGAATTAATGGATATTCTTGAGAATAATAAATTCACAAGTGATAAGTGTTTCCCAGTTAATGTTGAACATTTTGAATGGAAAGAAACTTGTCGAGATATTTTGAAGAAAAATTTGGCACAATAAAAAATAAGTATTATCTTTGTATAACAAAAAACGGGGAAGTTCCAGAGTGTTTAAATGGGGTTGTGTTGTAACACATCTGACTACGGTCTTCGAAGGTTAAAATCCTTTCCTTTCCCACAGTAAAATATATTTTATTTTTGTATAAACAAAAAAAAATATTAAAGTATAAAATGTATTAAAGAGTTTTCGTAGTGGTTAACTCTTATTACCCTTAACAGGGTGGTCTGTCTCAGACAGGGTGGATACCTAACTCCACTCAAGTTTTCGTAGTGGTTAACGAGCCTCTAAACAGAGGGGTCTGTCTCAGACAGGGTGGATACCTAACTCCACACCAATTTGGCCCGTTCAAATCCTCTCCGGGCTACTAAATAAAACTTATATGACAACTGAAATCTACGCCGCTATTGCTACACCTATAGTTATTTTTTCTGGGATTTTTATATCCTATCAATTAGATAAAAGAAAAGATAAAAAGAAAGTGAAGTAAATCCCAACCCATCTTTAAGATGGGTTTTTTTTGAAAAAAATAAAAACTTTATTAAAAATTTATTATATCTTTGTAGAAATACTTTAGAAAATGAAATTAGAGATTGAACGCAAATTTTTATTAAAATCAATGCCTGATATTCCACCTGCGGAAATGGTTAAGATTGATCAGTTTTATTTAAAAAATGCTAGCGGAACATGGGAAAGAGCCAGGTCTTGGGATTCTAATACTAAAGGTAAGTCTTGGATACACACGGTTAAGAAAAGTGTTTCTAAAGGAGTCAATCTTGAAGATGAAAAGTTTTTAACAGAAAAAGAATTCAAAGAATTCAAAGCAAAGTGTTTATTATCAACAACTGAATCTAGATTTATATCTAAAGAAAGATGGATATATCCAGATGGTAATCTATATTGGGAAGTAGATATTTTTAATAGTGGTCACCACCTAATAGTGGCTGAAATTGAAATTCCTACAAAAAATCACAAAGTAAATATTCCAAAGTTTATAGATGATAAATTATTGTTAGAAGTTACTGGACTAAAACAATTTAGTAATAGAAACCTTTCTAATAAAATTTAATATAAAAAATATGAGCAATAATTTAGAATTAAGGATGTATGGGTTAACTCCCTATCAATTGAGTGGTATCCAAATTGGAATACAATTTGGACATGCTGTTGTTGAGTACGGTCAAATGATAAAAGGCAAAACACAACTAGAAATTATATACAACGATTGGGCTGATAATTGGAAAACATTTATTATTCTAAACGGAGGCACAACAAATCACAAAACTTCTTTAGAAGATGGATTACCATTTGGTAGTCTTAACAATCACTTACTTACTTTAATAGATAATGATGTTGACTTTGCATCTTTTAATGAACCAGACTTAGGTGACCAACTTACTGCTGTTGTTTTTATTGTTGATGAACGAGTATTCAATAGAAATAAATATCCTGACTTTGAAGATTGGGTTATTGATAACTATGGAGATTTAATTATTAGTGATGGTAACTCATATCAAGTGGCTAAAAGAATAAAAGAATCAACTTCTAAAAAAGACCAAAAAGTTTATCAAGAATGGATTAAACTTGTAGGTGGTGAAAAGAATGTTTTTTTGAGAGACTTCTTAAAAAACTTTAGACTAGCATAATGAATAACAATTGGATTAAAATTGATAATGAAACTTTTTATGTAAAAGAAGTTATGATCCAATTAACAGTTATGGCCCACGCAACTATAGATTTAAGTTTTGATATTAAAAGTTATCCTTCTTACTCTGATATATTTTTTAATATGTATGAAAGAGGTAGTAAGTTTAATATTGTAGCAAAAGAGTTTGAAGGAAAGGGAATTATGATTAAAGCGGTAGATGTTGGTTCAAAAATAATGAGCATAACTCTAAAGTGTGACTTACTAAACCACAAAGACATATCAGAAAGAAGAGACGAAATAATAGAAGAAGTACTAAACAATAACAATAAAAATAATATAAATTAATACTTAGAAACAAAATAAATTAAATAAATTAATATGATGAATAATAAAAACATTGAAGGTAAAGATTATACTTCACCAAACATCAAATCGGCTATTGACGATGATGATGATGAATCAAGTTTTGGTTCAGCACAACATCCTAAAAAAGGTGACTCTAAGTCTAAAACTCCGGTTCTAGATACTTATAGTCGTGACTTAACAAAGATGGGTGAAGAAGGAAAGTTAGACCCTATCGTTGGTAGAGAAAAAGAAATTGAACGAGTTTCTCAAATTCTATCTCGTAGAAAGAAAAACAATCCAATCTTAATTGGTGAGCCTGGTGTTGGTAAATCTTCAATCGCTGAAGGTTTAGCTCTTCGAATCATTCAAAGAAAAGTAAGTCGTATTCTTTTCAACAAAAGAATTGTAATGCTTGATTTAGCTTCTATGGTTGCTGGTACTAAATACCGTGGTCAATTTGAAGAAAGAATTAAAGCTCTAATGGCTGAACTTGAAAAAGAACCAGATGTAATTCTTTTCATTGATGAAATACACACTATCATTGGTGCTGGTGGTGCTTCTGGGTCATTAGATGCTTCTAATATGTTCAAACCGGCTTTAGCTCGTGGTGAACTCCAAATCATTGGTGCTACTACATTGGATGAATATCGTAAACATATTGAAAAAGATGGAGCTTTAGAAAGACGTTTTCAAAAAGTGATTGTTGAGCCAGCATCACCAGATGAAACTTTTCAAATCATCAATAACATCAAAGATAAGTATGAATCACATCATAATGTTTTATATAGTCCTGAGGCTATCAAAGCTTGTGTTGATTTAACTGACCGTTATGTTACTGACCGTTTCTTACCAGACAAAGCTATTGATGCTTTAGATGAAGCTGGATCTCGTGTTCACATCGCTAACATTGTTGTTCCAAAAGAAATAACTGATATCGAAGCCAAAATCGTTGATGTTAAAGAAAAGAAGAATCAAGTTATTCGTTCTCAAAAGTATGAAGAAGCTGCTAAATTAAGAGACGTTGAAAGACAACTTAATGAGGCTTTAGAAGTTGAAAGAAAGAAATGGGAACAAGAATCAGCTAACAACAAACAAACTGTAACTGAAGACAACGTCGCTGAAGTTGTTTCAATGATGACAGGTATTCCTCTTCAAAGAGTATCTGAAAACGAAACCAGTAAATTGGCTAAGATGCAAGAATCTATTGTTGGTAAAGTTGTTGGTCAAGATGATGCTGTTAAAAAGATTGTTAAAGCAATTCAGAGAGGTCGTGTTGGTTTGAAAGACCCAAACAAACCAATTGGTTCATTTATGTTCTTGGGTCCAACTGGTGTGGGTAAAACACAATTGGCTAAAGTTCTGGCTAAGTATTTATTTGACTCAGAAGATTCTTTAATTAGAATTGATATGTCAGAATACATGGAGAAATTCGCTGTCTCTCGTTTGATTGGAGCACCTCCAGGATATGTTGGTCACGATGATGGTGGTCAATTAACTGAAAAAGTTAGACGTAAACCTTACTCAGTTATTCTTTTAGATGAGATTGAGAAAGCTCATCCAGAAGTATTTAACTTGTTACTTCAAGTTTTAGATGATGGACAATTAACAGATTCACTTGGAAGAAAAGTAAACTTTAAAAACTCTATTATCATTATGACTTCTAATACTGGCTCACGTCAGTTAAAAGAATTTGGAACTGGAGTTGGTTTCAATACTAAAAACAGAGAATCAAAAGGACAACAAGAGTCTAACAATGTTATTGACAAAGAGTTGAAGAAGAAGTTCGCACCTGAGTTCTTAAATCGTATTGATGATGTTGTAATGTTCAACTCTCTTAACAAAGAAGATATCAATAAAATTATTGGTATTGAATTAGAAAGACTTGTAGAAAGAGTTCAGAAAATGGAGTTCGAATTAGAAATCACTGAAGGAGCTGTTGAGTATATTGCTTCACAAGGATTTGACCCAGAATACGGAGCAAGACCTTTGAAAAGAGCTATTCAAAAGTATGTTGAAGATGTACTTACCGAGGAAATCATTCAACAAAATCCAGAAAAGATGTCTAAGTTGTTATTAGATTATAACAAAACGGATGACAAAATGGTGGTGGTAATTACTTCACCAAAGAAGAAAATCACCAGAAAAAAGAAAGATGCTGAATAAGTATTAATCTTATTAAAAAAGAGAGTTGAAAAACTCTCTTTTTTATTTTAAACAATTAGTGTAATAATTTATATAAAACAAATGGAACTTAATGCTAGAATTTTTGTAGCTGGACACCGAGGAATGGTCGGATCAGCAATAGTTAGAAAACTAACAGAGTTGGGATATACAAATATTATCACATCAATTAGAAGCGAGTGTGATCTTACAAATCAATCAGAAGTTGATAACTTTTTCAATAAACAAAAACCTGATTATGTTTTTCTTGCCGCAGCTAAAGTAGGTGGTATAAAAGCAAACAATGAAATGAAAGGCGATTTTATTTATGAAAATTTAATGATACAATCTAATATTATTAAAAGTTCAAAAGACTATAATGTTAGAAAGTTAGTTTTTTTAGGATCGTCTTGTATTTACCCTAAGATGTCACCACAACCAATTAAAGAAGAGTACTTATTAACTGGCTCATTGGAACCAACAAATGATGCTTATGCTATTGCCAAGATTGCTGGTATTAAAATGTGTCAATCATTTAATCAACAATATGGTACTAACTTTATTTCTGTAATGCCTACGAATCTTTATGGTCCGAATGATAACTATGATTTGAATAACTCACATGTTTTACCAGCAATGATTCGTAAATTTCACGAGGCTAAGTTAGAAGGTAAAGATAAAGTTGAAATCTGGGGAACAGGAACGCCAATGAGAGAGTTTCTTTATGTAGATGATTTAGCAGATGCTTGTATTTATCTTATGTTAAGTTATAATGGTGATGAAGTTGTAAACATTGGTACTGGAATTGATATAACAATAAAAGATTTAGCCCTAACAATAAAAGAAGTTGTTGGATTTCAAGGTGATATTTATTTTAATACAGATATGCCAGATGGTACACCAAGAAAACTTTTAGATGTTTCTAAGTTAAAAGATTTGGGTTGGGAATATAAAATTTCTTTGAGAGAGGGAATAGAAAAAACATATAAAGATTATGTCAAATAAAAAAACATTTATAACGGGTATAACAGGACAAGATGGTTCATATCTTGCTGAGTTATTACTTGAGAAAGGATATGAAGTGCACGGTATTGTTAGAAGGTCATCTACTATCAATACTGGTAGAATTAATCACATCTATGATAGAATTAAATTACACTATGGTGATATGACTGACTCACTTTGTCTTGATAGACTTATGAGTGAAATTAAACCTGATGAAATTTATCATCTTGCTGCTCAGTCACACGTTAAAGTATCATTTGAGTTACCAGAATATACTGGTCAAGTTGATGCTATGGGAACACTTAGATTTATTGAAGCTTATAGAAAACATTGTCCTAATGCTAGATTCTATAATGCTTGTACATCAGAAATGTATGGATTGGTTAAAGAAGTTCCTCAAACAGAACTAACACCTTTTCATCCAAGAAGTCCTTACGGTGTTGCTAAATTATATTCTTTTTGGATTTGTAAAAACTACAGAGAAGCTTATGGTTTACATATTAGTAATGGTATTCTTTTTAATCACGAAGGTGAAAGAAGAGGTGAAACATTTGTTACTCGTAAAATTACTTTAGCCTTAGGTGAGATTAAAAGATGTTTAGATAAAGGTCAAGATTTTCCTAAATTAAGACTAGGTAATCTTTATTCTAAAAGAGACTGGGGTTATGCTAAAGACTTTGTTTATGGTATGTGGCTAATGTTACAACAAGAAACACCAGATGATTATGTTCTTTCAACTAATGAGACACACACTATTAAAGAGTTTGTTGAATTGGCTTGTAAAGAGTGTGGTTGGAATCTAACTTGGCAAGGTGAAGGAGAGAATGAGAAAGGTTTAGTAGATGGATTAGTTATAGTAGAATTGGATAAAAAGTATTTGAGACCATCTGAGGTTGATTTACTTATTGGTGATTACACTAAAGCCAATAGTGTTTTAGGATGGAAACCTAAAGTTAAATTTGAAGAGTTAGTAAAAATCATGATGAGTCATGATATTAAAAATATAAATAATTTATGATACATATTTTATGGTGTACGTTAAGACCTGTTCAGTTTCAACACGCACACACTGAGTGGATTAAAAGATCTGATAATCCAGAAAACATACAAACCTATGTTGCTGTTAATTGGAAAGAACACGCTGATCAATTAAGAGAATACTTGAAGAAAAATTATCTAATAACAGTTAATACTAATAAGATAGGTGTTTGTTATCCTTCATATGAACTATCTTCTAAGTTAGGAATCAAAATGGGAGTAGCTAATGGTGATGATGATATTGTTGTTTTTGCTTCCGATGATTTTATGGCACCTCAAGGTTGGGACACTTATTTAATTAATAAGTTAAATGGTAAGGGAGATGTTGGTTTGATGGTTAGAGATGGTTATCAACTACCTGATTCATCTAATATGTTACATGCTGCTATTACTATTCCTATTATGACTTATGGTTGTTTGAAGAAGTTAAATATGACTATTTATCATCCTGTTTATAATCATATGTTCTCTGATTGTGAATTATATAATAACTTAAAAGATTTAGGATTATTATATGATGATAGAATCAATGATTCTACAATATTTGAACATTTACATCACGCTGCTGGTAAAAGAAATGCAGATCAAGCAGACCAAGCTTATAATGCTAAATGGGCTGAAGATGAAATAACTTGGAATAAAAGAAAATTATTACCAGTAGAAAAAAGAATAGAAATATAAAATGACAGACATTTTTATCAAAACGTATCCAGGTGATTTTATTTGGTTGGAGTATTGTATTAGAAGTATTGAAAAATTTGTAACAGGATTTAGAGACATTATTATTGTTACAGATAGTGGAACAGAATTAAAAATTGATTCTAATCTTCCAATTAAAATCTTCTATGAAGATTTACAAAATGAAACACATCCTTGTGCGGTTGGTATTGGATATGCTTGGGCTCAAAGTGTAAAATTAAATTGGACAAAATATACAAATGCTGATTATATTCTTCAAATTGATAGTGATACTATGTTCACAGATAAAATAGATATGTCTTATTATCATATTGATGAAAAATTTAAATGGTTTTACAGAGAATGGTCTGAGGCAGGTGAAGGTGAGATTCATAGAGTTCCAACAGATTTCTTTATTAAAAGAGAATCAACCAGAGATCATATGCCAGCACCAACTTGGTTTTTTTCTAGAAAAACTACAGAATTATTTCAAAACTGGGTTAAT
>Ga0114966_10004422_pt1 | contig 12083 bp, 10 predicted proteins | sample M_130207_XF_Meta_FD_87029 | JGI IMG/M metagenome (GOLD analysis project Ga0114966, IMG submission 87029) | Freshwater microbial communities from Lake Montjoie, Canada to study carbon cycling - M_130207_XF_MetaG | ecosystem: Environmental > Aquatic > Freshwater > Lake | place: Lake Montjoie...
GTGAACACGTTGTTGATTATAAGAATGCTCATTTGATAGATAGAGTACATTTACCTCTTAAGAGAAAAGCAAGTAAAATTGCATCAGAAGAATGTGTCAAAAACCCAACTGCTTATAAAGATATTGTTATGAATGAGAGTTCTATCAGAGAACTAGAAGCGAAACCTGGTTTGTTCAATAGAACAATGGCACAACTTACAGGAAAAAATTGTGTAAGACCATTATTAGTAAAACCAGAATCAAATATTGATTTGACAATTACGGAAGAGTGGTTAATAGAAAATGCAAAGTTTTTAACGATAGATCATATATTAAGAGGAACAGAAGGATATGCGGATTATGCGTTGTCTTATCCTTTAAATGATCGGCTTATCGAAGAAGACTATTTAAATCCTACATTTATAAAGTATAAGGATAGAAAAGGTAATATAATAACAGACTATGGTGGAAAGATGTTGACAAAGATGCTAATTGATTCAGTAAGAGAAAGAACACATGAGTTAATAGAATCAAACGACAATGTAACATTTGAGTGTTCGGATATAGAAGATTCTATTTTTCAAGAAGAGTTTATAAGTATTGTTATGAGCAATATATAAAAAATGAAATTAAATTATAACTTTTATAATTTAATTTAACTTAACCATGAGTGACGAGTTTGATATCGATTCTGTTACTAATTACGCAAGTCTCACAACAACTTGTCCGAATATAGGAGAGATCTCAGGAATAGCAATTGAGGCTTTTTCACGTGTATGTAAATTTTCAATGTTTGAAATCACATCCATTTCTCAATGTAAGAAAAAGACTTACCTATTACAAAAGCTTTTCTAGAAGCTAAAACGATGATTGCATTAAAAGATATATGTAGAGAAAAGTCTCTCTCTGGATATTCTATAAAAAACAAAAGAATGAACTAATAGAATGGATGTTGACTAAGCTCTAAATTATAGAGTTTCATATTATAATAATATGAAACGACTATTGTAAATATCAGTTTAACAAATTATATATAATTTTAATTACTCTAATAAAATATGTATTTTCAGATGGCTACTGTTGCATTCAAGGCGCTTAAAGATATCGGAAATAATGTTAATAAAATGGACGTCAATCAAGAAATTGTCAGTAAACTAAAATTTATTGGTAAAATTAAAAAAGGTGAAAAAATCAATACTCGTCACATGTATGTGCAACCTGATGGTCTAGGCACTTCTATAATAAGAACCTTTATTTATCAGGATAATAGAGGAAATGTTCTTAATTTTTGCCAAGAAACAATCTCTCGCGCATTTGAGTTGTTAATTACTTACGAACGTTCTGAGAAGAATACTGAGCGTGTTTTGTTTGGTAATTTACTTGTTGACCTTCAACAGGCAACAACAGGACTTTCTAACCTAAAATTTACTTACATTGCCGATACTAAATTTTGTTGTGATATGGATACTTTACTACAAATAATATCAGCTAGGTTAGATGGATACGTAACTAAAGAAGAAGACATTGAATCATAGAAACTGTGGTCTAAAACACATTGCACAACATCATAAAAATGAGTGATTCCGATATTGTGTGGATCGCGAGCTTTGATATAGGTAAAAAAAATTTTGCTTTCTATATTGAGGAATTTGACAAATCAGAGATTATTAAATTACCTCGTATACAATCAAGCAAAAGATATAACTCTGATGGTACTACAACACCCGATTTTGAAAAAATAGTCAAAAAAGTTTGTACAAACGGCAAAAGTATTATTTTTGAAAATACAGACCTAACGGAAGGTTGTAAAAAAAGTTCGTATTTAGATCCAGAAACTTATCATAACATGACTGATCTACTTGATAGGTATATCGATTATTGGGATCAATGCGATGCTTTTGTGATAGAAAAACAAATGTCTTTTGGAAAACGACATAATACAATGGCTCTAAAATTAGGACAACATTGTTGGTCATATTTTGCATTTAAGTATGGAAGATTCAAAGAAATCGTAGAGTTTCCTGCATATCATAAAACACAAGTTTTGGGAGCTAAAAAGATAATATCAAAGGGAAGTACGAAATACAAAGCAATTGATAAACCCGCACGAAAAAAATGGAGTGTAGAAAAAGCCATTTCTATACTAAAAGAAAGAAATGATGACAAAACTATTTCTACTTTAACATCTGCAAGAAAAAGAGATGATTTAGCAGATGTACTATGTCAATTGCAAGCATTTAAGATTTTAGTATACATTGATAAAATAATCTAATTCTGATTTAATTCATATATATATGAATTAAAACATTACCAAAAGAAACTACTGAAAAAACCTCTTTTCGGCGGAGACTCTACAGGAGGAGTTGTTGGAGTTGTTGGAGGTGCATTTGTCTCTTTAACAATTTTTGTTTCAGTTGTAGTTTCAAATTCTTGTACGGCTGAAACAAGAAGCCGGCAAATAACACGATCTACCATAAATACACTAAATTTATTAGATCCAAGAATTTCAAGACGATTTTTATCCGGACAACCACGAATATAAGTATTATAATTAGTCTCTTGAATTCTCCTAAATTTTGCATAAGACCACATTTTATCCCTTGCTTCGTCAATTGTCTTTGTGTAGAAACGGGGCACTCCATCTACAGACAGAACAAAAAGCTCTGAATCATCCTTTAAAGAAAGTGACAAAAGTTCTTCTGTATTACTATCATCATCTTGAGAAGAATCGCTTTTTTCATTATTATCATCCCTAGTTAAATATTCTTCTTTAGTGTCATTAGGTTGAATATTTTCAGATTCTGTAGAATTATCTACAATCTCTTCTTCTGTCATGATTTAGATTTATATATTATGTAAAAGTTTTTAAATAAGAAATTAACAACTTACTTTTTTACGTAACCACAAATAAGAAAATGAAAAAACATTTATGGAGTTGAATAATAAGATAAATGATTTCATCGGTTGAACAAATACTCCGAGAGAACTATGTGGATGGCGTTTTCCACACTCACGTTTCTATGCTCCAACCGAGAGGAAAGTTTCAATTTAATCGTGAGAAACTAGAAAGCTTTTGGGAAGTGTATTGCGCAAAAATTCTTGAAGACGAAAATGCTATAGTTGGGGTTGCAGAAAAACCACAGCATTATATGCCAGTGCTAGCCGATGTAGATCTGAAAGTTAAAGAAACGGATGAAATAGAATTTGCAGAACACCTTTACACCGAATCACATGTTAAACAACTAATCGATGTATATCAATCAATTTTGAGAAATATTGTTGAAGGGTGTACGGATGATCACCTTCTTTGCGTACTGCTAGAAAAACCTATGTATTATATTTCAGCAGGTGCAACATCATATGCAAAAAATGGATTTCATTTGCACTTTCCAAATCTCTTTTTAAGCAAAGTAGATCAAGAGGTGCATTTGATTCCGAGAGTAAAAGAGGAAACGCAGAAATTAAAAATATTCTCTGAATTAGGATATGAAGATTCATCTGTTGTAATTGACAAAGCTTGTTGCACAGTACCATGGCTGATATATGGAAGTAGAAAATCCGAAGATATGGATCCTTACAAGGTTACTAAAGTTTTTACTTCTGATGGTGTTGAGATCACTTTCGAAGAAGCTTTTAAAAATTATAGAATTTATGATATGAGAGAAAAAACAATTGATATTAGAGGCAAAATTGAACTTTTTCTTCCTAGAATTCTTAGTATAATACCTTATGGTCGTCCGACACAAGAGGTTGTACAAGGTTTAGTTTCTCCATTGAAGGAAAAGATTCAGGATCAAAAAGTTAAGAATAAAAAACCTCTAAAAGTTTCAGTTGAAGAAGCTCTTAAAATATCAGAAAAGCTTCTTCCTATGCTGGCAGATTTTCGTGCGGAGGAGAGAAATGAATGGATAACAGTTGGATGGATTCTATATAATATTGGCGACGCGAGTGCTCAAGCAATGGAGCAATGGATGGATTTTTCAGCGCGATGTGAGGAAAAATACGATGAAGCAAACTGTATTTATGAGTGGGAGAGAATGTCGAAAAAGGATCTTACTCTCGGAACTTTAAAATATTTTGCAAGTATTGATAGCCCACATCTTTACAAAGAATTTAAGAAAGAGCAAGCAGAACATTATGTAAAAGAATCTTTGAACGGCTCTCATAATGACGTCGCAAAAGTTTTATTTTCAGAGTATGGAACAGAATTTGTTTGCGCATCAATTTCTGGGAAAACATGGTTTCAGTTTAGAGATCATAGGTGGGAAGAAATTGAGGAAGGTGTATTTTTACGAGAGAAAATTTCAGAAGATGTTGTTTTAAAGTATTCTGAGATGGGGTCAGATCTTTTTGCAAAGCTTGCAGGAAATCATGACAAAGGAGAGGAAGCAATGTTTAACGCGCGATTGAAACAAGTACAAAAGATTATAAATAATCTCAAGGCATCTCCTTACAAAAGCAATATTATGAAGGAAGCAATGGAAGTTTTTTATGACAGGCGATTTAAACAAAAATTGGATCAGAATCCGTACATAATTGGTTTCAAGAATGGAGTATACGATCTAAAATTGAATGAGTTTAGAGCTGGACGCCCTGAAGATTTTGTTAATAAAAATATGCCTATTGATTACAAGGAATATAATGAAACTGATGAGCCAGTGCAAGATGTAATTGAATTTTTGTTAAAAGTATTTCCAGATGAATCGATTCGAACATATTTTTTAGATACTTATTCTGATATTTTTGTAGGAGGAAACAAACAGAAAAAAGTATATATGTGGACAGGTGAGGGTGATAATGCAAAGTCTATTACTCAAAAATTCTTTGAATTAATGCTAGGTGAGTTGGCTATCAAATTCAACACACAGTATTTTACAGGAAAAAAGGTAGCATCTGGCTCTGCAAATCCAGAATTGTCGAGAGCCGCACCACCAGTTAGGCATGCAACAATGGAAGAACCAGACGCGGATGAACAGCTCAATATTGGTGAGTTGAAAAAGTTGAGTGGTGGTGATAGTTACTGGGCTCGAGACTTATTTGAGAGAGGAAAAAGTACACGTGAAGTTTTTCCAATGTTTACTTTAACATTTATCTGTAATAAACTTCCTAAATTAAAATATTCTGACAAGGCAACATGGAATCGTATTAGAGTTATTCCGTTTGAATCTACTTTTGTTGATCCAAGCGAACCATGCCCTTCAACTCTTGATGAACAACTTCGTCAAAAGCGTTTTCCTATGGACAAAGAATTTGGAAAGAAAATCCCAAACATGGTATCAGCATTCGCATGGTATTTGCTTCAGTGGAGGCAAAAAATCAGTGTACGCATTGAACCAGCTAAAGTACGAGAAGCAACCGCTGTATATCGTCGTCAAAACGATATTTATCGTCAATTTATCGAGGAGTCTATTATAGAAGACAAAAATTCTTGTCTAACAATAACAGAAATGTATGCTCAATTCAAAGAGTGGTTCAAAGAAGGATGGCCAAATATGTCTCTTCCTATTAAGAACGAGGTCAAAGAGTATTTTGATCGATTATGGGGAGATGCAGATCGCGGTGTCAAATGGACAGGTTATCGAATTCGTACTCTACAAGATGATGTTGATTCTGGTGAAGTTATTATTCTTGAAAAAGATGACTTGGTTAAATATCAAACAGATGGTGCGGCAGCACCTCCTATGTAAAAAAATTTTACTATACAATTGAAATTAGTTATATTAATTTATAAATTAATATAACATGAAAATTATACGTATTGTATTAACTGATAGGAGTTTAATAAAACCTCTGTATTTAGTTAATAAACCACGTCTCAAATTTATTGAATCTGTTTTCAACAAAAGTATCTTTACGTCGTTATTTTAGAAGGAGACTTGTTCTAACGGTTAAAGAACCCAGCTGCATAATTCTAATCGTCAATTGCACGAGCCACATAGTTTTATTTGAGCTTGTCAGCTGCTAACTTTGTATACTTTCTCAATTCATCGATGCGATCTTCGTCTGCCTTGAGCTCGTTCCACAAAATTGCGAGGACATCTTTGTCAAGATCTGCAGCCTCTTTGTTGTCTGCACAGAATAACATGAAAGCCAATTTTGATTGTCGTTCAGCTCGAAATTTTTCCTTCTCAATACGAATTTTCCCGATGACAGATTGAGCGAGAGAGTGACCTTTTTTAGTTGCTTCACAGTACCAATAATGGACAAGGACATCATTTTTTTCGATGCATACTCCTTTTGAGTACATGACTCCCAACAAATATTGTGCGTCTGGATCTCCTTTATTTGCAAGGAAGAATGTATTCTTAGTGTGAAAGTTATCTGTCATCATTTTCTGATTTTTCTTAGTTAGTTATCCGAAAAAATCAAATTTATTGAATCTGTTTTCAACAAAATTATCTTTACGTCGTTATATAGCTATCCAATATTCTTATAGTTTGTTCGATATAGCTATCCAATATTCTTATAGTTTGTTCGATAATTTGTCTAGTTGGAACACTCATTATTTTGTCAAAAAGACTTGAAATTGTTTTAATGTGATCTTTATATGCTACAAGAGATGTATTAATCTTAGACGCTAGTTCTAACTCTTTCATTGACTCTTTCGACCTAAGAAATTCTTGTGCTTGTGTAAGATAATCTAGTATAGTTTTACAATATTTTTCAATAATGGTATCCGTTATAATATACATCCGATCAGGATCCCTTTTAATCTTTAAGAATTTTAGTGTTTTTTCTTGTTCTAAAAGAACTAACCCCAAGTCACCTTCTAACAATTTGGTATTTTCAATATTTGGTAATTCTGTCACCTTTTTTTCAGCTTCAATAACATTTTTAAAATATAATTTAAATTTATCGTATTCAATATTAAAATCTGGTACAGATGTAATTTTTTGGAAATCTGTATACTTATCATAAATTAAATCTATTGCTTTCTGATAATAGGCAATAATACTACGAGCTTCACGACGTGATTCTCCTTGTACTCTTGATTTCGATTTGGAGTCAATTAACGGAATGTTAAGTGTAGGTTTTTCTCGTATTGCTGCTTCTTCAGCCTGTTCAAGTCTAGCCCGGTCCAGTTTAGACTGGACCAAAGCCCTTTTTAATAATAATGAGTTTTTATCATCTTCAGCTTTTTTAGCTAACTCAGCTTCAGCTTCAGCCGCTTTTTTAGCTAATGCAGCTTCAGCTGCTTTAGTTTTAGATAAAGCTTTAGCTTTAGCTTCAGAGGCTGCTTTAGCAGTTTCAGCTACAGCTTTAGCATTTTCAGCGGCAGCTTTAGCTAAAGCAGCTTCAGCTTTACCTTTAATAGAAGCTTCTTCAGCCGCCTTTAAAGCTAAAGAATCTGCTTTAGCTTTAAAGGCGGCATTTATCAACTTTCTTTCCCTTTTTTCTGCTTTTTGTTGCTCCATTATTCGTAGATTTTCCATTCGTCTTTGTTGTTTTATTACTTGTTCTGCTTTCATATATTCTTCTTGTTCTTTTCTTTGTTCTATTTCTTGTTCTACAAGTCTCTGATGTTCTTTTTGTTGTGTAGTTAATTCAATATTATGTTGACTTGCCTTAAGACCTTCCATCATTGTATCTTCATCATTTTTAAGTTTCTTAAGTCTTTTAAGAGTAACATTTGCGGGCTCATCGAAAACATTATATTCTTCACCCCATATTTGCTTAGGTGGCCATACTTTTTTTCTATAAAAAAATGTAATACAATCTTCAAAATGGCTTTTCATCATATCTAACAATTTTATATCATGTTGTGTAATCTTTTTAAAATTACCAAGTTTACTTACTGGTGTACTTCCTGCATCATATTGTGTTTGTCCGTCGACATAAGTCTGCCAATATTCAAGATTCAATCTGTCTGGTAAAGCACCTCTTGTTTTAACACCATAATGCCAAGTATAATCCTCCTCATTCAGACGAGATATAACCAATGTAACATGTCCAAAATACACATCCTCATGACCTGTAACTCTAACTATAGTACAATGCGTTTCAAGAGTAGCTGGATTACCTCTGAACTTTCCGTCATAAACTCTAACATCATCACTTAATAGTTCGGGACCATATTTACTTTCTAGTCTTTCTATATCTAATCTTAATTGATCATTATAAAGATATAACTCTATCACATTAATTTTATCTGTATTTTTTTTAATTTGCAATATATTTCTTTCAATTATCTCTTCATTTTTGGCAATTTCTCGTTTAGGTATCTCATTTTCATCTTGAATTATTTCTATTTGTTCTTCATAGTGCTTATTTTCTATTTTTAACGCTTCAATTTTATGTGTTACTATATCTAAATCTACATAATTATAAGTAGATAGATCTGGAAACATAGTTCTATTATAAAGAGCTCGCTCTAAAAAATCAAGTTCATATCTATTTCGGGTAATTTGAACTATATTTCTGTTAATGTTCTCTTCATTTTCGGTAATGTATCGTTTATTTATCTCATTTTGTTGTTGAATTATTTCTATTTGTTCTTCATAGTGCTGATTTTCTTTTTTTAACAATCCAATTTCTTCCTTGTTTCTATCCATAATGTTTTTTAAGTCCTGTCTCTGTTTAAGAGATTCGGCATGCTTTGTTTTAGCAATGCATCTTTGGCAATCTTTATTATATTTTTTATTTGCCTTGCATGATTCACATTGGACATAGGTTCCCGTTACGGATGTAAATCCTTCTGGATACAGAGATGACATTTATTATATAATATTTTTAAAAATATAATTTTTATAGATTAGATAACCTTCTATATAGTAGGAAAGATCAAGAGAGAAAATTTGTGTACATCCAAAAATTTCAACTTTTATTTGAAAATTGTACATAATCAATCTTAATTGTCCAAAAAGACTATAATCTTTTTGGATCTGTTTAAAAAGCTGATCTCGATACTTTTTTACTTTGTAAAGTCTATACATTCATTATTAGTCAATTTCCAATGTTTTTTCGGAAGCAAAGTTTGTTAATAAAACTAAAATTTCAGTTTTAGACGCATCATCATCAAATGTATGTTGTATTTCATTAATCAAATCATCAATATACACACTATATTCTAAATACATTTCGTCAAATTTTTTTATCAAATCATAATCGATCATCGGAGACATATTTTTTAATTTTACTTTAATATCATATTTTCTTTGTTTAAAAATATTTACAATATTTTTTGCATCTTCTCTAAGAAAAATCTTTCTTTCTTCTTTTTTATCATTAAAGTAGTCAGAATAAATCTTTAATAAAGTCTTCGTTGAACAAAATCCTTGTTGTGTTTTAAAACGGTCGATTAGATCAGATATTATCTCAGCTGTATCATTAGTAAGTAAACTTATATTGCTAATAATATTTTTTTTTGGTTCATCAAAATCATCTTCTATATCTGCAAAAATCTCTTTTATATTATGCGCTTGCATCATATATAACTCTTCTAAACGTCTTTCTGGATTTAATAGTTTGTTAAGATCTGATATATCAAGACCGATCTTAAGAGCATCTTCTTCATTTAAACTAGAAAGTTTTGAACTCCATTTCTTTGATACTTGCAGATAATTTCTGTAAGATTGTATTAAAGAATTTATATTTTGAATGGCTTCTTTTTCTCGTCGATAAAGAGTTTTTAAGAGTTTTTCTTTGGGTTCAATATCCTTATAATACATATTTTTCCACTTAATTATTTGCGTCAAAATTTTTAACTCTTTTAAACGTAGTTCTGCATCTACTATTTTGTCAAGACTTAATCTACTAGAGTCGATTTTTTTAGTATCTTTTTTGTTTAATATAGAACTAGACAATTGTTTACTTATCATAGTTGAATGACTTATATATTCTGTATAAAAATTTATTAATTCTTCTATAACAGACTCATCAAAGAGAGTTCGTCGATTATCAGTTAAGAATTTTTCTTTTATAATAATTTCTGAATAATATAAGTCTCTATCGTTTTTTAAGTATTTCAAAAATTTTAACTTTTCTAAATGTTGTTCTGGCTTTATCATTTCTTCAAAATTTGATATATCAGCCTTTATCTTAGCAGAATCTTTTGGCTTAAATTCAGAAAGATTTAAACTATTGTATTTCTGTATTCTTTCTTGATATCTAGTATAAAATCTAATTAACTCTTCTATGTCAGAAATGGTATTTGTATTTTTCAGATAGTCATACTCAGCTTGTAACAGTCTTTCTTCTTTCTCACGAAAAATTTTATATAGATTTTGACCCTTATCTATGCGTTGCAAAATATTTTTTTTATCTACTTCATTTTTAAGGTTCATTAAAGTTGCTCTAGAATTTTCTATTTTTAATAACTGTGCCTTTTTATCTTTTTCTTTTAACGTATTTATGTCTTTCATTATCTTGGGTATCATATTATCAAAAAATTCAATAAGATCATTATATGTTTCAATTAAACGATCTCTGTACTTAAAAGATTTGTATGAATTAATATCCTGAGTTTCTTCTATAACTAACCTAGTTGTTATAAGTTTTATATCTGTGTCTTTCTTTTCTTCTATTTCTTTTAAGAAATTTTCTACATTTTTTTCAATTTTTTCTTTATTTTCTTTGTAAAGACTTTCAACCATTGTATCTTCTGTTATATCAGATATTTTAGGAGTTCCAACTGATTTAGGTTGTTTATGAGATGTTTTAGCAACAGCTGGTTTAGAAGTTTCATCTGGTGTAGGTGCTGCTTTAGAAACAGCTGATTTAGGAGTTTCAACTACTTCTGTTAATTCATCTGGTTTAGAAGTTTCAACTGGTTTAGGTGCTGCTTTAGAAACAGCTTGTTTAGGAGTTTCAACTACTTTAGCTTGTTTAGGTGCTGCTTTAGAAACAGCTTGTTTAGGAGTTTCAACTACTTTCGCTTGTTTAGGTGCTTCTTTAGAAACAGCTTGTTTAGGAGTTTCAACTACTTTCGCTTGTTTAGGTGCTTCTTTAGAAACAGCTTGTTTAGGAGTTTCAACTACTTCTGTTAATTCAGCTTGTTTAGGTGCTTCTTTAGAAACAGCTTGTTTAGGAGTTTCAACTACTTCTGTTAATTCAGCTGGTTTAGGAGCTGCTTCAGTCGCTTGTTCTATTCTAGCGTTTATATCTTTCAAACGTCTTTCTCTGTCTTCTTGCTCTCTTTTAATGTTCTGTTCCTTTGCCTTTTGTTTTCTTTCTTCACGGTCTCTGTTTACTTTTTCTGTAGCTTCTGTATGAGAATATTTCTGCATAATTTCCTGATTTTTCAGTTGTTCCAGTTCTTCTAATTTTGAAAGAAGTCTTGAAAGACGATCAGTTGCTTTCTCACTTTCGTATTCAGAATCTTTACCCCATATTTGGTTAGGTGGCCATCCTCGTTTATTAAAAAATGTAATACACTCTTCAAAATGGATTTTCATCATATCTAACAATGTCATATCAGATGGAATATCTTCAAATCTACCCATATCACTTACATTTGTTTGTTCTGCATCATATTTTATTTGTCCGGCGACATAAGTCTGCCAAAATTTATGTTCCAAATTTTGTGGTAACTTATTATATACTTCAGCACCATAATGCCATTTATATACCTCTTTTGGATAAGTTATAACTAATGTAACATGTCCAAAATACACATCCTCTAAACTGTTGTCAATTCTAAATATAGTACAATGCGTTTCAAGTTCAACTGTTTTACCTTCATATGTTCCATAATGTTTTCTAATATTATCACTTATTATATGTTCCTGATATTTTCCTTGTAATTCATGTATTTTTAACTGAATTTTTTTAAGTTCAAGGTCGTTAAGTAAAAAATTTTTTTGAATTTCAAGGGCTGCCATTTTTTCTTGAACCATTCTATATTCTTCTTCTACACTTTGAATTGTTTCCATTCTTGTTAGTATAGAATTGTTTAACTCTAAACTTTTGTGTGCAAATTCTATTTCATATTCACTTTCTTTGCATTTTTTGCAAGCTTTGGTTCGCTTTTTTCTATTCCCGCATTTTGTACAAAAGATACTATATTTAGAGTCACCTTCTGTATATCCTGTTGGATAGTTCATTTTATTATATATATATATATATATATATAATTGAAATTATTTATTTTTTAAATTATATATTTA
>Ga0114966_10004423_pt1 | contig 12081 bp, 8 predicted proteins | sample M_130207_XF_Meta_FD_87029 | JGI IMG/M metagenome (GOLD analysis project Ga0114966, IMG submission 87029) | Freshwater microbial communities from Lake Montjoie, Canada to study carbon cycling - M_130207_XF_MetaG | ecosystem: Environmental > Aquatic > Freshwater > Lake | place: Lake Montjoie...
CCTCGGTGCGGTGAGTGGCAGTCGTTATAGGGGCGGGCCCGCGTCGGGAGTCGTGCGAGACGGCGCGATGGGGCAGATGCCGTCAGCTTCGCCGAGACCAGCGTGGGTTTAGGTGAGGCGCGGCGTCGCGGGGTGGACTTCGCGTCCGGCCTGGGCCTGGTTGCCTTGGCGGGCCGACCGGGCCGGGCGGTGGTCGAGGACAGCGCGAGTGGTGAAAAATCGGGCCGGGCTATTGCGGGGAAAATTGGCGGATCGTAGTGGTTTTTTAACTACGGTGATCGGGGCATTTGTCCGCGCTCGAGCTGATCGACGATGGGCAGATTGCGGCGGGCGTCGTTGTTTGAGGGATCGATCCAAAGGGCTCGGGTGAACGCGCGCCGGGCGTCCGCGAGCCGACCTTGTTGGCCGAGGATCAGACCGACGTTTACCCAATCGGAAACATTCCAAGGGTCGAGTTGGGCGGCGGTTTGGTAGTGAGTAAGGGCGGTGCTGGGCTGGTTGAGCTTCTGGTAGGCTCGCGCAAGTTCGCGATGAGTCCCGGGCGACCGGGGATTGAGACGGAGCGCCTCTTGATAGTGGCGGAGACCGCGGGGGACGTCGCCGCGGATTGACCAGAAAGAGCCGAGATTAACGTGGAGTGATTCGTTGCGAGGTTCCCAGCGGAGATTTTGCTCAAGGCGGTCGAGGGCCTCGTCGAAACGTTGGTGCCGCAGGGCGATGATGGCGAGTTGGGTGTGGGCGTTGACGTAGTCCGGCTCGTAGGCGAGCGCCTTTTCCAGCTGGGCGACGACCGCGCTCTCGGGGCGACCGGCGGCTTGCGAGGCGGTGGCGAGCAGATAGCGGATCGAGGCGTTGTCCTCACCGGCGGCGATGCTTTTTTGGTAAAGTCGCTCGCTGTTTTCCCATGCAAGCACTTGCCGGTCGGTTATGAGCGCGCAGGCAGCGAGACCGATGAGCGCGGCGGCCGTGAGTGGGCGTCGCAGGCGAGGGTAAGTTGTGATTAGCTCAGCTCCTCCCCAAGCGAGGGCCGTAAAAAGACCAAGGAGGGGTATATAAGTGTAGCGGTCCGCCATGGACTGCGCGCCGACCTGCACAATACCGATGACGGGAACCAAGGTCCCGAGGAACCAGGCCCCGCCGAACGCGAGCCACGGCCGAGCATGCCTTTGGCGATAGACGATGAGGATGGCGAGGCCCAGGCTGATGGCGGCCGTCGCGACGAGTGAGGCCGGCCAGAAACCGGGATGGGCGTAAAGAGGGGAGAGCGATTCGGGCCAAAACATTTTCCCAACGTAGCGGGCATACGCGACGAAGGCGTTGCCGAGACGCGCTTCAAAAGAGATGCGCGCGGCGTAGTTGGCGGCGCCCGCCCCGGATTGCACCATCCACGTGATGGCGCTGTGGGCGGCGACAATCGCGAAGAGCGGCATTTTTTCTATAATCAGGTCGCGCCAGGGGAGCGTGGGCCGTCGCCGCAGCGGCCAAGCATCGAGCAGCAGAAGTGTCGCTGGGAGGGTAACCGCCATCGGTTTAAAAAGGAGGGCGGTCGTGAGGCAAAGCGCTACGAGCAGATAGCGGCGGCGCGACGGGTGCTCGGTCCATCGGAGGTAAGCCCAAATTCCCAGCAGCCAGAAAACGGTACAAAGGAGGTCTTTGCGGCTGGAGATCCAAGCGACTGATTCGACGTGCAGCGGATGCAGGGCGAAAAGAGCGGCGACGTAAGCGGAGCGCCCCATCGCTTGCGTCAGGCGATGCCAAATAAGGAAAACCAAAGCGCAATTCAGGAGGTGCCAGCCGACGTTTACCCAGTGCATGGGCGCGGCGCGCAGCCCGAAGAGCTCGCAATCTACCATGTGCGAGACGGAGGTCAGCGGGTGCCAGTTGGCCGTGTGCACGGCGGTTGCGGCCCAAACCAAAGCCGCGGGCCGGAGGCCCTGATTAACCATCGGAGCAAACTCGACGTACGCGTCGTCGTCGAGGTTGACGAATCCGCAGGCGCCGACGTGCCGATAGGCGGCGAGGGTGACCAAAAGCAAGGCCGCGGTGATCGCGAGGCGCGACGCCAAAGGCCGCCTAGTCGGAGCAGAGGGTGGGGGGAGCTTAGGCAATGGCGGGAGCGCGCGACAAAATCAATTTGCGTGTGGTCGGGACCTCACGGTTTTCTGGTCGAATGCAAATGAACACGCCGCAATTTTTCGAGAGAGCCGAGGGGGCGCAAGAAAATCTGGGACGGTGCTGGTATGCTGGTGGGACGAGGAGATTTTACCGATGATTAACGGCCATAAAATTGCGGTGGTTTTCCCAGCTTATAACGCGGAAAAGACTTTGAGCCAAACCTATGCTGAGGTGCGGGCGCAAGGCGTGGTGGACTACATCGCGCTGGTCGATGATTGCAGTGCGGACGGAACGGTTGCCTTGGCGCGGACGCTACCCGGGATCGACGTGATCGCGCATGATCGCAACCGGGGTTACGGCGGCAACCAGAAGACCTGTTATCGCGCCGCCTTGGCGGCGGGAGCTGATGTCGTGGTGATGGTGCATCCGGATTATCAATACACGCCTCGTTTAATTACAGCATTGGCGAGCATCGTCGCTTATGAAGTCTACCCGTGCGCGCTGGGTTCGCGCATTCTGGGCGGTCAGGCTTTCAGCGGGGGCATGCCTTGGTGGCGCTATGTGAGCAATCGTCTCCTGACGCTCTTTCAGAACGTGGTGCTCAACGCGAAACTCTCCGAGTACCATACCGGTTATCGGGCGTTTTCCCGGCAGATATTGGAGGAGGCGCCGTTAGAGGCCTTCGATGATGACTTTATTTTTGATAACCAAATGCTGGTCTGGATCCTTGGCCGGGGTTTCGGGATCGGCGAAGTCACCTGCCCGACGAAGTATTTCGCGGAGGCGAGTTCCATCAGTTTTACGCGCTCGGTTCGTTACGGGTTGGGGTGTTTGTGGGTCGCGGTGGCTCATCGGTGTTTCCGTCGGGCGGTGACCCGCCGGCAGGTGATTGGAGGAGATCGCCTATGACGTCGCCGCGGGGAGCCGGGGTCGCGGCGATTTTGGCGAAGGATTATTTAACCGGGGAAGGGTTTGCGGTGGTGCCGACCGCGGCGGGTTGGTGGGCGACGACCCCGGTGCCCTCCGCGATGGCCCGCCATTATCCTGGGCACTATTATGGCGAGAAGGTACGGCGGTACCCTTGGCTGGTCGAGTGGCTGCAGAGCGCGTTGTATCGTCAGCGGGCGCGCTGGGTCACGCGGGAGAGCGGCTTTGGTGGCAAGGTATTAGATATCGGCTGTGGCCCTGGTCACTTGTTGGCGCATTTTCGGGCCCTGGGTTGGAGCACTGTGGGGACCGAATTCTCGCCGGCGGCGGCGGACCTCCCGCGGCGGCGCTACGGTTTAGATGTGCGGACGGGGAACCTGGGCGACATGGATTTTCCGGCGGAGAGCTTCGATGCAGTGATTAGCTGGCACACGTTGGAGCATATGCGTGATCCTCGTTCGGTACTTGAGCAAAGCGCGCGACTGCTGAAGGGAGGCGGCCTTTTTTTGGTTTCGGTACCCGATTTTTCATCGCCGGAAGCGCAGGTGAAGCCGTCGGCCTGGTTCCATCTCGATGTACCCCGGCACTTGGTTCATTTTCCCGCGGCCTGTCTGCGGGAGCAGTTGCGCCAGTGTGGATTTAAGATCGAGGCGGAAAGTTATTGGGCGCCGGAGTACGACGCCTTCAGCCTAATGCAGACTTGGCAAAATCGGATGGGCCTGGCGCATAATCTTCTCTATCTTCTGCTAAAATCGGCGACTCAGAGCGGAGCGGCCCGAGCAGCGCGTTGGCAGTTGGCCGTGGCGGTGGTGGGTGGCGGACTGATGTTGCCGCTCGCCGCGGTCGTAACCCTTTGGCGTGCGTTGACGAAGCGGGGAGCGGTGATTGTTTTGCTGGCTCGTAAAATGAAATGATTTTGAGTCGGGCGATGTGCAGAGTTGCAGCGGAAGGATCTCGTCGTTTACTAACGGGCCGTGACTCAAAAAAGTTCAACTACCTATCCGCAGGAAGCGACGCGTGCGGAGCTCGCCATGGCGGGGGTCTGGCGGGTGGTCGTGTTGAACGATCCGGTGAATCTCATGTCGTATGTGGTCCTCGTTTTTAAAAAAGTACTTGGCTTTGACGAGACCACGGCGCGTCGGAAGATGCTCGAAGTTCATGAGCAGGGTCGTTCGGTAGTTTGGAGCGGTTTGCGGGAAAAAGCCGAGGCCTACGCGTTTACCCTGCAGCAGTGGCATCTCACGACGATCTTGGAGGCGGATGAAACGAATTGACGTAAAGCTGGCCGTCCCGGTGGTGGCGCCTCTCCTGGATGTGATCAAGGATCTGGCTGGCGATTTGGGGGAGACTCTCGCGGCCCCGCTTGCGCTCCACGATTTGGATGCGGATTTTCGGGCGGCGTGGTCGGATGAGTTGCTGGCGGCGCAGAAGGTCGAAGTGGGCCGTTTGCTGGGGCTTTTTGATGATAATTTTTTTCGTGAGGGGGTCGTCGCGTTTGATGCGGATAACGCCGAGGTGATCCTGCGGGCCTGTGCGGTCATCCGTCTCCGGCTGAGGGCGCGGGCGCTGAAACCGCTGGCGGATGAAGTGCTGGAAGGCGGCGGAGCCGATTTGCTGGCTGTTCCCGATCCGGTCCGGAAGGCTTTTATGTGTTATCTTTTTTTGGCGACGCTGCAGGAGTTGATCATTCAAAATTTGGATGAGAGCATTCTCGGTTCGTGATTAATCAGATTGGAGTTTGACCGCGGTGGGGCGTTAACTAGATTTTTAACGACACCCTGCAGTGTTCGAGGTGCTTTCAATAACTGCTCTTTGCCTTAGGAAAATAACGGGAGCTCAACCCGTCGTGGAACATGTCAGGCCGTAAACCGGAAGACAGACGCTGCGATGGAGGCGCCCACTTTAACTAAAAAAGGTCTTGAGCCTTTGGGCGCACGGCACAGGCGGGGTGTCACTTTTCATTTTAATCATGAGTCCAATCTTCTACCAAATCCTCCACGTTAGCTCTTTGATCGTGTTGCTCGGTTACACGTTTTACGCCTTTGCCGCGCCGGCCGAGACGCGCAAGAAAGTCCTGATGATCACGGGAGTGGCGAGCCTGTTGATGCTGGTAAGCGGGATTGGCCTGCTCCACAAACTGCAGCTGGGCTTTCCTGGCTGGGCGATGGCGAAGCTGGTGGCGTGGCTGGGCTTGTCTGCCCTGGCGGGAGTCGCCTTTAAGCGGCGCGCGCAGGCGAACGTCCTGATGATGGTTGGGTTCGTCTTGGCGATTGGGGCGGTCACGATGGCTTATCTGAAGCCGTTTTGAGCTGGGTTAGCCGCGTTATGACGGGATCATTATGCGGGGTTTGGGTCGATGAAACTGGCCGCGTTTTCACGACGATCACCACGGCGGAAGGTGGTCGCGTCGAGCGGCTCGAAACGTTTCAGCCCTTTGCGTGGCTGCAGGGCCCGTTGGAGCCCGTCGACTTGGGCCGGTTAACCTTGGAACGTTTGTCCGGAGCCGGCGCGTTTGATCACCTGGTCACGGCGGCCACGCTCGGCGACTTTGAGCTGTTCACCAGGGCGGCGCGGGCGAATCAAATTGGGCTCGATGTGATTAGGCCCTTCGAGAGTCAGTTTCTTTTGCAACAGCGCCAGCGTCTCTATCGCGATCTTACGTTTGGCGAAGTTCGGCGTTGCCAGCTAGATATCGAAACGGCGTCCGCGGGGGGACGCTTTTCCGATGCCTCTCAGGTGGAAGACCGCGTGCTCGCGATCGGGCTGCGGTCGGGGGCCGTCAATCGCCTGCTGCTGCTTGCCGAGATGACGGCGGAGGCTGAAAAAGCCCTGCTCATCGAGTTCAACGCGGTGTTGAGCGAACTCGATCCCGACGTGATCGAGGGGCATAATATTTTTAAGTTCGATCTCGATTATCTTCGGCAGCGTTGTCGTTTGCATAAAGTGCCCTGCGCGTGGGGTCGCTACGGGCAGAAGGCATCGTTTCGAAATTCTCGGCTGAAAGTGGCCGAGCGTTGGATTGATTTTCCTCGTTGCGATTTGCCGGGGCGGGCGGTGGTGGATACTTACCTTTTGGTGCAGCTGTATGACATTACGACCCGAGAGTTGACTTCGTACGGGTTGAAGGACGTGGCGGTTTACTTTGGAATTACGGAAGAGGGGAGCGCCGAGCGCGCGTACATAGCGGGCCATGAAATCCAAGAGGTGTTTGCGCAGGATCGCGCACGATTTTGCGCCTACCTCGAGGGCGATTTGCGGGAGACGCAGGGTCTCGCGGACCAGTTATTACCCACCTACTTTGAACAAGTGCGGACCTTCCCGACGATGTTGCAAGAGGCGACGTTGCGCGGGGCAACCTCGAAGATCGATCTGCTTTTTCTTGAGGAGTACTATCATGCGCGGCAGGCGTGTCCCGTGCCGCCAGCGGTGGCGCCCTTTGCAGGGGGTTATACGCGGAGTTTTCAGGAGGGAGTCTTTAAGCATGTGCTCCATTTTGACGTCGCCTCGTTGTACCCGAGTCTGTTGATGCAGATCGCGAGGAACCCGAAGAATGACACGCTCGGGGTATTTGTCCCTTTGTTGCGGCAGTTGCGGGAGTATCGGTTGAAGTATAAGTTGCTCGCCCGCACGGGGGCGCTGGCCCCCGATCGCGCGGAGGCGCAGGCGCGGCAGGCGAATTTCAAGATTTTGATCAATTCGTTTTATGGGTATCTGGGATTTTCCGGAGCTCGTTTTGGCGATGGTGAACTGGCCGCGGAAGTGACGCGGCGCGGTCGGGAGTTACTGCAAGCGTTGATTGACGATTTTGCCGGTCGTGGGTGCACGATTTTGGAGGCCGATACCGATGGTATTTACCTCTCGTCGCCGGATTACTTTGCAAGGCCGGAGTCGTTGCTCGCCCTCGTGGAACCGATTTTGCCGGCGGGAATCGAGCTCGAATACGATGGCCAGTACGTCGCGATGTTTTGCTACAAAGCGAAGAACTACGCATTGTTTGATGGTAAGAAAATAATCCTGCGCGGTAGCGCTTTGCGGTCGCGCGGGATCGAGCCTTTCCTGAAGAAGCTTTCGAGCCAGTTGATTCGGTTTTTGCTCGGAGTCACGGCCGAGTCACCGCTGGCATTGGTGGACGACTATCGTCGACGGATCGCGGGGCGGGAAATGCCGGTGGGCGAATTAGCGAAGAGCGAGACGCTCAACCATAGTCCGGAGGCTTACGAACGGTTGATGGCGGAGGGCGGGAAACCTCGTCGAGCGTCCGCGGAGGTCGCGTTACAGCTGTCGCCGCGACCGCGAATGGGCGAACGGGTGCGCTATTACATTACGCTTAAAGCCAAGGGTAAGACGAGTGATTGGCAGCGAGCGCAGGCGCTGGGCGCATACGATGCCGTGGCCGCGCCTTACGATCCGGAATACTATACGGACAAGCTGGACGATTGGTTGGAGCGCTACGCAGCGTTCTTGAAGGTGGCGCCGGTGCCCGCGAGCGGGGCGGCGGATCCGGTGGGGGCGGCGGCGGCGGGTCCGGCGGCGGTGGTGGCGGCGAGCGGCCAGGCCGAGTGGATTTTTTAATGACGCGGTTTGAGAGCCGGTGCGTCCGGTGCTGTTGGGTGCGCTGGATCTCGGGTAAATCCGCCCCCACTTGTTTCGCTGGCCCTAGTAAAAACCACGAAGGTGATCGCGCGCTACCGAAAGGGTGTTATGGCGCAATGGCCGCACCCCACGACCAACGTTTTCTCTGCAGTCAAGCGTAAGGTCCGCGACTTCCGCTCTACCCACGGCGGATTTTTGCACGGCAACCGGTAGCACGAAAGGGTGGACCGGGCGCTCCGCGTTCGGTTACTTTTGTGCCGACCGCAGAAAGGCGCGGCGCGGACGTTCCACTCTCTGAGCCGGTCCCTGCAAAAATTCGTCGGGCGCTTTACCAAGCTCATGCCCCAGCTTTAATTCATCTCCGGTCGCTTCATTTTACGTAACTGCTCAGGTCGATTCCCGGCCATCACGAGCACCTATCACCTCTGGCGTGGTAACCAAAGTGGTCCGCACAGTCCAAAGTGGTCCGCACAGTCCAAAGTGGTCCGCACAGTCCACTGTGCGGCTCTGAGTCAGGAGACGCCCCTTCCGCACAGCGGACTGTGCGGTAACCACCTACGCCGACAGCCGCGTCCGGCCCCGCTCGCTAGGCTCGGTCTGCAAAGTCCGGATCAACGCGAGGTCCCCCCCACCCAACTCCCGGCCTTAAATCACCATGCTTTCCTCCTTGGACGAAGGCCACCCTCCCTCCGCGGTCCGAGTTCAGCATAAAATTCTGCTTTCTTCGCGTAACGTGCGCGTTCTCCGTCAGCTTTTTCCTGCCTGAGCAGTTACCATTTTACCTGACATCCACTAAAAAATTGAGAAATTAGTCGGGTCGATGTTTCCAGCCCTAGAATCATTTGAAAAATTACGAGCGTCCGCTCGGCGTGAGTCGCTGACTTTTGCGGGGTGGTTCGCGTCGTTTTTTTTGGTTACGCAAATAAGCGTCAGCTTGGGGACGACAGGAGCGACCTCTACCCCGTTTTGGGCGGCGAGTGGGCTGGGCTTGGCCGTGGCTTTATCGGGCGGTCGGGCTGCTTGGCTCGGCGTTTTTTTCGGTTCTTACCTCAGCGCTTGGGTTTCTTTAAACAGGGATGTCGCGGGCGCTTTGACGGTGGCGGTGAGCGATACCGCCGGAGCTTGGCTAGCGGCTGCGATCTACCGAGCTATCCAGAATGCACTGCCTTGGCTCGGTGCCTGGCGCAATGGGTTTGCCCTGGTTGGAGCGGGTCTCATCGTTTCCCTTTTGTCGGCGCTTTTCGGAGCCAATACGCTCGCTTGGCTCTACGTTTTGCCTGAAGCAGTCGCGGACGACGTGTGGACGTCGTGGTTTCTGGGGGATTCATTGGGTCTGATCATTGCCGGTCCCGTGTTCATCGCTCTTGCCGCATGCGCCCAGCGCCCAACGTGGCCTTCGCGGCGAACCGTGCTCGGGATGCTCGCCACCTGGGTGCTCTCCGCGCTGGTTTTGGGGCTGATCGTATCCATCCCCGACAGCAGCGGGTGGATATTTCTGACGTTATTTTTACCGGCCATCGCTTACTATTATTTAGACGAGAGGACGGTGAGCCTCAGCGTACTCACCACCGTCCTAGGGTTATTTTTCATCGTTAAAAAGTTTAACGTTCAGTTGGTTTTGGGTGATGCGGATGTTAATCGGACTTGTTTGGCGGCGTTTGTGGCGACATCCGCATTTTTTTGGCAGTTTCTCATGAATCAGCGGGGACGAAAACTGCGGGGTCTAGCTTTGGCCATTACCCTTCTCCCGGTGTTGCTTGTCCCATTGTTTTTCCAGCGGATGCAGATGACATTACGGCAGCAGTATGGGGAGAGGCTGGAACAATTTGCATCGGAAATCGATCGGTCGATGGCCGGCTTTGCTGATAAGTTTCGCAATCATTTTTTGCCCATCGTCGATAAACTCAGGGATCACCCCAGCATGGGTATTATCGATTGGCAGCTCTATTTGGCTTCCTTAAAATTGAATACCGAGCTTCCCGGATTAAACGCCGTCAGCGTCGTGTATCCGGTGAAGTCGGAAGAGCTGAACAGTTTTTTTTCTGCAGCTCAGTCCCGCGGGATCAATCTGTCTAATTTGATTGGACCGGACGGTTCGGCCCGAGCTTTTGGGGCCCCCGGCTTTGAGCACTTCATCGCGACTTTAAGTTATGGCACCAGACGCGGTTCGTTGAGCGGGATTGATTTTTCGGGTCCTGAGGAGTGCCGCGATGCGCTCGATCGTTCGCGGTCGACGGGACTTCCGCACCTCGTGGTGCCGATGTTTCAGGGTAGCCGTCGAAACCATCGCCGAGGTGAAAAGCTGATTCTGTTTATTCCGATTTTTAAAGGTTTGCCCATCCATGAGACTAGCGAGCTGCGCCGCCAGGCGTTGGTGTGCTGGCTTTCGGTTGAATTTAGCGCAGGATATTTGGCCGCGATTTCGCCTCGAAAAACACATTTTGTGAGTTCTGTCTACGATGGCCCCCATGTCCGCCGAGAGGCACTCCTTTTTGAAGCGGCAGCTATCGGCGGAACCGGCGGGGACCTAATGCCGAAAATAACTGTTGCCACGAAGATTTTCGAACGGACTTTCTCGCTGGTTTGTGAAGGGTATTTAGAAAACTTAAAACTTTTAGGTACCCGCCCCATTTGGGGTGTCCTTTCCGCTATTTTAGCGGGCCTTTTTTTGGGCGGTCTCGTGCATGATCGGCTAAATGAGAAGATCGCGGTGGAAAGTCAGGTTCGGGAGCGGACCAAGGAACTGGAACTTGCGAATCTGGCCCTGGTGGAAGGGAAATTGCAAATCCGCAAACTGGCTCTCGTCGCGTCTGAGGCGAAAACCCCGATCCTGCTGATGGATTCTGCGATGCTCATAGAGTGGGCTAATGAAAGTTTCAGCGAGCTTTACGGTTACACGCTTGCGGAAGTTAAGGGGAAAAAGATGAAAGATATCCTCCCGGGAGACCGGAGCGATATTTCCAGCCTAGGTCCTGCGGCGGACCAGTTTTATAAAAAAGGCGAGGCCGTGAATTACGAAATCCTTCACTACACGAAAGCGCGCGAGGAGATCTGGGTATCCGTTTCGCTCCGTCCCGTTTTAGATGCCCACGGAAAGTTGGAGTGTGCGGTGGCAGTGATCACGGATCTGCGCGAAGTCAACCGGGCCGCGCGTCAAATGAAAATCGCCCTCGGGCTGGCAGAGGATGCGAGCGTCGCCAAAAGTACCCTGATCGCCAATATCAGCCATGAGCTGCGCACCCCTTTAAATGTGATCATGGGACAGCTCCAACTCATGCAGGCGGGAACCTATGGCCCCATCAATGATCGTCAGCAAGGCCCCCTGTTGAGCATCCAGCAAGGAAGCAAGCATCTCCTGGACCTCATCGGCGACCTGCTGGACTTGAGCAAGGCGAGGGCCGGCATGCTGCAGCTGGCGGTCGGCCCGGTTGAAATCGCCAAGCTGGCCGATTTTGTGAGGGGTATCGTCGCAGCGTCAGCGGCAGTTAAGGAGATCGCCCTAAGTGTGGAGCTGCGCCACCAGACGAACCTTGTGGAAGGAGACGAACTGCGCTTGCGCCAGATCCTCATTAACCTCGTCGGTAACGCCATCAAATTTGCCCCCCAGGGTGGTCGTGTCACCCTGAAAATCGAGGAGGCGGCAGAGCCGAGCGAACTTCTGTTCCACGTCATCGATAATGGCCCGGGCATCGCGGCTAAAGATCGTGAACGCATTTTTAGGGAATTCGAGCAGGGCGAAGGAGGCGGCGTTGCTGGCGGGACGGGGCTGGGGCTGGCTATCTCCCGTCAGCTCGCGACTCTTCACAAGGGTGGCTTGACGGTGGTCAGCGAAGTCGGCCGCGGTAGCACTTTCACGTTGCGCTTGCCGATCCGCCCACCCGCCGCAGTACCCGATTCCGCGCCTGTCGCGGAAATCGCCGTCACCGCGCCCAGACTCTCCGCGTCGGCCGATGCGCTCATTCTTGCGGTGGATGACTATGAAGTGAACTTGGAATTGCTCGGTCTCTATCTCGAAGGCGAGGGCTACCGGGTGATTTTAGAGACCAGCGGTGAAGCCGCGATCGCGGCGGCCCGCGCGCGCAAGCCCAACCTGATCTTGATGGACGTAAAAATGCCAGGGATGGGCGGACTCGAGGCTATTCGCCAGTTGAAATCGAATCCGCAGACGCGGAATATCCCAGTGATCTCGCTGACGGCCTTTGCCGCGGCGGCAGACACGGACCTCTGCTTAGCGGCCGGCGCCAGCGATTATCTGGCCAAGCCCCTCGATTTCGCGGAATTGGGCCAGAAAATTGCCCATCACCTCTCTGCGCGGCTGTGAGCTCGCCGTGGATCGGCCCCGATTCCCTAGACACCAGAAAAGATCAATTAGACGGCTAAAATGGATTGAGGCAGAAAGGGGCGATCCGATGGGGTCAGTCCGCTGATTGCAATGTCCGCGGCGAG
>Ga0114966_10004425_pt1 | contig 12077 bp, 9 predicted proteins | sample M_130207_XF_Meta_FD_87029 | JGI IMG/M metagenome (GOLD analysis project Ga0114966, IMG submission 87029) | Freshwater microbial communities from Lake Montjoie, Canada to study carbon cycling - M_130207_XF_MetaG | ecosystem: Environmental > Aquatic > Freshwater > Lake | place: Lake Montjoie...
AATCCTAATAGAAAAAATGCCGAATTATTTCAATGCAAACCTTGCGTCGTTACTACGAGTAAATAAAGTAATTATACCGCACATTTATTCACTCGTACGCATTAATCCTAATAAATCCTAATATAAAAAATGCCGAATTATTTCTGTGTAAAACTTGTGACTATACTACCTCAACGATACATATTTAAAAATCATTAAAGAATCGACCGGCGGCCGCGGGGAAATTTCTGTGAGTGAAGACAAAATAATCCGCCGGATTGCGAAGGAGATTATTATAGATAAATAAAGTGAATATATATTATGTTATATAGAAAATTATCAAATTTTTAATTTCCAGGTTTGGCGATTGGTTTTCGTTTTTGGACATTTATAAATGTCCAATTTGTAAAACCCTGTTAAGAAATGGAAGAAATTTTTTAAAAAAATCAGTTTTCCTCGAAGATGGTCTGTTTTTTCTGCCGGCGGTGAAAAATTTGTGATGGTAATTTTTTGAGAAAATAATTAGTAAAGGTTTAGACATTTTTTTCTAAATAGAGATAATAGTGACAAATGATGACAAAAAAATCTCCAAAAATCGCCAACGATTTTTCATGCATAAAATGCACCTATACATGTAGGAAAGAAACTGACTTTAAAAAACATTTACTCACACTGAAACATAAAAAGAATGACATCGAGTTACACGAAAATCTCCAAAAAGAATATGCGTGTAATTGTGGGAAAGTTTATAGTTTTAGACAGGGTTTAAGTGCACATAAAAAGAAATGTAAGTTAGAATCCGGCAGTTTAGAAACCGATAGTTTAGAAACCGGTAGTTTAGAAGATACTCTGTCTGTTAAGACTGAACTGAAAAACCTTACCTCTATGGTAATAGATTTGATGAAAAGTAACTCGGATTTACAACAACAACTCATCGAGGTATGTAAAAATACAAGTGCCATACATATTAATAATAATAATATTAACTCTCACAACAATAACAAAACCTTCAACCTGCAGTTCTTCTTGAACGAGCAATGCAAGGATGCTATGAATATTAGTGATTTCGCCAATTCCATTGACTTGCAACTGTCGGACCTCGAAAGTGTCGGTGAACTCGGCTACGTCGAAGGGATTACGAAGATTATGATTGATAAACTGAATAGCATGGATATTTATAAGCGACCGATTCATTGCAGTGATGCAAAACGCGAGACATTGTACGTGAAAGATGATAACAAGTGGGAGAAAGAAGGAAAAAACAATCCCAAGCTCCGCTACGTCATAAAAACCATCTCCTTCCGCAATATGAAACTCGCTGCGTTGTGGAGTGATACCTATCCCGAAAGCCAAGACGGTGAGTCCCACCTCAACGATACATATCTAAAAATCATTAAAGAATCGACCGGCGGTCACGGGGAAATTTCTGTAAGTGAAGACAAAATAATCCGCCGGATTGCGAAGGAGATTGTTATAGAGAGATAAATAGAGAGATATATAAATAAAAAATAGTTGAAATATATTATAAAATTGAACCAACTTAAAATATAATTTTATAATATACATAAGACAAAATGGCCCAAAGCAGTCACATCAACGAAATTTGCAAATCTCGCAAACATATTGTGAACTTTTTGAAAAGACAAGGCTTTAATGTAACCGATTATGAAAGCTTTAGTATTCACGAAGTAAACGCCATGTATCAAGCGAAACAAATGGATATGTTACTGAAAAAAGACGACGGCAGTAAAAAAACGTACGTAAAATATCACACTGGCAAAAGCTCACAAATTGAGAAAAACCTGCGCCCCGTAAGCATATACGAATATATCGAGGATTTGTTTACTTTAGAAGAAATTCTAGTGAAAACGGACGATTTAATTATTATTATCAACGATGAACCGAATGAGACGATTGAAAAGACATTGAAACATATTTGGGAACAAGATGGCTTTTTCGTAAATGTCATTAGCATGAAACGGTTGCAATATAATATTCTCGAGCATGCTTTGGTGCCCCCCCACACGGTCCTCAGTAAAGACGAAGCTATGGAGATTCGGCGGAAATATAATATTATGAATGATAAGCAAATGCCAGATATATCGCGTTTTGGCCCCGTAGCTCAATTGATTGGTATCCGTCCCGGCGATATTTGTAAGATTACTCGGCCCAGTAAGACGGCGATTCAGACCGATTTTTATCGGGTTTGTACCTAGACACTTTTTGAAAAAAGTGTAGCAAAAACCAACACACTTTTTGAAAAAGGTTCAAGCGTAGCAGATTGAACCAAAACACAACCTTTTAAAAAAAGGTTCAAGCGTAGCAGTTTGGACCAAAACACAACCTTTTCAAAAAAGGTTGGACCAAAACACAACCTTTTTGAAAAAGGTTGAACCAAAACACAACCTTTTTCAAAAAGGTTGAACCAAAACATGCAATAGCATACGCATTAGCATACAACCTTTTCAAACAACCTTTAAAAAGTCCAAGCGTAGCAGGTCCAATTACAAACAAAGTAGAGCGATGAAAACTTAAAATATTTGTTTATAAATTATAAAAATATTTTATAATTATTCTTTTTTATAATAATTATATTTTTATAATTATTCTTTTTTATAATAATTATATTTTATATGTTATATATATATAATATAATGGCATATAAGTTGTTATTGAGTACGGCAACGGCGAACGCACGAATTTTTGAGTTGGACGCCAAAATACCCACCCTGTTAATAGACCCATTTACGGATTCGGTGGCAGTGGATACATTTTTTGTAAATCAGGCGGCGGGGTTTTTAACCGACCTAACTAATTTAGGCGTTTTAAATATGTTTTCGGAGAAAACTGTGTTGGATTATTTTGCTGAACAATTGACTTTATTTTATCCGGCCATCGTCCATATTGATGTGTTGGACCAACATAGTGTCGCCCTCAGGGAGAAAGACTACTTGGAAGGAGAGGCAAACGGAGGAGAGACAGACGGAGTAGAGACAGATGGAGTAGAGGCAAACGTAGTAGAGACAGACGGAGGAGAGGCAATCATTCACATCGACGACACCAATACCAACCCAGAACTATTTATGTCCTCTGGTGAGCATACCTTACGTCGCATTAATAAACACAGACCGGTTGTAAGCCATAAGCCTTTCGGCGACCCAGAGGCGAAGATACAATTTCTGAACGCGTACGGTAGATTATTTAGACAAAAAACTGCTTATTTTACGTCGGCTTTAAATGTCTTGTTTGCTTATGTACCGTTGGTTTATCCCGCAGTAGATACAAACGCAGTATGTACAAACCTCTTACTCATCGACCGCTCGATAACCGACGCACAAGTCTTTTATACGTCAGCCAACGCCCAGACCTTACCCATGTTTTTTAATAAACACACTTTGCGGAGTGAACTTTTAGATACACTGGCCCGGTGCACGGCCAGTAAACGCATACAATTAGACCGCATCTGTGTCGTAGCCACCAATAAAGACATGTATAACAACACCAAAATTTTTCTCAACGACGAACCTTATTTTACTTTAGCCGATATCGATAGTTCTAGTCCACCCGACAGTTATTCCCCCAACGTCCAAGTGTTTAAAGACTTGCAGCAAACCTACCAGCTGACTGCAGTGGATTTCCTGGCGTGTGAATCTTTGACATATACCGCCTGGCAAAAATATTATGCCTTGTTGCAAACCCCGGCGTGTACCATCGGGGCGTCGGTCGACCAAACTGGCAATCTCGCGTACGGTGGGAATTGGGTATTGGAATCAGATAACCAAAATATCCAGCCGATTTATTTTACCACGGCGATTGCCAATTATCAGACGACGTTAGATCAGAAAACCGTAAATATTATATTTGGGTCATATGGGCCAGACCCAGGAACAGTCGCCAACATTAATCTTACGACAACTACTTATACTATTCCAGCAACCATGTATAATAACTATCAAATAAACATTTATAACAGCACGAATGAACAAGTGACCGTTAAATTAAGTTCTATTAGCCCAGGGACTAACATGTACAACTTGAGAATTAATCAGGTGCCTGACGGTTATGCCGGTAACGGCAGTAAAGTGACCATCGATGGTACGGGTGCCAGCATTGCACCGGGCACAGGGACACCGGGTACAGACGCCAGTTTATTTAAAGGCGACAGTCTGATTACCTTAGTAGATAACGTACAAACCACTGCCTTGACCGACATTTATATAAAAAATATAACCGTAGATGTTAGTGGAGCCCCTACGCTAACGAAAACAAAGGCCGGCTGGATTTGTATGGGCGACCAGACCCAAGGTAATACCATCACATTTGAATCTTGTCAAATTACGAGTACAGCGGCTATAACCATTGGGGGTTCTTACAATGGCGGGCTGTGCGGCGGCGGCAATCGCGCTAATAACGACCTAACTCTAACGTTTGATTCTTGTACGGTCACCGCCGCGACGGGTGCTATAACCATTGGGAGTGGGGGTTCTTATAATGGCGGGCTGTGCGGCGGCAACAATTACGCTACAGACGGAAATGCAACTCTAACGTTTACCTCTTGTACGGTGACCGCCACGACGGGTGCTATAACGATTGGGGGTGGGGGTGGTAGAAATGGCGGGCTGTGCGGCGGCGGCAATGAAGCTGAAAACGACCTAAAACTAACGTTTACCTCTTGTACGGTCACCGCCGCGACGGGCGCTATAGAGATTGGGGGTGGGGGTTATTACAATGGCGGGCTGTGCGGCGGCTTCAATGGCGCTAATAACGACCTAAAACTAACGTTTACCTCTTGTACGGTCACCGCCGCGACGGGCTTAACCATTGGAGATGTGGGTAATGGCGGGCTGTGCGGCGGCGGCAATGGCGCTACCAACGGAAACGCAACTCTAACGTTTACCTCTTGTACGGTCACCGCCGCGACGGGCGCTATAACCATTGAGGGTGGGAGTGCTTACAATGGCGGGCTGTGCGGCGGCGGCAATGGCGCTACCAACGGAAACGTAACTCTAACTTTTAATTCTTGTACGGTCACCGCCTCTACAGGAGCTATAACCATTGGAGGTGGGAGTGCTTACAATGGCGGGCTGTGCGGCGGCAACAATGACGCTGAAAACGGAAACGCAACTCTAACGTTTACCTCTTGTGCGGTCACCGCCGCGACGGGCGCTATAGAGATTGGGGTGGTTGGGGGTGGGGGTAATTATATTGGCGGGCTGTGCGGCGGCGGCAATTCCGCTACGACCCTCGAGTTAACCTTCGACCGGTGCTCCCTTATTGCCGCGTCTAGTATTACGCTACTAGGGGTACCAGGGTATAATGCGTTTACTTTTAATTTGCTCGGGTTGACCGACGACCTAAATACGACCCCGCCAACTATTGAGACTAAACCTGGTGTCTTGTATGGTTATGGCGGTACAACGGCGACAATTAACTATTCTCCCCCCAGTTTGTTACTAGTGGCAACAAATGAGCAATTACGCGCGCAGGTCTTTACGCAATCATACAAAGCTGTATTTGCGGGTTATAACTTGTCTGGTGTCAATTTAGCCGGGGTAAATTTATCCAATTTTAATTTAACGGGGACCATTTTAACTGGCGCAAATTTAGCCGGGGTTACCTATAACGACCAGACCTTAATAACCGACAGTCCAGCGATAGCGCAGAATATTGTCACTAATAGTGGTCTGTCGGTAGTGAATAATACCTACACGTTACCCGCGAATTTAAACGTTTATGGTATGCTGGCCTTAAAAAATGGCCTACAAAAGGCCGGGCAAAACACGGGTGGCATGTCTTTATTTGTCTCGGGCTTGTTTAAGGCTTTAATAAATAAAACCGCAACCAGGTTTTTAAAGACCACGCAAGTTATAGCCCCCACGTCCATACTGCCGGCGGTACAGCCTTGGCAAGTACAGTCGGCAGACACCACCGTCCAATTCATCAACGCCAGTATCTACCCGAACAATCTCAATTTACCCGCCTTTTCTCCGCCGCAAACGGAGTATGATTTAGCCACTTTGCCAAAAAATACCACCTTTTTTTATATTTTAGTACAAAACTATCCAGACACAGTGACCATTACTAGTGAGACAAATACCTTGGTAATTACGGCTCAAGCACCTTATCAGGTGGACCCTAGCCAAGTCGTGTTTACTTGTACTACCACTGTAGCTGGTCAAGTGTCTGCCGTAGACAAACCAGCGGGTGACGCCACGCCCATTGTTTTTGCGGGACAAAATTTTTACATTGGCAGTGTAGCGTCGACTGTACCCATACCCACACCCACACCCATCATCAGCAACATTTGTTTCCCGGCGGGTACCCCCATTCAGACCGACCAAGGATGCATACCGATTGAGAAACTCGACCCCACCAGGCATACGCTGGCCGGTCAAACCATTCGCCATATTACCCAGACGGTGACCTTGGATAAGTATTTAATCTTGTTTCTCAAAAACTCCCTCGGCAGAAATTATCCGTCGGCCAATACAATTATGACGAAAGATCACCAAATCGAGTTTAACGGGCAACTGGTGCCGGCGGAACGGTTCCTCAATGTTTCTCGAGAAGTGAAAAAAGTCAAGTACTCGGGGGAAATATTGTACAATGTCTTGTTAAAGCAGCACGGGACCATGACCGTAAATGGTTTGTTATGTGAAACCCTCCACCCCGAAAACCTGATTGCGAAGCTATACCGAAAGAATCTAAGCGCTGAAGAAAAAAATCGCACAATTGTTATTATGAATGAGTCTCTACAAAACAGAGATTTACTTACTTATAAGAAAAGTATTAATGAAATACTTTACACTTAACACAACCTTTTTCAAAAAGGTTCAAGCGTAGCAGACTGTACCAAAACATACATTAGCATACGCATACGCATTAGTATACGCATTAGCAAACAACCTTTTCAAAAACAACCAGCTCCAGCTCCAGCTCCAGTTTAATTTAATTGAATTTAATTGAATTTAATTGAATTTAATTGAATTTAATTGAATTTAAATTAATTTATTTTTTATTATATTTAATTTTATTATATTTATTGTTTTCTCTCTCTAATGATAAATACATAACCAAAAATGCAACGCAAAACTCTGTTCCCACGGTATAACTTGGAATGTGCGCACTCCGTTTTTATGTGCCTTTTCCGCACATGTAAAATCAGTAAAATATTTCCATTTTTTCATAAATTTATATTTTATATAATTATTACGGATTTGGACTAGACCAGGCCATAAACATGCATATATAACTTCTGTAGTTTCTCGCATTCCGTAGGTAGCGTTCGCCGTGTCAATAATTTCAGTAAACACACGTATATACTCGACGGCATCATACAAACCTCGAATGTCCTCTAATAACGATTTATTTTGTTTCTTATAAGTAAATCGTTGAATTTTCTCTTTGATTTCGACCGGCATGCTGTGAAAGAGTTGTATAAGCGCAAAGTCGGTGGATTGAGCCATGTTCTCGTATAATACCATATTTAACTTCGCTCCTGTTTCATATCAATTTTATTTCGCCGTATAAATTACGCTCTTAAACCGACTAGCAATAATATGCGCCGGTATGGTGTTCTTTAAGAGCGTTCTAGACCTGGCAGTAATATTCGGCGGTATGGTGTTAATTAAGAGCACTCTAGACCTGCCAATAATATCCGCGGGTATAGTGTTAATTAAGAGCGCTCTAGACCTGGCAGTAATATTCGCATATACATTTGTGGGTTGAATTAATGTATAATTTGGAGCGTCAGCACCAGTAATTGTAAAGCCTGAAATAAAGACACGTTTATTGTTGCCAATCGCACTATTAATAAAGGTCCCACGCACATTATTTTTATTCAAGATAACATTATCACTTGCAATTTTATCGGTAGTCGATAATCTGGAATTATTCACATTTACTCGAGCGGTGGTGTTTCTATCATAGGGTTTATTATAGGCGGTAGTCCCCGTAATATTTAAGGGTTTACTATATATATTTGCTCTAACACCTGTCGGTTGTGTGAGGGTATAATTACTTGCATCACTACCAGTTAAGGTAAAGCCTGAAATCGTGACCGGTTTAGCAGTCCCAACGTTTTTATTATTAAACGTCCCGGTGGTGGGTTTATTTAAAATTGTCACATTATCTGTTCCAAATTTTCCAACCAAGTTCACTGACGCAGTATCCAATACGGCAGTGAGGTTTCCATTATAGGGTCTACTAATGGCAGTAATGCCCGCAATGGTTAAGGGTGCAGCTGTTATATTAGCGGTCACACCTGTCGGTTGAGTAATTATATAATTACTTGCATTACTACCAGTTAAGGTAAAGCCTGAAATCGCGACCGGTATAGCAGCCCCGACGTTTTTTGATGCAAATGTCCCGGTGGTGGGCTTAGACAAGAAGGAGACCGTATCCCCTGCAAACACTCCAACTAATCGTGAATTACTCGTAATTAATGAGACGGCGGTGGTACCGTTATAGGGTCTATTAATGGCAGTGATGCCCGCAATGGTTAAGGGTTTACGTGTTATACTTCCGGTCACAGGACCTGTCGGTGGAGTAATGATATAGTTGGAACTCTCTGGACCGATTAGTCGAATGTTTGTAATGGTGACTGGTTTATTATCACCTACATTTTTATCATTAAATGTTGCTGTAACTTCTATTTGATAATCACGTATTATAGTATTAATTGTTTCATCATAATTACCATTGAAACTTATACTGTTAATGATAGCATAACTATTACCATCATATATTTTATTTACCACTGTAAAACTTATTCCATCTATCGTTATGGGTGTGGTAACTACATCCGTCCATGTACCTGTAATTTTATAACGACCAATAGACCCATAATCGTTAAAAGATGTAATCGGGTCTCCGCTATTATCGATACCATCACCTCCACCCCCCGCAATTTTCAAATAATATATACCCGCCGTTATTACATTATAAGTGATACTCGCATCCATAAAGCCATTTTCAATTATAGCTGGATTAACAGTATTTGTAATCAAAAGGGTTTGGGGTTGGCTATCATTATATAAACTCATACCCACTTTAAGTGTAGGTAATAAACTGGTAACGGTGGCATGTATTGTAATGGTTTGACTACCCTGTAAATTTAATTTAAACATGTCCACATCTGTCTGACTATTTATTATGCCACCAATGGTATCTGTATTTTTTATTAACGTGGCATTGGTAAAAAAATTACTACAGTCATCAGTAATAAGATTGAGGTAAGTAGTTATAATTGTAATTTGGTCCTGTGTATCTGATGTATTTTGTGTTGTTGTAACACCATTAATTGTGGTTTTTATTATATTATTGGCGTTTGCATACTCACCTTTAGTCCATTGATTCACTGATGTATTATAACCAGTCCCCATAAATGGAGCCCATATACCGTTACCTCGATAATATTCTACTATAGTAGTACCGTCTTTAGTTCCTGAATGTATCAAACCGAGTGTATGTCCGATTTCATGCACAGTAACTGTTGCAATAAACTTATGATATCTACTTAAATTTTCCGGAAATACAAAACATGGTTCTTTATAAAGGATTGTCTTTGGGAATGAATAAAGATAAGCGACCCCGCCATAGCTTCCGCCACCTAACACGGTATCACTATTACCACCAATTAAACATTGTATTCCGTATTTGTCCGGAGTATTTATTATTTTACCATTGTCAAACGCCGTCGGGGGTTCAGTTGTAACATCTACATCCCAGATGGAAAATGCGTCGGCTACACTACGCCATATTAATTGAATATATTTTTTTGTGGTATCTTCATTAATTAAAGTATCAAACTTCGGTACTGTTATAGGGTTGTTCTTGTTAGATTCATTATTCCATAAGGAATCACTCAAGGTACAACCAAGAAAGTTTAAATAAATAAACCGATTAGAACCCAGTTTACTATGAAGCGTGAACGTTTTGGTTAAATCAAAACTAGTTGATAATATATCAATGGTAGATGTATCAATGCCAATTTGTGCATTTGCCACAGAATTTTCCGCACTAGGCATGAAACATTTGCATAACCGTTTATTATTCTGTAAAATATTTTCCAAATTCACAATAGTTATATTTGACGCTGTATAATTTATAAATAAGTTCGTAACATCTTCCGTCGTGGTAAGGTTGACAAAAGTACAGTTCTTAATATCTAACACAATATTCGAACCCATAAACTGAATTTTGTTTAATTCGTCCAATGTAATATTTTCTAATGTAACATATACTGTTTCGGTCGATACATTCTCTATAGTAATAAGATTAATAACATCTTCTGGTACAAAAAAGTAAGGAGATATTTTCTCTATATTGTTTATCTTTAGCATTTTATTATAAAACAGAGAGAGAAAAATAAAAATAAAAATAAAAATAGTCACTTTTTAAAATAGCCACTTTCTAAAATAGCCACTTTTTAAAATAGCCACGTCTATAAAGATGTATGTATGTATATATATATAAGCATGGAACCACCGATGCAATTCAAAGAGCAGATTAATGAACTAACACAACGGTATAATATTATTGTAGGCGAAATAGTCAAAACCTACCCGAGTTATAAAATCCATACCAAAATAAAAAAAAATAGTACCGGTTATCAGCAGAATATTAGCAATTTAGACAAATTACAAGAAGATATCTTTTTCCTGAAAAATAATTTAGCCAAATCCACCGATGAACTTCAAAAAAATATTAAAATCATTGATGACAAAATATTTTTATTAGACGAAGCAAATAAAAAACTCCAAACGGAATACGAATTACTAATGAATAGTGATAACGCGGCGCACGGGCGCCTAACGGACGCAAAAACCTTATACCAGCAACAATTGGTGGGCAATTGGCTATTTTTTCTCTCTTTAACGGCGACAATGTATATGCTTTATAAGAGATAACTACCCATGTATACAAAATTATTTGTCTTAAATATAGTATATAAACATATTTAATGTTCTCTTCATTCTTTAACCGTTTAGATTACAAAGCCCCACATACCTATAAAAATGCCGATTTATCTCAAGGCAAAGATTTTAAAAAATACGAACACGCCGTAAAAACTTATACTTTTGAACGCCTGCCATTTTTAGAACTGACCTCTATGCCGGGCTTAACCTCCATTAACGAAGCCTTTAATGGTGATGATTCTATTATCGCTCAAAAAAAACATATCAGTGAGAATCTCTCGCAAAGCGAAACGGATTTTAATAAAACTTTAAGCGAATATTCTACCCTGCAACAAAATCTGGCTACAAGTGCCTTATATCACACGGCAGAACCGAGCGTAAATGAAAATATTATGGCGCAACTAGCACGCTTGAATAAAACTCTGTTAAATCACGCGAAAAACATTAGCGCGGAGATGGGGCAAATGTACGTAGCAGATACCGCGGCGAAACAGAATATTCAGCAAAAACAAGCCCAATTAAACACTTATATTGAAAAACTGGAGGCACAACGCGCCGGTATGGACACGGTAGACGGGATAGCGGAGAACGCTGCATTAATCCGCCAATCGAATCACTATTTTTATTTGATGTGGTTTATAGTGGTGCTAACCTTTTTAGCCTTATTTATGTATATTCTCACTTCGGATTTAGTTATGAATACCTTACTCGTGATTATTTGTTTAATGGTTATTTATCTTTTAGCCAGAACTATAAATAATACATATATGTAATAATTTTATATTAAGGATTTTATATTAAGGGTCTATATGCCATATAATATAAAACACATTGCGGAGGCGGAGGCGGAGTCTGAGTCTGAGTCTGTATATGTTACCGATATACCTGCACATATTAGCTTTATAACAAAATTAATCTTTCTGTTGTTTGATTGACCTTTTCCCAAAAGTGTTTTTTGGCTCTACCTTTTCTTTTACTTCGCATAAAAAGGTAGTTTTTCCAAAAAAAGTATGTTTTGGCTCTACCTTTTCTTTTACTTCGCATAAAAAGGTAGTGTTTTGCTACACTTTTTTCTAAAAAGTGTTTTTTGCTACACTTTTTTCTAAAAAGTGTTTTTTGCTACACTTTTTTCTAAAAAGTGTTTTTTGCTACACTTTTTTCTAAAAAGTGTTTTTTGCT
>Ga0114966_10004426_pt1 | contig 12076 bp, 10 predicted proteins | sample M_130207_XF_Meta_FD_87029 | JGI IMG/M metagenome (GOLD analysis project Ga0114966, IMG submission 87029) | Freshwater microbial communities from Lake Montjoie, Canada to study carbon cycling - M_130207_XF_MetaG | ecosystem: Environmental > Aquatic > Freshwater > Lake | place: Lake Montjoie...
ATCTTGCACAAGAAGTCCCGAATCAAGAACCAATACCCGATCCGCCCGAGCGGCAGTGGAGAGTCGGTGGGCAATGGAGATAGTGGTTCGTCCTCGAGAAAGCTTGTCAAGGGCTCGTGTGAGTCGTACTTCAGTTGATGCGTCAACAGATGACGTTGCTTCATCAAGAATCAAAATTGCGGGATTAATCAGCGAAGCTCTGACGAGAGCAATCAATTGACGCTCGCCTGCTGATAATTGAGAACCGCGTTGCCCAACGAGCGTGTCGAGACCTAGAGGGAGAGTCTCGAACCAATCCTGCAGGTCGACATTGCTGAACGCGTCAACGAGTTGTTTGTCCGTCGCCTGTGGAAATGCAAAACGAAGATTGGCCGCAACAGTGTCAGAAAAAAGGAAGGGTTCTTGAGGCACAACGACTAAGAGTTTCCTCAGTTCATCATTCTGGATTCGATTTAATGGAATCCCGCCGATTGAAATCTGTCCCACAGTCGGATCAGAGAATCGAGAAAGGAGTCGACCGAGTGTTGTCTTGCCCGAGCCAGTCTCGCCAACAACAGCAACTTGAGTGCCAAATGCAATGGAGCATTGAATACCTTGCAGGACTGCTCGATTGTCAATCTCAGACTCGCCATCGCGAGGACGATACGAAAAAGACAGATTTTCAATATCAATGTCGTACGGGCCGTCACCTACTTTGATGGGGTACTTCGGTGCCTCTGGACCGACAGGAATCGCCAAGATTCCAAGTATTCGTCGCATACCTGATATAGCGGTCTGGGTTTGATCTAAAACTTCGGTGAGTTCGGCGATTGGTTCTAAAAATCGATAGGTCAAAAAGATAGAGCCGACCAGCGCCCCTGCAGTCAGGCCAGAACTGGGCCCCCGCCATAGGCCGACAAACACGACCATAGAGACCGCTATCGCACCAAATATTTCCCCAGAAGGAAACAACAATGCCCCGATCATTGTTGCTTTAGTCTGGGCATCGCCTCGTGCTTTAGCTGACTTCTTCACCCTTTGGCCGAAAATTGAACCGGCCGAGTAAGCATGCAATGTTTCGGCTCCGGTGACGAGTTCGGCTGTTGCACCAAGTACATGAGAGTTTGCCGAGCGGGTTGCATCGTAAGCAGCGATCAACTTTGATTGAACTCGACGAAGTACATACACCAATGGCGTTGAGATCGCGATCACGATGAGGGCTAAGACCCAGTCGTAAGCAAGCATGACCGCAGCCACAATCACCATTAATGCGCTGTCAAGCAAATATGCCAGACCTCCCCAAGAAAAGAATTGAGAAAGTGTCTCGACATCGGAAGTCACTCGTGACACCAACGAGCCACGCTGTTCATCATTGTGATCTTCAAGACTCAGAAGATGAATATGTTGGAAAAGTTGGACTCTCAATTCGAAAAGCGCGGCTTCGCTACGTTGGCCCAAACGAGAAACGGCAGTTCGTTGAGCAAGCGCAGCGACCAACAAATAGATGGCGGCACCAACACAAAGCTGAATTACAAGACGAACATCGACGGTTTGAGAAATCGCGGTTGTTGAGAATGATTTTGATGAGCGGTGTAAGCCGTGATCAATCGCCTGTTGGATGACAACTGGAACGACGACTCGTCCACTTGCGCCAACTAACGCTAAAAAGACTGTGAAACCTATTCCTTGACGCAAACTTGGGACAGCCCGCACCCCTCGATTGAGGGTGGCGATGGCTCCGTTGTTTTGTGATTCGATCACAGCAGGTCCTTGCTCTGAGCAGATACCTGTTCGGTCGGACGTTCGTAGGCCTGCATGAGCGCGCGATAGGGGCCGCTTTGTACAAGCAGTTCTAAATGCTGACTTGGTCCGATGATTGTTTCTTGATGAAAAAACATCACGTAGTCGGCCATACCAATGAGCGATGGTCGAGATGCAACAGCAATCACAACTGCATCAGACAATTCATTCTCAATATTCTTCAGAACCTTCATTTCGGTATTTGGATCTAGCGCACTCGTTGTGTCATCGAGGAGAAGAACTTGCGGACGTCGGATGATCGCTCGGGCTAAAGCAATCCTTTGACGCTGTCCACCTGATAGCCCGACGCCTCGCTCCCTGATAATCGTGTCGATACCCTGTGGCAACTGAAGAACAAATTCTGCTTCGGCAACAGCTAACGACCAGAATATTTCCTCTTCTTCGAACTGCTCTCCCATGCAGACGTTGTCTCGTACCGACGTTCCAAAAAGAAAAGGCTCCTGAAAGACGAGACTGATGTCTTTGCCTGGAATGGAAATATCACCCTGTAGATAAGGAATTGTTCCGGCAAGTGATTGAAGAAAAGTTGACTTGCCGCAGCCGGTGTAACCGACAAGAGCCGTAAATGTTCCAGGCTGAAAGGACGCGGAAAAATCTCTCAGTAAAACGTGTTCAGAATCATGTCCGATAGCAACTGAATCTAAATGAAGCGCTAAATCAGACCGCAAATACTTTGACCTCGGGTCGCTCAGTATTGGACTGAGACGCAGTGTTTGAATTCGATCAAACCCGGCTTGTGAACGCGGCATTTCGGAGAGTGCGTACCCGATCAAACGTAAAGGGAAAACCAAAAGCGTGAACATGTAAATAAAACTGGCTAACTCGCCAACCGTGAGATCGCCACTGCGAACCCGGAAGGCGCCGCCGATGACCAAACAGATATTGGTGAGATTGGGAACAAAGTCGAGAGCTGCCTCGAAAAGAGATCTCAACCGAATCGCTTCGACTCGAGCATCTTGAACCCGTGATGCGATGACGGCAAGCCTTTCAGTCTCACGATTTTCTGCACCAAAGGCCTTCACAACGGTGACACCTTCGAAACTTTCGTGAACTGCAGCAGAAAGTGATCCCAATTCTCCCTGCGCGATATCAAACCATTTATCAACTCGACGTTGATACAACACATTGAGACCAATCAACAAAGGAAAAATTGCCGTCGCTGCTACACCGAGAATTGCGTCATTGGAAATCAGGCCGTAGCCAGCGATCACCATCATCAAAATGACGCTGCTTGCATAAGGCAGTGGAGCCATGACTGCCACGCTGGCATCAACGTCGACCCCAGCGCGCGTCAGCAAATCTCCGGTTGACTGTTGTCGGTGCCATTGAGGTGGCTGTTGCACCAGGACATCAACCACTTCGTCGGTCAAACTCTGCGCAGTTCTCCATTGGGCTCTACCCGCGAATGAGCGTCGAACGATCACGCCAGCGGCGCGAATCAGCGACAAGCTGAGAAGCAGACCTACTGCAGCCAGAGTGCGCGAAAGCGAGAAATGTTGCGAGTCAAAACGCCGAACAATGACTTCATCGATGATCCATCGAAGCAACCAAGACGAAGAGACGGTACAAACAGCAAAAAGTGCGGCGCCGCCCATTGAAATGGAGAAAAGTGCTGGATGGTACGAAATGAGTGCGCGAAGCAACTTGATTGTGCGTTGAAACCTTCCCGAAGTTGACGAATGATCGCGCACCCAATATTCCTAGCAGTAATCTGATCTCATGCTTAGTCTTCAAAATCAGTTCGGTTTAGATCAGATCAATTTTGGTCTGCTCGTTTTACGTCTAGTGCTTGGTTTGTTTCTCGCTTACCACGGGTACAACAAGGTTTTTGGTAAGGGCGGCCTATCTGGAACCGCTTCATGGTTCGGAAGCATTGGCATGAAGTGGCCCAAATGGCAGGCACGAATGGCTGCGGCGACTGAGATCGGAGCCGGTGTGCTGCTTGCGTTAGGTTTGCTCACTCCGCTTGCCGCAGCGGGCGTTATTGGCGTCATGGTTGTTGCTATCTACACATCGCATTTGAAGGTCGGATTTTTTGTTTTCCTCCCGAATCAGGGTTGGGAGTACTGCGCAACGATTGCGCTCGGAGCGCTTGCCGTTGGTGCAATGGGGCCAGGTGAATGGTCGATTGACAATGCGATTGATTTTACGATTTCTGGCTGGGGCGCATTACTTGTGACGGCCGTCCTCGGAATTGGCGGCGCTGCATTGCAGTTGGCAACTTCGTATCGACCAGCACCCAAATCATGAGTGAAGGCAGCGAAAAGTCTCCCCGATCCCGACGTCCATTGCAGTTCTTTTTGGGAGCCATTTGCGTCGGCCTGGCGGCCTTTTGGGTGTATGCCCTTTTCTTCGCTTCGAAACAGGGCGTCAACGTTCTCGAAGATAAGGCCTGGACTGTCCGAGCAGAAGAAATATGCAAAAACGCCAATCTTGAAAGAGACAAGCTCATTGATCTTCGCCGCATTGATTCGGTGAACGGAAACGCTCTCTCAGAAAGAGCAGACATCATTGATAAAGCAACGGCGATCATTCAGCAAATGCTTGATGATGTGACAGCGCAGGTTCCTGTCGGCGTTGATGATGCAAAATTGTCCAATCGTTGGCAAGAGATCTACCAAAGCTGGATCAATGCAAGAATTGATTACACCGCAGTTTTGCGCACCGGTGAAAATGCTCCTTTTGCAGAATCAATGCTCGAAGGTTCGCCGGAATCTGATTACATCAACGATTTCACCACGAACAACCGAATGACGTCCTGTGCGGCGCCCATGGATCTAGCCGTTTAGTTCTTAACGTCCTGCCATGTGCCGTCAATGTATTGCCGAATAACTCGTGCTGGTGAACCGACCGCGACACTGAATGATGGAATCGAACCAGTCACAACACTGTTTGCTCCGATCACAACATGTTCGCCGATATCTGCTCCTGGAAGAATCACGCTGCCATAACCAAGCCACGAACCGTTACCAATACGCACCGGCTTTTCGGGCATTGTTTGCACTGAGATCGGCACAGTCACATCTTTGTAACCATGATTTTGATCAGTGATGTAGACGTTGTGCCCAGTCCAAACGTCATCACCGATTTCGATTGAGAAATGGCCAACGATGCCGCTCCCCTTGCCGATCAGACAACGATCGCCAATTGTGACAATACGTTCTGAAATACATTGCTGACCCGGCACCATTCCAGCCGACAAGGTGCACTGCGGACCAATCATGGTGTTGCGACCGATGTGTATGAACTGCTCATTAAATATTGTGTTTGAAGGAAAGCAGATCACGCTCTGTTGCCCGAAAGAACCAAACTTTTGGCCCCGCCTAGTTGACGCTCCGATCGCGCCAGCTTCGATCGCCATCTCCCATAGGTAATGAACTGCCCGAGCAAAGAAACGATTTCGCCAGGCCCGGCTTTTGGTCATCGCTATCGGTGCGTAAGCCGGTTCGTCCTTCACGCCTTGAGATTATCGGTAAGTACTTGTCGGCACGGATAAATCTGCCAGCATGGTCACATGGATCTTCCCAATCGTTCGCAGACAGTCGTGTCGGCGCTCAACGATTCTTTTACCGATGTCGGTTCGGTCAAGGTGGGACATTTCGCCCGATCATCGCGAGGTTGGTTGACCGGGACAACGGTGATCTTGACTCCATCTGGAGCCATCGCTGGTGTTGATGTGCGAGGTGGCGGACCTGGTACTCGAGAAACCGATCTTTTACGACCGGAAAATTTGATTCAGAAGGTACACGCCATTGTCTTGAGTGGCGGAAGTGCGTATGGATTAGCAAGTGCCCAAGGAGTCATGGAATATCTCGAAGAAGCTGGTTGTGGTTTCCCAGTTGGCAAAGATGAGTCGTGGGTAGTTCCAATTGTTCCTGGGGCCGTCATCTTTGATCTTGGTCGTGGTGGAAAATTCGTCAATCGTCCCGATTCAACTTTCGGATATCGCGCGTCGCAGTCAGCTAGAACAAAAGCAACGGCCGTGGGATGTGTCGGTGCTGGAGCGGGCGCTCGTTCAGGTGGACTCAAAGGTGGTCTCGCCATGGCTAGCACGTGTATCGAAAGTGGACACGTGGTGTCGGCGATCGCCGTCGTCAACTCGATTGGATCTGTGATCAATCCTGATACGTGTCTTCCATGGAATGACTCACCAACCCGTTTACGTCGTCCCAATGCCACCGATCGGCGGGCGCTCCGTGAGTACTTGTTAGATCTCGCGACGCCTGTTGCATCAACTGAAGGTTCACTGAACACCACTATTGGTGTTGTTGCGACAAACCTCCGGCTGTCTAAATCTGAATGCACCAAGTTCGCTGCCGTTGCTCATGATGGTCTCGCCCGAGCTGTGCGACCTGCGCATCTCATGAACGATGGCGACACGATATTTGGACTGTCGGTTGGCCATGGAGAATTAGTGCTGTCTGAAAATGAGCCAGTTTTTAGCGACCCAGTTGGCCGTCCCGCATTACTCAACAAAGTGCTGGCGGCTGGAGCCGATATGTTCGCCCAAGCCTGTACTGAAGCCATTTTGTACTCAACATCGGCTGGTGGAATGGTGAGCTATCGCGACCTCTGCCCCTCGGCGTTTGTGAGCCAATGATTGGCATGCCCTAAATCACAAAAAATCAGACCTCCAAACGTCTAACTAGGTGCCTGTGTCGCTAGGTTTCGCTCTGCTGTTTAAGTTGTGTCCTGTTCCCCCGTATCGACCCCAAGAGGTTCTGTGATGCCATCGCTGCCCAACGATCGTAAGAAAGTACAGGTTCCCGATCTTGCTGCGTGGAAGTCCGTTGGTCGTCGCATGACGATGATTACGGCGTACGACGTCACTTTTGCCCGTCTTGTTGATGAGGCAGGCATTGACATGATTTTGGTCGGTGATTCAGTCGGAATGGTTGTACAAGGAACCAGCAATACGATTCCGGTCGATCTTGATGAAATGGCGTATCACGTTCGCTGTGTCGCTCGCGCGAACACGAAAGCACTTGTCGTTGGAGACTTGCCTTTTGGTTCGTATCAGATCAGCCCCGAACAAGGTGTTGAGTCATCCATTGTGCTGATGAAGAACGGAGCGCAGTGCATCAAGCTTGAGGGTGGCGTGCACATGGCTGAAACTATTGCAGCAATCACGCGCGTCGATATTCCAGTCATGGGACATATCGGATTGACGCCGCAAAGTGTTCATCGCATGGGTGGCTTCAGGGTGCAAGGTCGCACCGAAGGATTTGAAGCTGGCGGCCGCGAAAGAATTCTTGAAGATGCTCATGCAGTTGAACAATCAGGCGCATGCGCGATTGTTATTGAAGGGGTTCCGATGGAACTCGCTCAAGAGATCACGCAGAAGGTCAGTATTCCCACTATTGGTATTGGTGCGGGAATCCATTGCGATGGTCAAGTTCTGGTTCTTCACGACGTTTTAGGTTTGTGTGATTCGAAGTATCGCTTCGCCAAGCATTACGCCGAGTTACGCACCCCGACCATTGATGCAACGAGAGCATTCATTGCTGATGTTCAAGGTGGAACTTTCCCAGACGAAGATCACTCGTTCCACTAAATCCTGTGCAAATTCTTCGTACTCCTCAGGAACTCAGTCAAACCGTTGACGCCTGTCGAGTTCATGGTCAATCGGTGGCCATGGTCCCCACAATGGGAGCGCTGCATCAGGGTCATACTTCCCTCTTTGATCTTGCGCATCGACATGCTGACGTTGTCGTAGCCACGATCTTTGTTAACCCTTTGCAGTTCAATAACCCAGCTGATTTTGATAAATATCCGCTTCAATTTGATAGCGATATTCAACTGCTTGAACAACATCATGTCGAATTTCTATACGCACCCAATGTCGAGACTATGTACGGTTCACAGTTCTCGACGAGTGTCCACGTTGCCGGAATCACCGATGTCTTAGAGGGCTCTTCGCGACCTGGTCATTTTTCTGGAGTCGCAACCGTAGTTGCCAAGCTGCTTTCTGCGGGTCGACCTGATGTCGCGATTTTCGGTCAGAAGGATTTTCAGCAGTTCGCGGTCATAAAACGGATGGTTGCCGATCTAGATATGCCTATCGAACTCATCATGGCTCCAACAGTTCGCGAATTTGATGGATTGGCAATGTCGAGTCGCAATGTTCAGCTGTCCGAATCGGCTCGAACTGAGGCAGTGGCTATTTCGCAAGGTCTTGATGCTGCTCAAGAGCAATTCGCGATCGGAATCAGGGACACCACGCAGTTGATACAGACAGTCGAAACGGCGATCGCCTCAACAGAAGCAGAAATTGACTACGTGAAAATCGTTGATTTCGCCTCTTTGAAAGAAATCTCGGTCGCAATTCATGGAAGCGTCATTGTTGTTGCAGTCATACTTGATGGCGTCCGGCTTATTGATAATCACATTCTGGTTTAGCTCATGACACCGTCGATCATCCCGGAGAAGTGTCTATGGAATGAGATCGACCAAGTTGGCATTGTGGTTCCGGAGCAAGAACGGCCGGATCACGATCACACGGATTTCGATGTTGTGATCATTGGTGCTGGCTATACGGGTCTGTGGACGGCGTTTTACCTTCATCTCAACGACCCCTCTCTAAAAATTGCTCTATTTGAAAAGAACACCCTCGGATATGGCGCGAGTGGACGTAACGGTGGTTGGTGTTCAACGATCATGCCGATGTCCTTAGATTCAATTGCGAAGCAACACGGACGCGCTCAAGCGATAGCCATGCAAAATGCGATGTTTGCAACATTGAAAGAGATTCGAGACAGAACCACTACTTTGGGAATCGATTGCGATTTCGTACAGGGCGGTTCGATCGAAGTTCTCCGTAGCCAGAATCAATGTGATCGGGCAAAGAGTCGGGTGAAATATCTCCGCGAATATGGCTTCGGTGAGAACTTTTATCAGGTATTAGAACGGAATGAAGCGCTCGACATCGTTGAAGCTAGTCAGACCTTAGGTGGACTATTAGATACACAGAGCGCAGTGCTACATCCAAAGAAATTGTGTGTTGGTTTGGCCAATGTTGTGCGGGCGCAAGGAACCAAAATCTTTGAGAACACCGATGTTCTGGCCTATACATCTGGTCAAGTGGAAACGCTGCGTCGCACTTTCAAAGCCTCGACTGTTTTGCGAACGACCGAAGCCTTTAGCGTGAATTTTTTGCAGGCCAAGCGTTCAGTGATTCCGCTGTATTCAATGATGGTTGCAACAGAACCACTTTCTGCTGATGTTTGGTCAGAGATTGGTCTTGAAAGTCGTCCGTCCTTTAATGACGGACGCAACATGATTATTTATGGGCAAAGGACAGCCGATCATCGACTGGCTTTTGGCGGACGTGGAGCTCCTTATCACTTCGGATCAAAGATCTCCACCGACTTTGATTTCAATCAAGGTGTCGCACAAAGACTTCGCACCACTTTGGTTGATCTATTTCCCGTTTTGGAACGAACTGAATTCACTCACCATTGGGGTGGACCGTTGGCTGCTCCACGTGATTGGACGTTCAATATTTCGTATAACCCCGCAACCGGTCTTGGATCAGCTGGGGGCTATGTCGGCGATGGAGTCGCAACATCAAACTTGGCTGGTCGAACTTTGGCCGATCTGGTGTGCGATAAGTCAACGGACATCACTCGTCTCCCTTCGGTGAATCACTCCTCAAAGAAGTGGGAAATTGAGCCCTTACGATTTGTCGCAGTGAACTCGCTGACGAAATTAGCGATGTTGGCTGACTGGAGAGAAGAAAGAACTGGTCGACCTGCACGATTGATTAACGCAGTCATCGACAAAATCTCTGGAGGCTGATCAATATTTCAGCCCTGATTATCGGTGCTGTTGCGGGTCGGACTGTTTCATCACATAGCGAGTTGTGAATACACCATCGCCCGACAAAATACCGCCGCGAGCAAAGAGACGACCAGATTGCCAATTCGATAGGCCCAGTTCGGGTCGGTTGAGTGCGTATTGCCCGTCGACCCATCGAGTGAAGCCATTGCCGAAAAATGGCGATTCGGTCGAACGAAAAGCATGTTCAATCTCTGCGTGATCGGAGCTGATCATTGAAAGTACGAAATGCGGACTGAAAGAATTGAAAAGTTCAATTGCTTCATCAAGATCTGAAACCAATCGGAGAGAAAATTCGGGATGATTATCCCACTCCCATTCAGTAGCTAATACCTCGTCGTCGTCGTGTTCGATGAGATCAAACAAAAATGAGGATGAATACATTTCTCGAAGAACTTGTGAAGTAAAGGTTCCAACTGCGTGAACAATAAGTTTTGCCTCACGACCTTTGGCCGCTAATACTGCCCCATTCAATACCGCCAAAAGAAGATCGTGGCGATCGAGTGGAACACAACAGACGTTCAGGGTGTTGCATACTTTGCGGTCTAATGAGTGGCTAATGACTTGAGCAAGGTCAAGGGCGCCGGCGGTCTGACCAACAATGCTCCATGCACCACCAGTGCCATGAAGGCTGACAGGAATTCCTGATTGACGTGCCACTGCCCCAAGTTGAGCGACGGCCTCTCCGCTTCCGCGAGCAACCGCTAGCGAGAGACCGGCGTGTGAAAACAAGGCGTATCCGGCTGATCTTTCGGGAGAGTCGACAAGTTGCACGCACCCAAGAGGCAGCTGGTTTTCCTCTAATGCCGGTTTCAAGGCAAAATCCATGATCGCCCGAGCAGTATTCAGAGCGTCGCTTCCGATGCGAAAAACTACGGTGTTGCCCGATCGAAGCACACCGGTGGCATCGGCAAAAACATTTGGTCGACCCTCAAAAACAAATCCAACAACTCCAAGCGGAGCTTGGTGTGCTTCCACTGACCAAGATTCGTGTTGCACAGTTTCTGTAGTGACTGATGACGTATCTGGTAAATCACGCCACATGTTGAGCGCTGCGATCATGTCAAGGCGCATCTTCTCGTCTAATTGCAGACGGGTTGTCGAACGACCTCGTTGATGAGCACTTTCCACGTCGATGTCATTAGCGATCTTTATCTTGTTGAAGATGTCGCTATTTTGCAGGTTTGCGGCGAACGAACCGAAAAATTGAGAGATTCGAATCGAATCAATCTTTGCCAATTCGGCAAATGCCAGCCGAGCATTCGTGACTGCTGCATTTGCGATCTCGGCAACCGAACTCGGGATGTGCAGAAGATCGCCATTTTCCTGAACTACGACAAGTCGGTCCCCTGCCCGGAATTCGTGGGCGAGTTCAGCCGATACTGCAGTCCAATGAGTTCCTCCGAAGGGGATCCTGTGCCCTTCGATCAACGAATCAAGAACACCTTGATTTTGGTGATTCGCTGGGGTTTTTGAGTTCATACAGTCATGTTAGGAGACGGCATCATGGCGCAAACAAGGCAACCTCATCAAGCATGAGGCACATGTGACCGTCTACCCTAGAAACGTGACTGACTTGGCAGATAATCAGGTGTATTTCAAACAATTGCTCTCGGGCCGAGATTTCGCTGTCGGAGACCCGCTTGCCCAACAAATGGTCAACTTCGTCTACCTCATTGGTGACCGTTCGACTGGCGAATGCATGGTGATCGATCCGGCTTACGCAGTTGATGACCTTGTTAATTATGCCAACAATGACGGAATGAAAATCACTGGAGCTTTAGCAACCCATTATCACCCCGACCACATCGGTGGCTCAATGATGAACTATCGAATCGAAGGAATCACTCGTCTCCTTGAACACGGGTCGGTCGGTATCCACGTCAACAAAGAAGAAGCGCCGTGGGTTCTTCGAACCACGGGTGTGTCAGAAACTGACCTCGTCGCCCACGACGCTGGCGACATCGTCAAGGTTGGCAATATTGACATCACATTGGTTCATACCCCAGGCCACACTCCTGGTTCACAATGTTTCTTGGTCAATGGTTGTCTGATTTCTGGAGACACCCTTTTTCTTGACGGATGTGGCCGCACCGATTTGCCCGGCAGCGATCCAGAAATGATGTACGAGAGTTTGCAAACTCTCAACAGTCTTCCTAGTACAACAATTATTTATCCAGGTCATCAATATTCGCAGCCTGCCCACGAATCACTTGCCCAAGTTCAACAACATAATTTCGTTTTGAAGCCGATGTCGAAAGATCAGTGGACAACTATTTTCGCTGGTTAAGGATCAATGTTTTTTAGCCAACGATTGCGCCAACGAGCGCAGAACCACCGGCGGCCAACAAAAGCAGTAGGACAATTCGTCGGGCGTTTTGTTCGTTCAGTCGAGGCTTGAGTTTTTGTCCAATCAGAATTCCTAAGCCAAGTATGGGCA
>Ga0114966_10004427_pt1 | contig 12076 bp, 9 predicted proteins | sample M_130207_XF_Meta_FD_87029 | JGI IMG/M metagenome (GOLD analysis project Ga0114966, IMG submission 87029) | Freshwater microbial communities from Lake Montjoie, Canada to study carbon cycling - M_130207_XF_MetaG | ecosystem: Environmental > Aquatic > Freshwater > Lake | place: Lake Montjoie...
ATTTTCTGGCGTAATATGACCCATTTCCCTCAGAGGGAGTGCGGGAAGTCGTTGGTGCCAAGGACCTCTTTCGTAGTCCCATAGTGCGCCATAACATGGCCCTGACCCTCCCAAGGGGCGAACCAGCCCCCTCCAAAGGCTTGCGAGATGCTACTGGGCTAATTTAAGAAGCCTTATGATAAAAATAGCCCGAGCAGGAAAAGTCATCGGTGAATACAACCGTGGCGACGTCCCGGCGCTCGTCCAAAGTAAGACTGTCCTCACCACTGACGACTACTGGACCAGCGGTATGGCAGCTTGGGCAAAGGTAAGCAGCCTGCTTTCGGAGATTGAGGCCAGCGCACCGCCGCCGCCCACCGCCCCCAGCCCCACCACCAACCTCATCAAGTGCCCGGACTGCCAGAAAGAGGTCTCCAAGCTCGCCCAATCCTGCCCTGGTTGCGGAAGACCTCTCCTAGAGAGTCCGAAGGCCGCACCGGAAGGACCCAAGAGGGTCATTACTACTGAAGATTCGGTCATGACTCGCAGCAGAGGCTGCGGAGACATCATCGTCTTCAGCCCCATCATTTTGATTCTGTTAGCCTTGATGGCTGCGATGATGGGCAGTTGCTCCCGCTAATTGAGCTCGGCAGGGCGAACCAGCCCCCCACCCGCAGCCCCGAGTCAAGAAATCTGTTATTAAAAAAGAGGGGGATTCGGGGTCTTATGACACCGCGCAATGACGAAAAATCTGCCGCCGAAAGGCTTACCGGTTCGAGTCCGGTCTTGGGCACGGCAACACGAAGCAGGCCGCACGAGTGGTGCGGCCTGTCTTCCCGTTTCCGGGACAAATAAGTCCAGAGTCCTAGCTACGGGACTCTGGGGTCGGGTACGGAGAGTTTGAATTCTGATTCCGTTAGTCGCCCTCGCGACTGATGCGTCCTTTATAAGGGAGGCTCTTACCTGAGTGAAATTGACTGAGCGTGTTGTGCTCATCCTTCAGAGTGTTGTCAACGGATTCGTCGAAAAACCCCCAAAATACGACAAAAGGTCGATTGGAGGCCATTAAAGGCCCCCGAAGTGGGGTACCGCCGGTCAGCGCTTGAGGCTGAATGGCGTGAAATCGGTGTCGGTATCGAACGCGTCGACGCCTTCGGCCTCCTTGAGCTTAGCGCAGACGACGGTCGTCACGGGCGTCATGATCACTTCGACGAGCACCTTGAAGACCCAGTTGGCGAACATCACCGCCAGGAGCGTCTGGGGGCTCCAGATGCCGATGAAGGCGAGCGGGTAGAAAATCAGGCTGTCGACCCCCTGGCCGACGATAGTCGAGCCGATGAAGCGGGCCCACGGGTGCTTGCCGCCCATGCGCACCTTCATCTTCGCGAGCACGTAGGAGTTGAGGAAGTCGCCGACGCAGAATGCGATGATCGAGCCGAGGGCGATACGCCAACCGCCGCCGAAGCACGTCACGAGTGCAGGCTGCAGTTGGGCGCTGAACGGTTCATTAGGGCTGGCCGGCATCACGAGCACGACCCAGGTCATCACCGTCGCGAAGAGCATCGCGCCAAAGCCGGCCCAGATGACGCGACGCGCAAGGGCATAGCCGTAGACCTCGGTGAGGATGTCGCCGAAGATATACGATAGCGGGAAGAATAGGTTACCCGCTCCGAAGTCGGTCTTGCCGAAGAAGGGCAGGTCGAGTTGCACGACCTTCGCCGGGCCGATCAGGTTCGAGCAGAGTAGAACCGCGACGAACGCGCCGAGGATGAGGTCGTAGTAGCGGAAGCTGCGGGTCACCGTCGGTTAGGGTGAAAGAATTATGCCCGTTCGCCAGCGGGGAGGGCGAAAAATCAGCGGCCGAGGGCGGCCTTGAGGAAGGGTTCGAAGATGTCGGCCTGGCGATGGAAGCCCAGGTCGCTCGCGTGCGAGCCGTCCGTGGCGCCATCGGCGTCATCGCCGTAGAGGTAGTCACCCGGCACGTAGGACAGCCCTTTGACGCCTTCCTTGACGAGCTGCTCGTAGGCGGCCTTGAGCGCGGCGTGGTTGTCGTCGTGGTGCTTGCGCAGCGAGGCCTTGAGCCACGAGTCGGTATTGCGACGGTCTTCGACGAGGATGATCGGGGTCTCGGGGCGGGCAGCGCGGAGCTGCTTCACGAGCGGCACGCATTTCTCGGTGACGTCCTTCGGTCCCATGTTCGGAAGGCAGTCGATCACGTAGGCGGCGGCGTCGATACGCTTGAGGAATTCGCCGACGGCTTGGTCCATGCGGCCGTTTCCGGAGAAGCCGAGGTTCACGATCGGCACATCGAAGCGGCGGCCCAGGATGGCCGTATGCACCATGCCCGGACGGCTGGCGCAGGCGCCATGCGTGATCGAGGTACCGTAGAAGACGACCGGCTTCGCGCGCGGCTTGAGGCCTTCGAATTTCTTGCCTTCGGTCACGCCGACGTTGAGGAATTCGACGCCGTTATAGAGCGGGAGGTAGATAGCGTATTCGCGTTCACCCGCGTCGAGTCCTTCAGCGATACGAACCTTCATCTCCTGCGTGGTAGGGCGGACGACCTGGACCCAGCGACACTTACCGTTTTGGTCGCGGGCGTACAGGTCGAGGCCGCTGACGCCGGTGGCGGGCATGTGCGGCTGCTCGAGCTTCGGCTTCGTCAGTTTGTAATGCGCGTAGATTGTCGTGGCGTCGGTGCGGAAGCGGAACATCTGGCCCGCGCTGTCGCGGCTCAGGCCCCAGACCGCCGGGGTGACCTTGCCATCGGCCTCGGCGGGCAGGCGGTCGAAGTAGCCCTTACGTTCCGCGTCGGGGAGGGCACGGCCTTCGAGGTCGGTCTCACGGACGTCGTGCCAGGAGATTTTCTCGTCGGCGCGCACTGCGTAACGGTCGACGGATTTCGGTGCGGCCTTAGCGGCCGGGGCCTTCGCGGTGGGAGTCTTGGTTTCCTGGGCAAAGCTGGTGCAGCAGTAGAGTAGGGCGAGGAGGAGGGGGAGGGTCTTCATGGTCTTAGAAATTAAAGGGCGGAGCCATGCGTCAGGGCGATGGTGCGGATCGCGGCCAGCGGCTTTTCGTATGCGTCGAGGGCGGCGACATAGTCTTCGCGGGCCTTATCGGCGCGCTGGAACGCCGACTCCGTGGACGACTTGGTCTTGTCGAGGTTCGACTGGGCTTTCGCTTCCATGTCCTCGGCGGAAGCGAGCGACGCGGAGGTGCTGCGAATCTGTTCCTGTAGGAACTGGAGTTCGCGGATGTCGATATTCGGTTGGGAGCGGACTAGTGCGAGCTGGGAGCGGAGCGCTTCGAGGCTCCGGCGGAGGCGGGTGACGCGGTCCGACTCGCGGGTGACGTTGGACTGCGCGCGGTTGACGAGCGTCTCGGCCTTCGCCTTGTCTTCGAGCGAGCGCTTGTATTCGTCGAAGCGCAGTTTCGTGCGCGGGTAGTTGGCGGCCGACATCAGACCGACCACGCCTTCCTTCGTCACGTAGGGCAGCTGATAGCGTCGATTATCGATGCGCAGGATATATTTCTCGCCCGGCTGATCGTAGATAATCGGCAGCGTCTGGGGCGCTTCTGGGTCGGCGGCCCGCACCGGGGCTATCCCAAGCAGGAGCAGGCAGAGTAGGGCGGGGAGGACCTTCACGATGCTTTAATATGGGCGGCGGCGAAGGCAGTCAAACTGCCTTCTGGCGTCCGGTGCGGCGGAGTCGGCGGCTGTCGACGTGCTGCGTGATGACTTTAAGGGCGTCGTCGCGGACCGCCTGGCCACTTTCATCGGCCAGCCAGAGTTTGAGTATGCCGGCGTAGAAGCAGTACGTCTCGCGAGCGGCGAGCCGTGGGTCGAGTTCGGGGGCGATCAATTTTTCCCTCGCCGCCTCCTCATAGAGTTCGGTCGCTTCGGTAAGAAAGAGCGTACCCGCGGACATCAGGTCTTTGCGTACGTCGGCGAATTCGCCGACAAATTCGCATTTCCAGAGCATGACCTCGTAGGTCTCACGGGCCTGCTTGTCGTCGGCCAAGCGTTGGAGCGCCTCATGAAGCCCGGTCTCGAGACGCCGCAGGGCATCTCCCGTTTTGTAATCGCTGAACCGCAGGAGCGTCCCCGTCTGTTGTCGCACCGCGATAAAGAGGTCGGCTTTGTTACGGAAGTGCCAATAGACCGCCCCGCGGGTGACGCCGGCTTCTTTCGCCACTTGATCCAGCGAGGTGTTCGTGACTCCTTCTCGGCTGAAAACCTGTCGGGCGCATTCGACGATTCGGTGACGTGTCAGGGCGGCCTCTGCTTTGGTCTTGCGAGCCATGGAGGGTTAAATAGATTTACATACATGTCTGTATGTAAATTTCGCCCTGTCGAGGGTCTTCTCTGTGCGGTCTTGATTTTTGGCCTGTTTGGCTGTCGCCCGGAGTCGGCCGTGCCGCCTTCCGGGCCATTGCCGGTGGCGGTTCTTACGGTGACTTTGGCTGATATCGCCCAGACGGCGATTGCTCCGGCGCAGACCGAAGGGGTGCGCGAGGTGGAAGTCCGCGCGCGCGTGACGGGCATCCTGCAGACGGTCAATTACGCCGAAGGCGCTCAGGTGAAGGCCGGTGACCTACTTTTCCGTATCGATCCGGCGACCTATGTCGCCGCTCATGCGTTAGCCGTGGCGCAACTCGCGCAGGAAACCGCGCGGGCGCAGCAGGCGACCGATGAAGCCCTCCGTCAGAGCGAGCTTCTCCGCCAGAAGGCCGCTAGCCGTAAGGAAGCCGATGACGCGCAGGCCGTGGCCGCCGCCGCGAAGGGTGCGCGCGACGCCGCCGCCGCGAAGGCCAGCCTTGCTCAGCTCGACCTGGATTACTGCGAAGTTCGGTCGCCCGTCGCCGGCATCGCCGGTCGTCGCCTGCGCACCGAAGGCACTTTGGTCACTCCAACCGGACCAGATGGCCTCCTTACAACCATTGTGAGCGCGGACGAAGTCTGGGCGCGCTTCGGCCTTTCTGAGGACGATTTCCGTCGCCTCTTCGCCGCCGGGGCCAAGTCCGCCCAAGGCGCCGAGGTCACTCTCCTGTTGCCAAATGGCTCTGCGTATCCCGTCCTCGGAAAAATCGATTTCGCTTCGCCCCAAGTAGACACCCGTCTCGGAACGGTGCAGCTCCGCGCCCATTTCCCCAACGCCACCGGCGGCTTGCTTGCTGGCCAATTCGTCCGAGTCCGCGTCACCGGGGGTAAGGCCAAGGACGCCACCCTCGTGCCGCAGCTTGCTCTCGTCCAGGCTCCGTCCGGCCGTTCCGTCTTCGTCGTCGGCGCGGGTGATCGCGCCGAGGCCCGTCCAGTTACCTTGGGCGAGACCCAGGGTTTGAATATCGTCATCCTCACTGGCTTACTTCCCGGCGACCGCGTCATCCTCAACCAGCTGCATAAGCTGCGCCCGGGCTCCCCGGTCGTCGTCGCTCCGGCCAAGAAGTAAATGGGCTGGGACTTCTTCATCAAGCGACCGATCTTCTCGGCCGTCCTCTCGCTCATCATCGTCCTGATCGGGGGCCTCGCGCTTCTGAACCTGCCGCTGTCGCAGTATCCGCAGATCGCGCCGCCCACCGTCACGGTCGTGGCGAGCTACCCGGGCGCCTCGCCCGAGGCGCTCGTCAATAACGTCGCCGCGCCCCTCGAGGAACAGATTAACGGAGTCGAAGGGCTATTATATTATTCTTCCAACGCCTCGTCGAGCGGCGCACTCAGTATCACCGTCACGTTCGAGAACGGTGTCGACCCCGATATGGCCACCATCCTCGTGGCCAACCGCGTGAAGCTCGCAGAGTCTCGCCTGCCCGAGGAGGTCCGTCGCCTCGGCGTCATCACCAAGAAGCGCTCGAACGACGTGCTCATGTCGGTGTCGATTCTCTCGCCCAAGGCCACTCGGGAATCCGTTTTTCTGAGCAACTACGCATCCTCGGTCATCGTCGAGGAGCTCAAGCGCCTCCCTGGCGTCGGCGATGCCGGCGTCTTCGGCGCCCGCGACTACGCGATGCGCGTCTGGCTGCGGCCGGACCGCATGGCGGCACTCGGCGTCACTTCGGCTGAGGTCGTCCGCGCGATTCGCACCACGAATACCCAGTACGCGGTTGGCCGACTCGGCCAGGAGCCTTCCGTCAACGCCGCCTTCGTGGTACCCGTGATCGCCCGCGGGCGGCTTGCGACGCCCGAGCAGTTCGGAGACATCGTGCTTCGCTCCTCCGTCGCCGACGGAGTGCTCCGCCTGAGGGACGTCGCCCGCGTGGAGCTCGGTTCCCAAAGCTATGAGCAGCTCAGCATGCTGGATGGTAAGCCTGTCGCTGGCATCCGTGTCTACCTGCAGACGGGCGCCAACGCACTCGAGACCGCCGACCGTATCCGCGCCCGGCTGGACGTGCTGACGAAGCAGTTTCCGCCGGATGTCGAATACAGTATTCCTTTCGACACCACCCGCTTCGTCCGTTCCGCCATCGGTGAGGTACGCAACACACTCGTCGAGGCCGCCTTCCTGGTGGCCATCGTCGTCTTCCTTTTCCTGGGTTCGTGGCGGGCCACGCTTATCCCGATGATTGCGGTGCCGGTCTCGCTGATCGGCGCCTGCGCCGGCCTGTGGGTCATGGGCTACGGCATTAACATCCTGACGCTCTTTGCGATGGTCATCGCCATCGGCATTGTCGTCGACGACGCAATTGTCGTGCTCGAAAACACCGAGCGGCTCATGCGCGAGCAAGGGCTGAGTCCCTTCGAGGCCGCGAAGGAATCCGTGCGCGAGGTCGCCGGTGCGATTGTCGCCATCGTCTGCGTCCTCGTCTGCGTCTTCCTGCCGGTCGCTTTCCTCGGAGGTATTGCCGGCGTGCTCTACCGCCAGTTTGCCGTGACCGTTGCGTTTTCCGTCATTCTTTCCGGTTTCGTTGCCCTAACGCTCACGCCAACCCTTTGTGCTCTGCTGCTCAAACCACATGTGCCCGGCGCGCCCGTCGGCCTGATGGCCCGTTTCTCTGCGGCCTTCGGTCGCGGTTTTGCTAAGGTCGCCGCCTGGCACGGTCGCACGGTCCGCTGGTTGCTCGATCATCCGCGTGCGGCCGCGGCGGGCTTCGTCGCTGTCGCGGTTGCGAATATCGTGCTCGTCGTGAAGATCCCGCGTGGCTTCTTGCCGGCCGAGGACCAAGGTTATCTGCTCGCGATGGTCGCCTTACCCGATGGTGCGGGCATCAATCGCACCAAGGCGTTCATGGACGACCTCACGCCCAAGCTGCGGGAGAATCCCGCCATCCGTCATACCTTCGCTATCAGCGGCTTCGACCTCCTCGGCGGCGGCGAGCGTACCAACTCTGGCACAATCTTCCTGCCGTTGAAGGATTTCGGCACTCGCCCGCCCGGCGGGGAGGTCCTCGCCCGTCAGCTCAACGCGATCGGCATGACGCAGCCCGACGGCATGTGCCTCGTGGTGAACCCGCCCACCATCCGCGGTATCGGTACCGCCGGCGGCTTCGAATTCTACCTGCAGGCGAAAGAGGACGACGATCCCGCGCAACTCGCGGCGAACATCGAGAAACTCGAGGCCGCACTCCGTGTCCGCCCCGAGCTCACGGGTATCCGGGTCTTCCTACGGCCGGCTGTACCGCAGATCCTCGCTGAAGTGGACGAAGTCCGCGCCGCGGCCCTCGGGGTGATGCTGCCGGACCTACATGAGGCTCTGCAGGCCACAATCGGTGTGGTCTACGCCAACGACTTCACGCTTGGGGGCCGCACTTATCGCGTCCTCGTCCAGTCCGAGGCCGCCGACCGCATGGACGCTGCCGCTGCCGGCCGCGTGCACGTGCGCGCTGCGAACGGCGCGATGATCCCGCTCTCCAGCTTCGTAAATTTTAAACCCTCCTCGGGGCCAGAGCAGCTCGAGCGCCATATGGGCTTCCTGGCCGCACGCCTCATCTGTTCGCCCGCCCCTGGCGTGAGTTCCGGCCAAGCCATCGCGTTGGTCGAGGAGATCGCCGAGGACATCATGCCCGTCGGCTACGGTATCGACTGGACTGCGCAGGCGTTGCAGGAGAAGCGGGCGGCGACGTCGGCCTTGCCGGCCTTCCTCCTCGCGCTGCTCATGGTGTTCCTCATTCTCGCGGCTCTCTACGAGGACCTTGCGCTGCCCCTGGGCGTGCTACTCACCGTGCCCTTCGCGCTGCTCGGGGCCTTGCTCGCCATCCTCGTGCGCGGCATGCCGAACGACATCTATTTCCAGATCGGCCTGGTCACGCTCATCGGACTCGCGGCTAAAAACGCCATTCTCATCGTCGAGTTCGCAGAGACCGCGCGTCGGGCGGGCCGTTCGGCGGCCGACGCCGCCGTGGAGGCTGCGCGCATGCGTATCCGACCGCTCGTCATGACCTCGATGGCCTTCGTCCTTGGAGTTGTTCCGCTCGCCTTCGCGGGCGGCGCCGGCGCCGCGGCACGCCAGTCGATGGGCACCGGCGTGCTCGGCGGCATGCTCCTCGACACCTTTTTCGCCACCTTGTTCATCCCATGGTTCTTCCATCTGCTTTCCGGTCGGAAGGACAAGCCGACTCCCGTCCAGCCATGATGCCGCGCACTATTCTCCTCTCCGCCGTAGTCCTCCTCGGTGGCTGCACGTTGGGTCCGGACTACGTTCGGCCCGAGTTACCCAAGGCTGACGTCTTCCCAGAAGCAGGGAAGGGCGGCGCCGCTGTCCGCGCCGAATGGTGGAAGTCGCTCGGTGATCCGGAGCTCGACGCTTTGGTGACTAAAGCTTTCGTCGCCAATGCGGACCTCCGCGTTGCCGTGGGTCGGGTGGAGCAGGCGGCGGCTGTCCTCGGCGAGACCGAAGGAGCCGATTTCCCGCAGATCGACGCCGCTGGCGGAATCAATTCAAGCAAACTCAGCGAAGGCGCTTACAATCAGAACCTGTCCACCACTGGTCGGCATCGCTCCACCGCGCGCGGGGGCCTCACCACTTCCTTTGAGCTCGATTTCTGGGGTAAGCTCCGCCGGGCCGAGGAGTCGGCGCGTGCGCAGTTGTTGGGCGCGCGCGAGGCGCGGCGCATGGTTGAACTTTCCATCGGCGCGGCCGTCGTGCGTTCCTACGCTGCCCTCCGCGCCGCTGATGCACAATCGCTGGCCGCGCAGGAAGTCTTTGCCGCCCGCAATGAGGAAGCTGCGATCATCGCCAAGCGGGCCGCTGTCGGAGCCGCCGGTCCGAACGAAGTCGCCCAGGCCGAGGTTACCCGCTCCGCCGCGGTCGCCGTGCTGGCTGACGCTCGCCGAACGCGCGCCGCCGCCGAGCACTTGCTCGGCATGTTGACCGGCCAGCCGGCGCTGACCATCGCCATGCGCCGTCAGGAAGGCCTACGCCTCCCAGCTTCGGTAGCGCCGGGTCTGCCGACCGACCTCTTGGCGGGCCGTCCCGATGTTGTTGCCGCGGAGCAGGTGCTCGTCGCCGCCAACGCGCGCATTGGCTACGTCAAGGCCGCGCGTTTCCCGAGCTTCACCCTGACCGGTTCGATCGGTTCCGAAAGCCGCGAACTCAACGCCTTGTTCGATGGGGCGACCGCGACTTCCACGCTTGGCGTCGACCTGCGTTATCCCTTACTCGATTTCGGTCGCGGTGCGGCGCGGGTCGAAGGGGCCATCGCCGAGCAGCATCAAGCGGCCGCCGCCTACGAAAAGGCTTTCCTTAATGCTTGTCGCGAGGTCCGTGACGCCTTGGTTGACGTCCGGGAGACCACGGCCTCGGCCACTGCCGCCGCGCGACGTGCTGCGGCGGCTGACGAGGCCTATCGCATCGCCACCGAGCGTGCCCGGCTGGGGCAGACCGGCCCGATGGAATTACTCGCTGCCCGCCGCCTCCGGTCTGAATCCCAGGTGGCCGTCGCTCGCGTTCGTCTAGATCGCCTCGGTGCGCAGGTCGATCTCGTCAAGGCGCTCGGTGGTGCGCGCCCGGACGTGGTGCCGGCTGCCAAGTAGCCCTTCGGCTGTGATTGCCAACCTTGTCGTATTGCGGTGAGGTGGGGCATGCCCGCCCAGCCTGATCTCTGGTCCGAACTCGCCGCCTCCATGTCGGCGGACCGTTTCTTGTTGGCCGGCACCTTGGTCTTCTTCGCCGCCGTCGCGCACGCGTTTCTCTGTCCGACGATTGCGCGGGCTGCGCATGCCGCAGAGAAGCAGGGCGGGCTCAAGGGCGCCGTGTTGCACCTGCTCGGTGAGGTCGAGGTGGTCTTCGGCCTCTGGGCAATCGTGCTCTTCATCCTGATGGTCTGCTGGCCCGGTAAGGGCTTGGCTTTCGCGACGCGTTACGTCGAGAGTGGCGAATACGTGGCCATCGCCGCGGACGGCCCGTCCAAGTTCGTCGAACCCCTTTTCGTCTTTGTCATCATGGTCATGGCCGCATCGAAGCCCGTGATGGCCTTGGCGGCAGGCCTGCTCGGCCGCGTCGGGCGGCTATTCGGCGGCACACCGATCGCGCATTGGTTCGTGGTACTCACGCTCGCGCCGTTGCTCGGGTCGCTCATCACCGAACCCGCCGCGATGACGATCGGGGCGATGCTGCTTTCGGCCCAGTTCTACAGCCTGAAACCATCCGAGCCGCTACGATATGCCACGATGGCGCTACTGTTCGTGAATGTTTCTGTCGGCGGCGCCCTGACGCATTTCGCCGCCCCCCCTATCGTCATGGTCGCCGCGAAATGGAACTGGGGGTTGCAGGATGTCTTCGCGCATTTCGGGGTCGCCGCGCTCGTTTCCATCCTCCTTTCGAACTTCGCTTATCTATTCTGGTTTCGGCGCGAACTTGCGTCGCTCAAGGGAGCGAAGGAGGCGCGCTCGGCTGAGCTGCTTATGCCCGCCTGGGTCGTCGCCTTTCATCTCGCTTGCATGGTCTGGACGGTCCTGATGCTGACCGAGCATCGGCCCGTCCTCATGTTGGGTGGGTTTCTCGTCTTCTTGGCGTTCACCGCGGCGACCTCCCGCTGGCAGCCTGCGCCAGGCTTGCGGGGGCCGGCGCTCGTCGGCTTCTTCCTGGCTGGGCTCGTCGTGCTCGGCGGCGTGCAAGGATGGTGGATTTCGCCGGTGCTCAGTCGGATGGGGGAGGGGGCCTTGCTGGCCTCGGCTACTTTCCTGACGGCGTTCAATGACAACGCCGCGGTGACCTATCTAGCCTCACAGGTGCCGGCTTTCTCGGCGGCTGGCCCTGCGGCGGAGGCCTTACGGCATGCCGTGGTGGCTGGGGCCTTAGCGGGGGGTGGCCTAACCGTCATCGCCAACGCCCCGAATCCGGCTGGTCAGTCCATTCTTTCACAATGGTTCCCGGGAGGGGTTTCGGCGTGGCGGCTATTTCTCTGGGCGCTCACTCCCACGGCCTTGGCCCTCGGTTGCTTTTTTTGGCTCAAGTGAGGGGTTGGGTGGAGGAAAAGGCGGTTTTTGGCTGTTCAACCGGGCTGGAGGACTCGTATAGTGGTCTTCCCCAATTCAATCCCGATTTTCCATGACTCCTCGTCGTCGCGCCGGTTTCACCCTGATTGAACTCCTGACTGTGATTGCCATCATTGGCATCCTGTCGGCTGCCTTGTTCCCAGCTATAAGCGGGGTGCGCAAGAAGGCGCGGCAATCTGCGGCCACGACCGCGTTCACGCAGTGGGCCGGTGGCATCACCCGCTATAAGCAGGTCTACGGTTTCTATCCGGACCTCTCGCCTCCTTACGCTTCAGGGGCCGACAGCATCCATTACCTCGATAAGCTCGCTGTCACCAATTCCAATTTCGTCAAAGCCTTGTCCGGCCGTCTGCCGACCGGCACCGCCTTGACCACTGCGGACCGCAAGGCCCTCAACCGGAACGGCGAGGAGTTCTGTTCGTTTGGCAAGGATGACTTCGAAGACCCGGCGAATCTGAAGCCCGATAGCAAGCTCGTGGACCGTTTCGGCAACTACAATATCCGCGTGATTTTTGATACGGATAATAATTCGAATATCCGCAATGTCACCCCCGATAAGGGCCGCGATTCCATGCCGGAAGATATCCGGGCGATCGCGGACGCCAATGGTATCCCAGCCCGTGTCATCATCTACACCACGGACCTCCTGAACGACTTCTCCAGCGC
>Ga0114966_10004430_pt1 | contig 12073 bp, 15 predicted proteins | sample M_130207_XF_Meta_FD_87029 | JGI IMG/M metagenome (GOLD analysis project Ga0114966, IMG submission 87029) | Freshwater microbial communities from Lake Montjoie, Canada to study carbon cycling - M_130207_XF_MetaG | ecosystem: Environmental > Aquatic > Freshwater > Lake | place: Lake Montjoie...
GACTAAAATCATTCATTTGATTTGTATCTACACCTCTACTATATATTGCTATTTTCATTTTAATAATATTATGTAAACAATAGTGTCAATTCATTATTGCATAAGCAAAAATACTTCATTTACCCCTTGGAACAGTCTATAAAAATCCTCTCGTATCTAAAAATAAACCTTTTTCCCTCAATTGGTTGATACTATATTCAACACTGATTTTTAAATCATAAATTGATAATATATCAATTCCAATACCACCTGTATAAAGAAATTTATTATTTAAAATATTGACATAGGGAGCTTGATTGTATACGTATCCAGCATCAAAATAGGTTTTTGCATAACAAGAAAATGGTAAAAACGGGAAATATTTACTCTTAAATGGCAGTGGTATTTTTAACGAAAAAACTTTTTTGCTAAAAGTGCATTTCGCTAAACCCGAAACAACACCATCAATTACATAATAATCCAATCCCCTTAAATTATAGTCGCCATAACCAAAAGCATGTTGATTAATATAAGCTTGTTTAAAAGGAATTTTCAATTTAGAAGCGAGGTGAATACTGCTGTAAAAATTATTACGAAGTGTGAAAAACTTTTTAAATCTCATGTCAAGAGAAAGCATATTAATATTGTTTTTTAATGACAAGCCTCTTTTAGCTATAGAAAGAGAATAAATTTTTCCATTTAAAGGGTAATTGATATTATTTGTATTTATGTATTCGAATTTGTATCCAAAATCAAAGAATCCAATACTGCTTTTATTGACATTGAAATAATTTGGATTTAAACTTTCAGACAAAATCGTGTCTGCTATAGCAATGTGTTCGTATAGTATAGAGTATGTGTTTTTTTTATAAAGACCATTTCTTGATGAAAAACTAGAATTTATTCCCCAGTTTTTTTTATTGATTGATTTCGATTTGTATAGAATCACTTTGTTATTGTAAGCAGTTTTGATTGGCAATTCTCTGTTTTGAAAAAGATGACCATTAAAAGAAAATCCTTGCGTTAAGGCACTATTGCTATAAGGTTGAGAATAGCTTAATAAATACTTTTTGCTATATCCGTCTAATAGATATGCATTCAACTTGTCTGCTCTTCCAGAAAAATTATAATGAGTAAATCTTAATCCATAAACAACCCTATCAAGATCAGCATTATATGTTTTCCACCAGTCATTAAAATTTCTATCTATTAATTCAAATTGAGGAATTGGATAAACGTACCATTTTTCCAACACCTTTATTTCAATTTTAAATGTATTTGGAGAAATTAAAATAGCCGTTAATGCTACATCTGAAAATAAATTTGTGTTGTAAATTAAACCATGTGAAGTAACTAATTCATCATAAAGATAAGATGCATTGACAGAGTCGCCAATTTTCAAACTCATTTCTCTTAAGATAATATAATCTTTAGTTTTTTTATTGCCAATAACATTAATTGAGATTAATTGAATTTTGGAGGAAGGTGTTTCATCAATAAAACATTTTATTTGTTCTATATTAACTCCGATAGGTTTTTTATTTTGAGCAACCCCCATAATAAAATAGAACACTCCAATAAGTAGTAAACATATACGATTCATCTTAGTCCCTTTTTCAAAAATAAAACAAGTGAAGTATTGCTATTTGATTTGGTGAATGTAAATTACAAATCAAGATAATTCATTAGGTTTTTATAATTAACGTCTGTCTTATCTTCAAATGACTGTATGCCAAAATGATATTTTACGGCGTATTCATATCTTTCAAAAGTAGAAACAATGGATGCTATTTCTCTCTTATTTATATGAAGGGTAACAGTTAAAATGCCTGTAAAAGCATGTATAGTTGTATTTAAATGAAGAATAGTACAATCGCCGCTTTCGACAATTCTGCTAATTTCTGAAATAGAAAATTGAGCCCTCTCCATTTCGAGGATTATTAATCCGCCTATTTCATTTGCGCCTGCAAAATCACCCATAATTTTCAATAATTCAATGGCGTTAATCATACCCATATATTCATTTGCTCTATTTAATACGGGTACTACATTTGTTTCGAATTGATTGCAAAAATTTAATGCGTTTAGAAAATGCATATCATCGTAAATAAATTCGGGAGTAAAAAACGATTGTACAATTTCAATCGCAAGCTTATCCTCTTCAACATCTAACAAATCTTCCTCACTAATTAAACCTAGAAATTTATTCTCAGAAACTACCGGTAAGTGGGTTAGCTTAAAGTCACTGATTATTTGCTTAGCTTTTATTATTGAATCTTGTAGTTGAAGCCTGGGTGTATTATGGTTAATTAATTCTCTACTAAGCATGTTGATAGTTTTACATTTTCTTTATTTGAATAATGTATATTTTATAAAGAAGTAGGGTTTTCAAAAAACGAGGATTATTATTTTTGTTTTGCTAAAAATACATCAAGGATAGCGTTAAACTCATCCGGAACCTCCATCATTGGGGCATGACCACACTTGTCTATAAAATGCAGCTCACTGTTTGGTATAAGTTTATGGAATTCTTCACCAACAAAAGGCGGAGTAATGGTATCGTTCTTTCCCCAAATTAAGCATGTTGGTTTTTTAATTTGATTTAGCTCTTCTCCTAAATTATTTCTAATAGCACTTTTTGCTAAGGAAATAATTTTTATAACTTTCATACGATTATTTGTTATTTCAAAAACTTCGTTTACTAATTCATCTGTCGCAAGAGCAGGATTGTAAAAAGTTAAAGCAGTTTTAGTTCTGATATATTCTTTATCACCTCTTTTTGGATAGGAATCACCCATGCCATTTTCAAATAAACCAGAACTGCCCGTAAGGATAAGGGATTTTATTTTTTGAGGATTTTTTAAAGTATGAACTAAAGCAACATGACCACCCAAGGAATTACCCATTAAATGAATATCTGTATATTTTCTATGGTCAATAAATTTAGTAACAAATTTTTCCAAGCCACCAACTGAGGTATGTAATAAATCCATTTCCAACAATGGTAAAAGTGGTACAACTACCTTGTGCGACTTCTTGAAATATTCAATTAGATCTTTGAAATTACTCAAAGCACCAAAAAGACCATGAAGTAACATTAATACTTGCCCTTCACCTTCTTCAATGAATTTAAATTTTCCGTCTTGTTTAATTGTATAACTCATTATTTTTTCCATAACCGCCCTATTAATAATGATAATAGAGCAAGGTTAATAATTTGGCTTAAAATTACGTTAATTACAATAAAAAAGCTATATTTTATTTGAAACAGTGTTGAAATAGCCTTCTAACTGAATAAAAAGGTCTTTGAAAAAGGGGATTATTTTACCCATAGCATTTATCACATCCGGTGCAATGGGCGAAATATAAGGATAGAAATAGGAGGAGTTGATGGTTTCTTTTTTAAATAGATGAAGTTGGTTGGCGTAAAACAATAACACACTAAAAATAATTCCATATAATAGCACAAATAAGCAAATACCGCCAATTTTATTTAACCATCCCATCATAATTAATTCAGATGTTTTCTGAAATAATTTTCCTAAATAATGCATCGAAATAACCACTATTGAAAAAACAAGGACAAATGATAAAAAAGGCAACCATTTACCATTAAGGTGTTCATTGGTAGAAAGACGTGACGCAACAATTGCAGAGAATTTTATTGCTGCAGCCACTCCAATAAAAAAACCTGCTGAAAAAAAAAGAGCATTAATAAAGCCTTTTTTCATTCCTTTTAAACATGCAAAAAACATCAGCACTAAAAAAAATGCATCAATCATAATAAAACTAAATTAGTGTACAAAAAAGCTATCATCCTAATAGCTCCTTAACTATTGCGCTAATTGTTTTTCCATCTGCCTTACCTGATAATTGTTTTGAAGCCAAGCCCATAACCTTCCCCATGTCAGCCCCTGAACTAGCACCAGTTTCTTTTATTAAAATAGCAACCGCTTCTTTTATTTCATCGGCTGTTAATTGTTTTGGAAGAAACCTTTCAATTATAGCCATTTCTTCTTTTTCTTTAATGGCAAGATCCTGCCTATCTTGTTTCTCGAAAATTTCTAATGAATCTTTTCGTTGCTTCATCATTTTTTGTAAAAACTTTTGCTCAGTTTCTTCATTTATTTCTCCTGAAGCACCTGGCTCAGTTTTTGCCTTTATGATTTCCGCTTTGATGGCTCTTAGACTTCTTAAGGCAGATTCATTTTTTGATTTCATAGCCTCTTTCATTTCGGCCATTATTTGTTGCTCTAGTGACATAGTGTTATTTATTCAATTTCGTTAATTTTTTCTTCGTTAATCATATCGTCTCTGAATTTTTTATAAAAATCTTTTGCGAAATTTTTCATTTCTTCAGAGAGTGTATTATTTTTTGTTGCTCTTTGAAAAGTGTCAGCCATAGTCATCATCATTTGATAAAAAAAATCACCCATTTCATCAACCATCATATCTTTTGTCCACAAATCAATTCTTAGAGCGGATTTGTCTGCCCCATCCCAAAACGCCAAACACATAGCTTTTGACTTTTGTTGCATGTCAGCACTACTATCACTGGCTTTCCAATTAATTTGCTGGGGTATTTTATCAGGGTCCAGCATTACATCAATTGTTATCGTAGATTTTTGCATTGTATTTTTTTTACAAAGGTAATATGTTTACTAAATATCTGGATTTATTATTGTGCCCCAAACTTTTTCAGCTATCGTATCCCATTCTAATATATCAACTTTATTTTTAGCAGTTATAATTAACTTATTTCTGTATTCTTCATTTTTATAAAGATCTATCATCTTCTCTGAAAGATCTTTGTCATTTTCGATAAAATATAATGCATCTGATTCAAAAGATGAAATAAAACAATCATCTTTTGGTAGAATAACGGGCACTTTTAATTTCATGGCAGCTAGTATGAAATTGTTGATAATGTATATTTCGGAAAAAAAGATCATTGCATAAGCAGCAGAAATCAACTCGTTATCTAATGTAGAAATCAATACAACATCATTACGATACTTATAATTTGTAATAACTTTATTTATAATCTGCTCATTTTTTTTAGTATGTAATAGCAGTAGTTTTAAATTTGATTTTTGCCATTTTTTGAAAAGCGAATAAGCTTTCAATTGAACAGTTATTTGATGCTCGTCTGCCGATAATGAATCTATTAAAAAGTAATCCATCCCTTCAGTATATTTCTTTTTAACGGTATCTTTTTTATTATTATCCGGAGCAAGTAAAATATCAGAAACGCCTAGTGGAATCAGGGCTATTTTATTGTCAATCTTTTTGATAGTTTTTAACGCCAATAATTTAATATGTTCATTGCGTACAATGATTGAATCGGCTTTTGCAATAGATTTTTTTGTTTCTGATTTTTTAAGCAAAGAAGCATTGTCGATAGTAACAAATTGTTTAATTGTTGATTTTAAACTGCATAAATGCGTATTGCTAAAAAAACAATCAACTCGATTTTTCTTTAATAGTGCAGTTAATTTATAATTATACCAGTAGAAATCAAAGTAGCTTTTATGTAGAGGAATAAAATGTATGTTAGCGTTCGTAAGCGTTTGCTTTAGAGTATTATTATTTGAAACAAAAATAAATTTAATTTCAGGGTATTTTTTTGCAAGTGAAATGCAGCAGTGATAGTTGAATTCTTCAAGTGACGAAATCTGAAATGCAATGGTCATTTTATGATGTGTTATTGTAACATATTTACTTTTACTGTTTCTATTTTAGTGTCAGTTACATGTAATATTTCAAATTCAACATTGCCAATGATGATTTTATCTTTTTGTTTGGGGATAGATTCGTTATTCTGTATTATATAGCCTGAAAGGGTTTCTGCACCTACTGAACCATCAAATACAATCTCATATTTTTGTGAAATAAAATCTAATTCTAATCTGCCACTCAAAATAAATTCTTTTTCGGAAATCTTTTTATCAATAAACGATTCCTGGATATCATACTCATCTTCAATTTCTCCAAAAATTTCTTCTAATAGATCTTCCATAGTAACAATTCCTGCCGTACCACCAAACTCATCTACTACCCAGGCAATACTTTTTCTTTCCTTGATGAATTTATTCATTAGGTCTATTGCCGACATTGTTTCAGGAACTGTTGGGATTGAGTGTAAAATTTCTTTTATGGATTGTGGGTTCTTTAATAAATCGAGATGATGCACATAGCCTATGATATTATCAATGTTATTTTGATATATAATAATTTTACTCAACTTAGTTTCTATAAACTTTAACTTAATATCACTGACGGATGATTGTTCATCAATACTTTCAATTTCTTTTCTGGGTATAAGGCATTCCCTCAATTTAATATCACTTAAGGAAAGTGCATTTTCGAAAATCTCTTTATTTATTTCTTTAATATCGTTGTCATCATGGTGTTTTATTTGGTGTAAAAAATGCTCCAAATCAACCTTGCTAAAAGCTCCTTTTTTATCACTTATTTTCACGTTAATAATATATTTTAAAATCCATTCGGCTAAATGAATAATTGAATTAGATAAGGAAGAAAATAACCAATAAATTACTCTAGAAATTTTGCTAATAAAATAGGAGCCAACAATTTCATTGCTTTTTGCTTTAAAAAAAGACCTGCAAATAAATTCTGTAAATAAAATAATAAAAGTGGACAAGGATATTTCTATAATTAATCTAATAGGAATAACGTAATTGAAAGCGTTTACTGAAAGCCTATTCTCAACCCATTTCCATACTGGGTAAAGCAAATTGCCAATAAGTAAGCCATAAATAACTAGTGTAAAAGTTAATGTAGTAAGTGTTGTTCCAATAAATCTTGCAGGATTTTCGACAAATCGCCCCCATGTTTTTCCTGGAAATGTCCCTTGCTTTTTCTTTAATTCTATAGAAAGTTTATTGGCTGAAATAAAAGCCATTTCAATACCGGATAAAAAACCGATAAACAGCAGAGAAAGTAATATTGAAAAAAATCCTATCCAATCCATGTTAGCATTTTAATAAAAAGGGTAACTGAAAAAATGAATTTATGATTTCAAAAAATCTTTTACAATAACATGAGCTTCTTCACAGGCTCGCTCTAGATTATCATTCACAATAATTTTATCAAATTGATCCTTGAAAGATATTTCATAGGAGGCTTTATTAATTCTTGCTTTAATTGACTCTTCGCTTTCTGTCCCTCTTGATTGTAAACGACTTTTCAACTCGTCTACAGAAGGTGGTTCTACAAAAATACTCAATGTGTTTTCTGGGTATTGCTGTTGAATATGAAGCGCGCCTTTTACATCAATGTCCAATACCGGTATTTTTTGCAAGCCCCAAATACGTTTTAGTTCTGATTTTAATGTCCCATAATATTTTCCTTCATACACCATTTCCCATTCTGCAAATTCTTTTTGTTGGATTTTCTTTTTGAATTCTTCCATCTCGATAAAGTAGTAGTCGATTTCATTCTTTTCATTTTCCCTAGATTTCCTTGTTGTTGCAGAAATAGAAAAAGCAAGTGAAGGAATTGCCTGCATTAAAAAGTGAGTAATAGATGTTTTTCCAGCCCCAGAAGGCGCTGTAATAATTAATATCTTTTGATGAATACTTTCCATATACAGATTATTTGATCAAGAAGTTATAATTAATAAAACCATCCAAAAAATGCGCTTTGTATAAAAAGTTTGACCTAATAAACAATCCAAATTTTGTATAAAAGATTAATTATTAATTCGTTTAATTGAGGCGCCTAATTTGATGAGTCTTTCATCAATAAATTGATAACCACGATCTATTTGTTCAATATTTTGAATTATGCTTTTTCCTTCAGCACTTAATGCTGCAATCAATAAAGCAACGCCGGCCCTGATGTCTGGGGAACTCATCGTAATTCCGCGCAATTTTTTTTCTCTACCCATTCCAACTACTACAGCACGATGTGGATCACATAAAATCACCTGAGCACCCATCTCAATCAATTTATCAACGAAAAACAATCGGCTTTCAAACATCTTCTGATGTATGAGCACACTTCCTTTTGCTTGAATAGCAGTAACTAAAATAATACTCAATAAATCAGGAGTAAGTCCAGGCCATGGATGATCGTATATGGTAAGAATACCCCCTTCTAAAAACGTTTGTATTTCATAAATTTCTTGTGATGGAATATGGATATCGTCATTAATAATTGAAAGCTTAATGCCGAGTTGCTGAAATTTTTCGGGAATAATACCTAACTCTTTTACGCCGGCATTTTTAATAATAATATCACTTTGTGTCATTGCCGCTAAGCCAATAAAGCTCCCTACTTCAATCATGTCGGGCAATATCGTATGAGTTGTTCCGCTTAAAGATGGAACGCCTTCAATAGTTAATAGATTACTACCAATGCCCTTTATTTTTGCGCCCATATTATTTAGCATCTTGCATAACTGTTGAATATAAGGTTCGCAAGCAGCATTATAAATAGTGGACGTTCCATTAGCTAATACAGCTGCCATTAAAATGTTAGCGGTGCCAGTTACACTAGGCTCGTCAAGTTGTATAAATGTTCCAACAAGCTGATCGGCATCTAATTGAAAAAAATTTGAGTTTTCATTGTAAGAATATTTTGCACCAAGCTTTTCAAAGCCAATAATATGGGTGTCTAATTTCCTTCTTCCAATTTTATCTCCTCCAGGTTTTGGCAAGTAGGCTCTTTTAAATCTTGCTAATAGAGGACCCGCTAGCATTACAGAGCCTCTTAGCTTACCACTTTTTTTATGAAAGGCATCACTTTGAAGATAGTTTACATCTACATCATCGGCCTTAAAATGAAAGGTATGTTGATTGATGCGTGTTACTTTTACATTAATATCATTTAATAATTCAATTAAAAGAGTAACATCAATAATGTCTGGAATATTATGAATAATAACTTCTTCTTTAGTAAGCAATACGGCACTAATAATCTGAAGAGCTTCATTTTTTGCACCTTGAGGTGTTATCTCACCTGACAATTTTCTTCCACCTATTACTTCAAAAGTATTCATGATGTTTATTTTTCTACAATTGCCGGAAGTTGAGCAAAATTGGTTGATTTGAATAGGTGCTACCAGATTGATGAATTCGGAATGTGTTGATTTTGCAAAATCCGCTCAATTCACTTCTTGCCTTTGTATTTAGTATCTCTTTTTAAAATTTCGGTTGTTATTATTTCTATTATCTCTTCCACCATTATTGCCCCTGTTTCCGTTTCTATTATCTCTTCCACCACGATTGTTATCTCTGCTCCCAAAGTTTTGTCTGTATTGACCTCTTCCGCTATTTCCGGCATAGTCATCTCTGTCAGCGTAATTATCTGTTCTATGTTTAACAAATGGCCTATTGTTGAATTCTAATTCTCCATTAGTTATTGAATTCAATTCTGTTTGAATATTGTCATCATGAACTAATTCTTTATGCCAGTTGCTGTATGTTAGTTTCATGTAGTAAGCAATTGAATTGGCAAAACCTTGCTTTTTTTCTGGATTTTCTTCATTCAGCGCTTTGTCAATTACTAGTTCGATATTTTTACCAAGGTGATTGAACTTTGGATATTTTTTAGGGTAACGTAGTTTCTCAGGTTTAGCTTTTAACGTTTCTCTAGTAGGAATCGGGTAGGGACTTTCAACTTCCAACGTGAAATCACTTATTAAAAAAAGATGATCCCAAAGTTTATGACGAAAATCTTCGACATTTTTGAGGTGTGGGTTTAGAAAACCCATCAGTTCAATCACTACATTTGCATTTTTTTGCCTGGTTTCCTTGTCTTCTATTTTTAGTAAATATTCAACCATTTTTTGAATATGTCTTCCATATTCTTTCATTATTAAATGGTTTCTGGTAGTATTATACTCCATATTTTCAACGTTAAGCATAGTTCAAAGTTAAGTAGTTAATGGCTTGCAAACAAGTGTAATTGATGGATAGGAAAACAGTAAAAACCCGATAAAATTTGATTCCCTATTTGAAAAAGTGTTTATGAAGTTGAATTTTTATAGTCAATATACCATCTATAACAAATAAATGCAATAATAACCCCAATGTTATCGGCAGTCCAATCGACTAAATCATAACTGCGACCGGGAATAAATAACTGAATACACTCTGTAATATATCCCCAGCAGGATGTAAAAATGGCTATGAGAAGAAAAGTTTTCTTTTGTTGTACTAATGGAATGTGTTTATTATTGAATGGGTACATTCCTAAAAAAGCTAATACCCCAAACATTGCCGCATGAATCAGTTTATCCAGGTCCAAAAGCAAATCTAACCAGCTACTAACTTTTGGAATATCTGCTCTTGGTATACAGATTGCAACAAGCACAATAAAAAACCAAATAATTCCTGGTATAAATTTCTTAAAAGATAATTGCTTCAAAATGGGTTAGAGATTTATTAACCAACTAAAGCGGTATAAGCTTCTGCTGACATTAAATGATCTAAGTCTGCAATATTATCAATAGTCATTTTTATCATCCAGCCGGCACCGTAAGGATCACTATTAACATTTTCCGGATTACCTTCCAATGCAGGGTTTACCTCAGTAATTGTACCACTAACAGGTAGGAATAAGTCACTAACCGTCTTAACGGCTTCCACAGTGCCAAATATTTCTTCTGCTTTCAAGGGCTTTCCAATAGCATTTATTTCAATAAATACGATATCGCCTAACTCGTGCTGTGCGAAATCTGTAATACCAATTGTTGCTTTAGTTCCTTCAACTAAGATCCATTCGTGATCTTTAGTATATTTTAAATTTGCAGGATATTTCATTGTTATTCTTTGCTTGCGAAAGTAAATAAATTTTATTCTTGTTGCTGAAATTATTTCAACAGTTGCATACTCATGTGTATATCTTTTTTGGGTCTGTCGCCAGCATCTTTTTCCGCAGAAGCAATTTTATCTACAACATTCAAGCCTGTAACAACTTCTCCAAAAACAGTATAATTCATATCCAAGAAGGGAGTACCTCCAATTGTTTTATAGATATTTTTTTGCGCTGGTGTATATTGAGGGCCTAGTTGATCTTCTGATACAGGCTGACCTTGTACAATATAAAACTGACAAGCACTACTTGCTTTTTCAGGATTGCCATCTCTTGCAGCAGCTAATGCTCCCTTTTTATGAATAAGATTTTGATCAAATTCGGCAGGAATTCTTTCCATATCACCACCACCCATTCCAAGCGGCGTTCCTGCTGCTGCATCTTTACTTAATGGGTCTCCTCCCTGAATCATAAAGCCTTGTATAATTCGGTGAAATAAAAGGTTTGTATAAAAGCCTTCTTTTACTAATTTAATAAAATTGTCTCTGTGTTTAGGAGTAGCATCATACAGCATAACTACAATGTCTCCCATATCAGTGGTGATTTTTACTTTTGTTTTGCCACTATTAGCAGGAGAAGTATTTGATGTTGATTTTACAGATTGAGCAAATACATTGCAAGAAAAAAAGCAAATTAATGTTGTGATAAAAAGGATGTTTCTTGTTTTCATTTTTTTTATAGTTTAAATAAATTTCTGAGATTGAAAATAAAGCAAAATATGGTCTTTAAGAAAATTTTCTTGTTCAAATAGCTCAAAAGTGGGTAAAGGCTTCATTTGAGTAAAATGAGGCCATCCTTCATCGTCTTTCCCATCATATTTATAATAATTGCTAGGTGACAGAACAGTACAAATGGCGATATGCATCAAATCTTGCTTTTGCTCTTTGCTGAATTCCTGTGGTCCTTGTCCCAATTCTTGCACCCCAATGATTAGTAAAATACCATTCATATCTGGTTTTATTCCAAAACGTTCCTTCAGCTTTATTCTTAGCTTAAGCCACCTTACTTGCAAATCTTCTTCCATTTCTTGCATCCCGCAAATGTAAGTAATAACCAAATCCCAATTATCTTTGCGGTGGAATTGATTTTTCAATAAAGCGATAAAGAAGATGTTACAAGTAAATGCCATTCGTCAAAACCCATCATTTGTAAAAGAAAGATTAGCTGCTCGGCATTATGCTAATATTGAATTGGTTGACACGATTTTAGCCATAGATGATGAATTAAGAAGAATTAAAACAGTTACAGAATC
>Ga0114966_10004433_pt1 | contig 12070 bp, 10 predicted proteins | sample M_130207_XF_Meta_FD_87029 | JGI IMG/M metagenome (GOLD analysis project Ga0114966, IMG submission 87029) | Freshwater microbial communities from Lake Montjoie, Canada to study carbon cycling - M_130207_XF_MetaG | ecosystem: Environmental > Aquatic > Freshwater > Lake | place: Lake Montjoie...
GGAAATATTTTCATCTCCTCCCCGAGCTTGAAAATCCCGCCATGACCAAGGAGCGTCAGATGCGTCGCCAGCCTACCATGCATTTTTTTAAGGTCGTCATGTGCGTAGCTGCATGGCTGGCCACGGGGATGGTTCAAGCGCAGGGATATCCGAACCGGCCTGTGACTCTGGTGGTGCCGTTTGCCGCCGGCAGCTCGACCGACATCATGACGCGCCTGGTCGCGAAGGGGTTGACCGAACGCCTGAATGGAACCTTCATCGTCGATAACAGGCCGGGAGCGAACGGCACGATCGCCGCCGATTACGTAGCGAAAGCAAAACCTGACGGCTATACGCTCGTGGTGGCTACCGGGACGACGCATACCCAGGCGCCCTGGATGATGAAATCCTTTCCCTACGATCCGGTCAAGGATTTCGAACCCGTCGCGGGGATCGGCGGCGTGCCCTTGGGCATACTGGTGGGCAGGGATTCTCCGATCAAGACCATGGACGACCTGCGCAAGACCGTGGCCGCGAATCCCGGGAAGTTTGCCTACGGCACGGCTTTCGGCATGGCGACGGTCTGCGGCGAGAACATCAAGCGTGGCTACAACATCGATCTTGCGCAGGTTCCCTACAAGAGCAGTCCGCAGGCGCTGACCGATCTGATCGGCGGCCACATTGCCATGTTGTGCACGGACTTCAATTCCGCGATGGGCGCGATCCGCGGCAATCAGGTACGCGCTCTGGCGGTGACGACCAACCAGCGCAATCCGCAACTGCCCGACGTGCCCGCGATGATAGAAGTCATGCCGGGATTTCCCGAGATGCGGTCGTGGGTGGGCGTGTTCGCGCCGAAGGGAACTCCCACCGAGATCACGCAGATGCTCGCGCGCGCCATCCTCGCCGTCACGGAATCCCCCGAGGTTCTCAAAACTCTTGCGCCCAACGGATTTGAACGTTTGACTGCGAGTGGCCCGGCGCTGTCCGCATTCGTGCAATCCGAACTCGTCAAATGGGGCAAGCTGATCGAGCAGGCCGGGATCCAGCGCGAGTAGGTCTGTCGACCGTCACCACAATGGGATTGTCGTCTACCGAAATGGGTTTCACGAGGCAGCTCGCGCAGTGGATCGCAGAATCGCGGCGCACCTGGTCCGACGAAGCGATCAACCAAGCTGAACGGGGAATCGTTGACACTGTCGCCTGCATGATTGCCGGCGCCGGCGACGAGGCCGCCCAGCGCGTGGCAAAGGGTCTGAGCCGCTGGGGCGCGAACGGCATCGTCAGCCGCGTCGGCGCTGTGGACGGGATCGATGCGCCGTGGGCCGCGCTTATCAACGGCACGGCCACCCATGCGCTCGACTACGACGATGTGCTCGACCCCGCCGCTTCGCACGTGAGCGCGGTGATGGTGCCTGCCCTGCTCGCGCTCGGCGAGGAAATCGATGCGAGCGGAGCGGAGCTGGTCGACGCTTACATCGTGGGCGTCGAGGTTCAGGAATGCCTGGCCGAAGCCGTGAACATGACGCATTACACGCATGGCTGGCATACAACACTCACGCTGGGTGCGCCGTCAGCCGCGGCCGCCTGTGCGCGCCTCCTGCATCTGGATGCAGAGCAGTCGCGCAATGCCATCAGTCTCGCCACCAGCATGGCAGCCGGCTTCAAGCGCCAGTTCGGCACGAACGCGAAGCCTTTTCACGCCGGACTGGGAGCGAAGAACGGCATACTCGCCGCACGCATGGCGGCAGCTGGCCTCACGGCAGACCCAGACGTTTTCGAAGGCCCGCGCGGCTTTCTCGACCTGATGGTCGGCGCAGACGCAGCTGGCTTTGATACAGTGCTGCGCCGTCTCGACGGCCCGCCCGCGATCGTATCTCCCGGTGTCTGGCTCAAACGCTACCCGTGCTGCGCCAGCACACACCGTGCTGTGGATGGATTGATTGCAATGGCCCGCACGCACAATCTCGCTGCGGCCGATATTGCGCGCGTTGAAACGCTCGTCTCCGAACCGGCGGTTCGCAACCTGATGTATGTCAAGCCCGGCGACGAAATGCAGGCCCGTTTCAGCATGCCCTACTGCATGGCTGCCGCCGCGCACGATAAAGACCTGACCTTGGCCACGTTCCGCCGCACAGCGATCGGCCGCGCCGATATCGCCGCGTTCATCCCCCGCGTCACGATGTTGCCTGATCCGGAGCAGCCGGCGGACATGCCGTCGACGGTGAAGAGTTGGGCGACGACGACGATCACGACGACCGGCGGCATGCGCTTTACCAGCAAGGTCGTCGATCCGAAGGGCTATCCGGACAACCCGCTCTCCGAGCCGGAGCTGGCGGGAAAATTCCGCGACTGCGCAGAGGGCCAGCCCGCTGCTGTGGCGTCTTCGTATGCGGACTGGCGAAGCGCAGCATCGGCCCCGAAAATACGCTCACTGTGCGCCATGCTTCGCGGTGTGGCTGTGACGAACACCGGCAGCTAAGGAAGCAAAAATGCCACAGGCGACGATTCAGGGGCTGACGCTCCACTACACGGTTGCGGGCAGCGGCGAACCGCTGGTGCTTTTAATGGGCCAGAGCACAGGGCCCGCCGGACGCGACGATTTATTGAAAAGCCTGGCACAGCACTACACCGTCATTACGCACGATCAGCGCGGGACCGGCCGCAGCCAAAAAGTGCCGGAAGGTGCTTCGATCGCGACTCTGGCGGCGGACGTCATCGGCCTGATGGACTTTCTGGGCCTCGACAAGGTACATCTGTTGTGTCATTCGACAGGCTGCGGCATGGGGCACTCGATTGCCTCCAGCCACCCCGGCCGCGTCAAGAAACTCATTCTTGCGGCCCCGTGGGCTTATGCAGATGAACATCTCACCGGCATTCAGGAACTGCGCAAGGCAGCAGCCATCGCGTTGTCGCCGGAACAATATGCCTGCTTCAATGCAATGCTGCTGTTCCCACCGGAATTCCGGCGCGAGGATACAGCCGGCTTTGCCCGCGCCGCCGCGCTGGCTAAAGATCATCCGCACAATGCGTCGGCGATTGCTGCCAGGCTGGACGCCATTCTCGCCTTCGATGCGCGCGGCCTGTGGCCCGCGATCAAATGCCCGACCCTGGTAATGGTGTCGCCTGACGATCAGGTTATGCCGCGCTGGTTTGGCATTGATGCAGCTCGTGCGATTGCGGGAGCGCAATTGTTCGAGTTCGATGGCGGCGGACATATGTTTCCCGAGACCAGAACGCAGGTGTTTCTGGAAACGGTGCACGCGTTTCTGACAAACACCGGCGTGCGCTAGGTCCGTTGGCATTCCGGACAACCACTGTTGTATCGCCGTGACCAGCTTACCGATCAATCAAGCCGCCGCCGGAAGCTGTCTCAAAAATAATTTGGAACCGCCGATGAATTCTTTTTAATACCCCCTTGAGGGGTACGCGGATGAACGCAGATAAGCTCAAGGGATTTGACCTCAATTCGGGGAAAGCTCTGGAATTATATCGGCGTCAATCGGCGTACCCCTCAAGGGGGTATTGAAAATAATGTATCGGCGGTTGCTTGTCGGTGTTGTATTTTTTAAGATGAGTTCTAAATTAATCGAATCATTTTTTCCATTTCGGGAGTCGCCGTGAGCTCAATCGATTCATCTTCCAGCGCGCTCCATCAGCGCTCTATCGTCATCGACGCGCTTGATGTCAGCAAGTTCGACCGGGCGCATCTTGAAAAGATCAAAGCTGGCGGCATCACCGCCATCAATGCGACGGTCGTCATGCCCGGTGCCAACTTCCGGCAGTCGGTGGACGGCATCCGTGATTTTGATGCGCTGATCGAACAGAACGCCGATATCGCAATGCAAGTACTCACCGCGGGTGATATCGAGAAGGCCAAGGCGGCCGGCAAGGTCGGGATAGTCTACGGATTCCAGAATGCGGTGGGCCTGGAAGGTGACCCGCGCATGGTGAAGGTCTTTCACGGTCTCGGCGTTCGCATCATCCAGCTCACCTATATGACGGCCAATGTTCTGGGTGACGGCTGCCTGGAGCCGCGAAACGGCGGTCTGACGCTCTTCGGCAAGGCGATTGTCCGCGAATTGAACAAGCACAATATCGTCATCGACATTTCACATGTCGGCGAGCGCACGAGCCTGGATGCGATCGAATACTCCGCAGTACCGGTCGCGATCTCGCATGCCTGCGCGAAGGGGTTGGTCAACAACCCGCGCAACAAGACGGATGAAGTCATCAAGGCCGTCGCTGCCCGCGGCGGCGTCATGGGCATCACCTCGCTGCCGAACTTTGTCTGCGAGTTTGAGAAAGGTGATGATCCGACGCTGGAGGATTACCTCAGGCAGATCGACTACATGGTCAATCTGGTCGGCATCGATTTTGTCGGCATCGGCATGGACTACGTGGATGGCCAGGACAGCAATTTCTCCCGCACCTCGACGTGGGGCGGTACCATGGCCCAGGCCAACCGGGTCGCGGTTGGCAGGACGGTCTGGCCCATGCCCTATGCAGTACCCGACAGCGCGCACATGGGCCAGGTGACTGCAGGGCTGGCCAAACGCGGCTACCGTGATGAAGACATCCAGAAAGTGCTGGGACTGAACTGGCTGCGCTACTTCCAGAAGATCTGGGGCAACTGATCATCTGCAGTCTTGACCGCGCTCTCCCGTTTTACTATTTCGCGGCGGATGTTCGAGTGCCGGAGTCCGTATCACGGTACGGATAATTCGCTCACTCCGCCTGTGGCATGGTGTCCCTCAGTCATTGTTATAACGCGGCGGCCTGCAGGCGGATCGTATCCCGCGGTATCGCCGCTTTCCTGTGGTTACGAATGGTGATATCGACATCGCAACCGAGTCGTGTCAGCAGCCGCATCAACCGTTCGACGGACACATCCCTGAATTGTCCTTTGAGCAGCCGGGACACGTCCGGCTGACTAATCCCCAGGCGCTTAGCTGCTGCGGTTTGCGTCAGATTTTGCCCGCTGATGACATTCTGAATTCGCGTCACCAGTTCGGCTTTGAGCAGATGTGTATCAGCATCGGGGAAACCGAGGTCGGCAAAGATATTCTTCGTGCCGCGCACGACACGGGGAGCAGGGGCTTTTTTCATGATGCCTTTCCTTTTGCAAGCTGAACTTTGTAATCGGCTTCTGCCGCCTTCAAGCGCCACTGGATCATTTTCAAGTCCTGGCCCGAAGTCTTGATTCCCGACCTCGACTTCTTCTGGAAGGCGTGAAGGACATAAATCGCCGTCGCGAACTTTACGGTGTACACGGCCCGGAAGGTATCTCCCACATGGTCGGCAACAATCTCAAGAACTGCTGCTCCACCGAACCCCTTGAGCGGTTTCACGCTGCCGTGCTTCTCACCAATCTGGCCCTGATACAGCGCGTAGCCCATCGCGTCCTGCACGGGGTCTGGGAACGCCCGGAAGTCCTTATAGCTGGAACCGATCCATGAGACTGGCTTGACGACAGCGTCAGACATTTCAAGAATATGGCGGAAGCACCATATAGAGTCAAGTCATCTTTGAATGCGGGCCAGGCGTTTCTGCATTGCCAGACTCCCCCCGCGTTTTCAGGTTGCCGCGTAAACGCCCTGATGCCGCTCAGGGTAGCTCTCATAGACATGCTCGAATATCGCAGAGCACTTCTGCTCGTAGCAGCGCCATTTAATTGGATAAAGGTAGAAAGACAAAATTTTTGTTCCAAATAGCAGGCCTGGCACACCGAATAGGTGCTCTGGATGGCAAGAACAGAGGTTTTTAGTAAATAGGTTAATTTCTTTTATAATAATATAATATAGGCATATTTCCACAAAAGGTAGGCACTTTTACAAATGTCACCTGCGGACCGTCAGGTTGGCTACAACGCACTGATCACCCGCTACGGGCTATGTTGCGTGGAAGACCGCACCTCCAGTTTTATCGCCAAACGCCGGAGCGTGGTCGATCGGACAGAACGCGCCGACGGTTCAGTCGTAGCGCGCTACCCCGGCAAGTACGACTTTGACGATACGTTGTCAGCTCACCTGGAGTTCTGCCTCAAGTACGAAGGCGTGAACTTGTCAGTAATCGCAGCGTTGTTCGAACAGCGCGGCGCTGATGAACTTCAGGCCTGGCTCGATAGCAAGCCGGGTTCCCGCTATGCACGCGTGTGCAGCCATCTCTACGAGTGGCTCACCGGGAAGACGCTCCGCTACAAGCTGCCTGCTGGCATTGATGCCGTTCCAGTGCTGGATGAAAAGCGCTATTTCACTGCGCCCGCCCAGCGCAACAGGCGCTTTGCGGTTCTTCACAATCTACCTGGCACCCCGGCGTTTTGCCCGCTCGTACGCCGTACGCCAACTTTAGACACATGGATCAAGAAAGATCTTGGCGCGAAAATCGCGCAGGTTCTCGCCGGTCTCGAACCGGAACTGCTGGAGCGGGCCGTTAATTATCTATATCTCGCCGAAACACGCTCCTCCTTTGCCATAGAAAAAGACGTTCCCGATTCACAAAGAGCCGAGCGTTTCCGTCGCTTGCTGGAACGCGCCGGCGAAGATACACCGCTCGAAGAGCAAACCTTCGTTGCGTGGCAAAACGTTGTCGTACCTAACCCGCGCGGTGAATTTTCCTATCGCCAGGAACAAAACTGGCTGTCACGCTCCGGCAGGTCGGCGCGCGTTGCAGACTTTATCCCCCCCGCCGCCGCCGACGTAGCTGCCATGTTGGAAGGCATTGTAAAAACCGGAGAACTCGTCAAGAGCAAAACGTATCCCACGGTATTGGCCGCTGCATGCGCGGCTTTCGGATTTGTTTTCGTGCACCCGTTCTTTGATGGCAACGGGCGACTGCACCGATTCTTGCTGCACCATTTTTTGCGTCTTGGAGGCTTTACTCCGCCCGGCGCCGTCGTACCCGTGTCAGCGGCGATGGAGCGGAATATTGCACGCTATGCCGAGGTGCTCAAGCGCTACTCCGCCCCACGCACCGCGATGCTCGATTACCGTCTCGACTCAGATGCGAACTTCATCGACGTTAAGAAGCAGCCCTTATACTTGTATGCGTTTTTCGATGCGACTGAGTTGTGCGAATTTACCTTTGCTTGTCTGGAGCGTGCCATCGACCACGATCTGGCCGAGGAGCTTGCCTACCTGCGCGCCTATGACAACGCGCATCAATCGCTCACGCGATGGCTAGACGCGCCACAACCCGAACTGGAAAAACTCATTCGGTATATCGCGCAAAACGATGGACACCTCTCCAAGAACAAGCGAGGACAATTTCCGCTCATTGGAGATGCCGATATTGCGCGTGCAGAGACGCAAGTAAGTGAGGCGTTTGCCACTTACCGGAAGCGCCCGCGCCCGAACAAAGCAAACGACGTGTCGTCCCGTAATTCATATTAATGTCTCCACTAGAGAACCACGCGCTGCACCGTGTGGCATGATGCGCCATGGCTCTCAAGGCAACCATCTGCAAGGCCGTCGTCCAGATTGCGGATATGGACCGCAGTTATTATCACGATCATGCGTTGACGATCGCGCGCCATCCGTCCGAGACCGACGAGCGCATGATGGTGCGGATACTGGCGTTTGCGCTGCATGCCAGCGATACGCTGTCATTCGGCAAGGGCCTGAGCACCGACGACGAACCCGACCTGTGGCAAAAAGACCTGACGGGCTCGATTCAGATCTGGATGGATCTGGGACTTCCCGACGAAAAACGCATACGCCGGGCGTGTGGCCGCGCGGACGAGGTGTTCGTTTACGCCTACGGCGGCCATGGCGCGAGCCTGTGGTGGGAGCAGGTCAGCGACAAGCTCGAGCGCACGCAGAACCTGACGGTCAAAATACTGGCGCAGGCCAGTACGCGTGCCTTGGCGCAACTGGCCAGCCGCAATATGCAGCTGAACTGCACGGTACAGGAAGACCAGGTCTGGCTGGCGAACGAGAAGGAAACCGTGCAGGTGGAATTCACGACCGTCAGAGTGCCGGCCGCTTCCTCGCACTGATATTCCGGCTAGTGATCGATGCCGACGATGTCGTCCGGCTCAAATTCGTCCGGTATCGTGCCGTCGCCGATGCCGGTAACCATCGCAGCCATGGTGGCGCTCTGCTTGACGAAGTATTCCTCGCTGATAGGGTCGTAAAAACGCTGCCCCATGGGGACGTCGCGGAATTTGATGCGATGGCGGGCGGGTTGATAAGTCGACATATATGGTCCGTTGGTCTCACTATGAAGCGGGGCTAAACCCCTACTCCGGCTTCGCCTTCGACGCTTTCACTACTTTACCCCAGCGCTCGATTTCTTCCTGCAAGTACTTGCGAAAATATTCCGGCGTTTCGGTAATTGTATCCGCTCCGGTTTGTGCCAGGCGAGCGCGGAAATCTTCCTTCTGCACGGCTTTGACGATCACCGCATTGAGCGTATTGACGATGTCCGCCGGCGTGCCTGCGGGCACCAATACGCCGTACCAGGTTTGCGTCACAAATCCTTTCACCCCGCCTTCTATCATGGTCGGCAACTCCGGCAGCAGCGCGGAGCGCCTCTCGCTCGTAATCGCAAGCGCGCGCACCCGGCCCGGCGTCATCAGCGGTTGCGCCGACGGAATGTTGTTGAACGAAAAATCCACCTCCCCGCTCGCCAGCGCGGTCATCGATGGCGCGCTGCCTTTATACGGAATGTGCGTCATGTCAACGCCGATCTGGATTTTCAGCATTTCGCCGGACAAGTGCTGCGAGCTGCCGCTGCCGGATGACGAGAAATTGAGTTTACCCGGGTTCTTTTTGGCGACGGCGATAAATTCCCTGCCGTTTTTCGCGGGAAACGAAGGGTGCACCAGCAACAGGTTAGGGCTGGTGGCGAACAACGCGGCCGGAATGAAATCCTTGACCGGGTCGTAATTGAGCTTCGGATACAGGCTGACATTGATGCCGAGCGCCGCGGAGCTCAGAAATACGGTGTAACCGTCGGCGGGCGATTTGGCCACAAATTCGGCCGCGATGTTTTGCGCTGCACCGGCGCGGTTTTCGACCACGACCTGCTGGCCCATCGCTTCCGCCATTTGCTGGGCGATCAGGCGGCCCATGATATCGCTGCCGCCGCCCGGGGCGTAACCGACGACCATCCTGATCGGTTTGGCCGGATATTTCGCGGGCTGCGCCGATGCGAGCACCGGCAGGCACAGCAACAATGCAGGTAAAGCTACTCGTCTGAGATACTTCATCGCACTCCTCGGATTTTATTTTGTTATGAAATGCCGTGATCAACTGTAACTAGAAGCTATCTCAAGAACAGCGACAAGCAACCGCCGATATACGCCGATTGACGCTGACACGATTCCAGGCTTGGCCCCGAACCAACGCGCAGTCCCGTGAGCTTATCTGCGTTCATTCGCGTTCATCGGCGGTTCCAAATTCCTTTTGAGACCACTTCTACTACTCGCGCTTGAGTTTCGCGTCTTTGATCATTTTCGCGTTCTTCGCCAGCTCGCTTTTCAGATAAGCGGAGAATTCCTCCGGTGTGCCTGGGGTAGCGGCAGCAGCTTCGCCGGCGATGCGCTTTTTGACATCCGCGTCATCCATGGCTTTGAGCAAAGTCGTATTCAGTACGTTCACGATTTCGCGCGGCGTTTTTACCGGCACCAGCAGGCCGTACCATTGCGTGAATTCATAACCCGTAACCCCCGCATCGGTCATGGTGGGAACGTCAGGGAACATCTCGGAGCGGCGACTCCCCGACGTCGCCAGCGCACGCATGCGGCCTGTGGGCAGATGAGGCAAAGCGGTGGTCGGACCGACAAACGCAAGATCCACCTGCCCGGCGATCAATTCAGTGGCGAACAGCGAAGTGCCTCGATAAGGCACGTGCACGATATCGATCTTCGTCATGGATTTGAACAACTCACCCGCCAGGTGTGCGGTGCCGCCGGTGCCCGACGAAGCGAAGTTCAGCGTGCCGGGCCGTGCCTTGGCGAGCGCCACGAGTTCTTTCACATTTTTGGCAGGAACCAGCGGATGTATTACCAGCAGGTACGGAATTTTCGCAAACAGGCTGACCGGCGCGAAGTCGCGCACCGAATCGTACGGCATTTTCTCCGTCCACACCGGGCTGATGGCGAGCGGTCCGGAACTGCCCCACAGCAGCGTATAACCGTCGCCAGCGGCTTTCGCCACCATTTCGGTGCCGATCGATCCTGATGCGCCATCGCGGTTGAGAATCACGATGTTTTGTCCAAGGAGTTCGCCCATGCGCCGGCCGGCGGCACGCGCAAACACGTCGGTTGCGGCGCCCGGCGGAAACGGCACCACCAGCGTCATCGACTTGTTGGGATAAATTTGCGCGGCGGCACTCGCTGCGAGCGTCAGCAGGCAAACTGCGCCAGCAGCGCAGCGAGTGAAGCGAAAAGGAAGGTTAGGAGCTATCTCAAAAACAGCTTGGAACCGCCGATGACCGCGGATGAACGCAGATAAGCTCATTGGGGTTGACCCTGATTCGAGGAAGGGCCTGGCATTGTATCGGCGTCAAGCGGCGCGTATCGGCGGATGCTTGTCGGCGTTGTATTTTTGAGATGATTTCTAGTTTCCATGGCGCGGAATCAATTCCTCAAAAGAGCGTTCGAACACTTTCTTTTCACCTTCGTAGGCCTGGATGTCGGCCTTGATGACGTAGTCTTTTTTCGTGCACGAAACATGCGTGCGCGTCTCGGTGCGGATCTTCCAGTCCTTGCGCTCGAACACCCATTGCCACGTCACCTCCGCCGTGCAGGACAGCGGATCATCCTCGACGATGCGGTAGCGCTCGGTCGAGCGCGCGCCCGCGATGAGATCGATCTCGTCGTAGCGGCTGAGACCGCTGTAATCCGACACCTCCACTACCGTCTCACGCTTGCTGAGATCGGTATGGATCACGCGATTGCGTCCGCCCGCTTCCAGCGTCGTCTTGGGAAACGCCGGCGCGGCCTCCACCGGCTTGAAGCGCGGCGGATTTTTGTCTTCCTTGCGCGGCGGGCGCACCGCCAGCGCGAGCGCGCTTTTACCGGCGACGAGCGTGAGCGTAACGGGCTCCGGCGACGGCCAGAGCAGCGGCCAGTAAGTCGTGGACACCGCGACACGGATGCGATGGCCCTTCGCAAATGAGTAACCGCAGTCGATCAGCGGCACGCTGACCTTGTATTGCCGGCCCGGCACCAGCTTTGTTGGCTTGCCGGGGCCGTTCGGCACATGCGTAAGATTCAGCGTGCCGTAGGTGACGCGCGTCGAAGCGCCATCCGGTGCCACGTCGCACAGCCGCACGCAGATGAATGCCACCGGCCGGTCCACGGACAGCGTCAGTTCAGCCGTGGACGTGCCGAGGATCTCGAGCGGCTTCGCAAGCGGCAGCGTATCGAAGCTCAGCGACTTGCCGTCGTCGGCACGCTGGTCGCCCGGCATTTCCGGGCTGGGCCCGTGCTGGAACCACGGCATGAGTTCACCGACTTCGAGGCCCAGCGTCTGTGGCGACAGGTGCGTGAGCTTCGCGGGCTTTCCCGCCCGCGCGCCGAGCGCGCCGCCGGCATTGAGAAAAAACTTCTGCATCTTGATGCGCTTGTTCGGCCATTCCTGCTCCGCGACCCAGCGTCCCGGCGATTCGGGATACCAGCCCTTCGCCGGTACCGCCTGCGGCATCCATGCAATCAGCTTCGGCTCGCGCATGATCCCGGTGTCCTTGCCGCGCATCCAGTGGTCGTACCAGCGCAGCGATTCCTGCAGGAAACCGATCGCGGGTCCGGGGACGCCGAGGTGCGAGAAGCGATGGCCCCAGGGACCGATCAGACCCTTGGCCGGTGACTTGAGCTTGCCGAGCGACTCACTGACGGCGCTCACATACGCACCGTCGGCCCAGCCGCTGATCGCATAGAACGGCGCCTTGATCTTGGCGTGGTCGATGGACCGTTCACGCCAGTAGTTATCGAAGGCCTGGTGTTTCAGCGCTGCAGTAATTTGCGGCGTGTCCGCTTCCAGGCGTGCCATCCACATCGCGCGCCAGTCGTCGCCAAGGAGCAGCGGATCGGGCGGGCGCGACTTATAGCCGAACAACTGGCTCGACCAGCGGATCGAACGCAGCA
>Ga0114966_10004434_pt1 | contig 12069 bp, 9 predicted proteins | sample M_130207_XF_Meta_FD_87029 | JGI IMG/M metagenome (GOLD analysis project Ga0114966, IMG submission 87029) | Freshwater microbial communities from Lake Montjoie, Canada to study carbon cycling - M_130207_XF_MetaG | ecosystem: Environmental > Aquatic > Freshwater > Lake | place: Lake Montjoie...
TCAGAAGAAGTAGCAAATAAAGTAATAGCAGTAAGGGAATATATAGCAACGATAACTGGTTTTAATTCGATAAAGATAATAAGCAGAGAAAAAAATTTTGGTGTTGACTATAATTTAATTGAAGGGTTAACATACATGAAAAATCAGTATGATCAATTTATTGTAGTAGAGGATGACTTAATTGTTGAGCCAAATTTTATCACTTACTTGAATGAGGCTTTAGATTTTTATAAAGACAATAAAACTATTCATACAGTTTCAGCTTTTAATTGGATTGAAAATATACCCCAAGATTATCCATACGATATATATTTCACTAAACGATTTTGGCCTTGGGGTTGGGCAACATGGAGTGATAGAATGGAAAATATTGATTGGGAAGTTCAAGATAAAAAAGAGTTTTTAAATTCGAATAAAATACAAGCAGAATTTAATAAGTGGGGGTCGGACAGGAGCATGATGTTAACTAACGTAATAAAAGGGGAAATTAGAACTTGGGATATACAATTAGACTATCATTTGTTTAAAGAAAATGCAAGCCATGTATTTCCTGTAAAAAGTCTAGTAGATAACATTGGATATAATCCAAAAGATGCATCCCATACATTTGTGTACAATAGGTATAAAACATCTAAAAGACTTAAGAAATTAAATCAATTTAATTTTCCATCTATACTAGAATACAACAGTGAAATATGTAAACTATTTGTACAAAAAAATTCTATCAAAGCTAGAATGGTAAGCAGAATATTTAGATATCTAGGAATAAAAAATTCATAAATCATATGTTAAAAAAATATACTAAAAAATGGTACAAAATCAGATCAGTGTATCACATATTAAGAAATCTATTAACAGGTTTAAATAAAAAAGAGCCCATTGTTGTATTAACAATCGGAAAAGTAGGATCGTCGAGCATATATCATACCTTAAAGAACATTACACCCTACCAATGTTTCCATGTACATTGTTTATCAAAAAATGGAATAAAAAGACAAATTCAATTTCACAACATATATGATAAGGGGAAAATTCCACCAAACATTCGAGTAGCACAAGTATTTCAAAATAAGTTACTAAATCATTCCCAAAATATATACTACATAGTAATCGTAAGAAGTCCGATTGATAGATTACTTTCAGCGATATTTCAACATCACGATAAATTTAACATAAAACACTTTACTAGTACTCATGAAGAAAACTATATAAAAGCTATTGATTTGATAGAATCTAAAATTACTGAAAAAGGTGTCCAAAATGAATTTGACATTTGGATTCAAGAAGAAATACAAGAGACTCTTGGAATTGATATATTTAGTCAACCATATAATGAAGAAAAAGGATACAATATATATAAGAAAGAAAATAAAAATCTACTGCTAATGAAAATGGAGAGATTAAATACCGATTTCACAAGTGCACTAAAAATATTTTTAAATACAGAACAAGAAATTATTTTAGATCAACACAATGTTGGCAACGAAAAAGAATACAGAGAAGAATACCGTCTTGTTAAAAATAATTTGAAGATTGAGGAAGCAGTTGTTGAAAATTTTACAAAAACAAAATACTTTCAACATTTTTATACAGGGCAGGAAGAAGAATTAATCAAAAAGTGGAGTAAGTAGAAAGCGATTAAGATAATATGCAAAAAAAAACTATCATATCGCTTAATATTGATACTGGATCGTACCAGTCATTCCTGCAGAAAATTATAGAGTTTTCAAAAGCAAGAATGTCAAGCTATATATGCTTAGCTAATGTTCATATGACAACTGAGGCATACTTGAACAAAAAATTTGCTGAAAATGTAAATAATGCTAACATCATTGCCCCAGATGGTTTACCCTTAGTGAAATCACTCAGATTACTTTACGGAATTAAGCAAGATAGAGTAGCTGGATTAGATATACTACCCGATTTATTAAAAGAAATTGAACGGAATGAATTGGGTGTCTATATTTACGGAACAACAAATGAAGTGATGAATGCAACAGACAAATACCTAGGACTAAACTATCCAAATATTTCAAATAAACATTATTACAGTCCCCCTTTTCGAAGTTTGACTAATAATGAAGAAACTCATATTATTGAACAAATCAATAGCAGCGGTGCTCACATTGTATTTGTTGTATTGGGATGCCCAAAACAAGAAAAATGGATGTCGTCCATGTATGGAAAAATTAACGCTTGCATGATTGGCATAGGCGGTGCACTAACAGTTTTCGTTGGAAAAAGGAAGAAAGCTCCGAGATGGATGAGAAATTCGGGATTGGAATGGGTCTATCGTTTAGTGCAAGAACCAAGAAGACTATTTATGAGATATGCTATCAGCAATAGCCTATATATACTATTATTCAGCTTAGAAATTATAAAAAATAAATGGTATAAAAAATAATTTATTGAAAAATAGATGTTGGGGTTAAGTATAATAAATATATAATTCTAAAAGTTTAATGAAAAATACAAAAATATATAGTGTATTAAAAATATTTTATCAAATTATCATTGGACCAATAAGTAATAATTTTTCAAAAAATAATCCTTTACTTATTTTAACTCCTGCAAAAACAGGATCAACATCAGTATATAAGAGTTTGAAAAAAATAAAACATAAAAGCATATTTAAACTTCACTTTGTCTCAAAAATAGGTTTTGAAAAATACAGGTTATTTATTAATAAAAATATCTCTCATAAAACAAGACCCCATATTATCATAAGTAGAATCTTACTTAGAAAAATGAAGCACTATAAAGATAATATTTTTATTATAGTAACAATAAGGAATCCTATTGATCAACGCATATCATCTATATTTCAGTTTTGGCAAAATCATAATATAAAATTATTTACAACTGAAAATCATTCAGAATATCATAGAACTATGGAGTTTGTTTATAAAAGTATTTGCGATGACAACCCAAGTTCTAGTCTTGAAAAATGGTTCAAAAACGAGATAGAAACACCATTTAAAGTTGATGTTTTTAGCGAACCATACTCGGAGGAACTTGGCTACACGATATATAAAAAAGGAAGGGTGACTTTACTTCTTATGAAAATGGAAACGATGAACACTGTTTTTGAAAAAGCAATGAAAGATTTCCTAAGTACTAATGAAAAACACTCATTGCTTATTCACAATGTAGGAGAAGATAAAATCTATAAAGAAAGCTATAAATTAATAAAAACAAATATTAAAATAGAGAAAACAATTATAGACGAAATAGTTAAATCGAAATATTTTACTCATTTTTATAGCCGCCAAAAAGAGCAGATGTATCAAAGGTGGAGTAAATGACATAAAGGAATGATAGTTTTATTTTTAGCCAACATAAAGTTTATATACTCTTAATTGAAATTTTATGCGTCTTTGTTTTATTGCAATATTTATTTGCTTGTTTCAAAAGTCATTTACTCAGGAAATATCAAATAAAAATACAAATTTGGATAATGGCTTATGCAGTATTGCTGCTAAGGTTAATTCGAATATAAAAATTGGCACTAATTTTAATCCTAAGATTTTTACAAATGAAATAGACAAACTTAAAAGTTTAGAAATTATAAGGCGAGAATTTAATATCGTTTCTATAAGTACAAATATGCCAACCATACAAAAACGTCAAGGTATTTTTACATTTGATAGAACTGATGAACTAGTTAACTTTGCAAGTGAAAATAAGATAGGAATATGGTTACAGCCATTAATTGCAGATAATAAACATACAGCAGATTGGATTGTAGAGGGCAATTATTCTGCGGCAGATCTTGCAATTATTATGAGAATTTGGATTGAAAAAATAATTAATCGATACAAGGATAAAATTGTGTATGTGAATGTGGTAAATGAAGCTTTACTTGGGCTAGATAATAGTGACGAATTTAAATGGAAAACCGAGAACAATGTGTGGATGAATATGGGATGGTATCAAGGGAAGCATCATCGATTTCCACAATATTTGATTGAAGCATTCAAGATAGCAAGAGAAATTGGCGGTCCGTCCATACAATACATTTATAATCAGTGGGGTAATGCCACTACGGATAGCAAAATGGGTGATGCTTGTTATAAATTATATTTCGCATTGAAAGAAGAAGGAATATTGTTGGATGGGATGGGGATTCAATTGCACTGCGCCTTAAAAAAAGGAAAATTATTTGAACAACCAGGAGGAGAGAATCAGGAATTTAATTTTAGTTCATATGGAAAATTACTAAATAGGTATAAAGAAAAGAAGATAAACCTACATATTACTGAATTCGATATCGCGCTTTCTGAAAATCCCAGTTCAGAAGAGCTAGAAAAACAAGGGAAATACTATGCAGAGGTAATGAAATATTCGTTACTTTCTTCTGCAGTTAAAACATTTAAGTTTTGGGGTATATCAGATAAGTATAGTTGGATTCGACATAGTCTACCCTACCAAGCAAGTCCATTATTATATGACACCAATTTCAACCCAAAGCCTGCGTTATTATACCTGAAATATATGTTACACAATGAATTGAAAGTTAGCAACCACTAATGTGTTGTCTTATTATGCATCATTTAAAAAGCATTAATAACATTAAATTTTTTCAATAATTGAATTCTCTATATTCTCACTTCGTTTGTGTATAAAAAAAAGCGAAAAAAATAAGGGAGAATAAGGCAAAGGATTAGAATATAATAAAATTAACATAACAACAACACTGTAAAAAGCATAAGACAAACTATTTGAAATCTTTAAAAATTAATTAAAAAGGGATCCAAAGTAAATTAAAATTCCAAAAACTCCAAAATAGAGAAGCATAGTGAACCCGCCATATGTCCTATCGATATCTTGATCATACTCTTTATACAAATAGGTGCCATTTACCTCTTTTAAATCAATACCATAACCTAGCAATGGTCTTTTAATAAATACAGGAAAGTCAATAACCAAACTTGCAAAACGCGAAAGAATCATTTTGTCATACTTATTTGCCTTATATAACTGCGTGTCAATTTCTTTGTATTGATTAGCTATTTTATCTGACAGAAATTCAGTGTTAAAGAAAATTATCAATAGTAGAGGTATAACAATAATAAAATTAAAAACCTTCTTATAGATATTACTAATTTTAATATTTGTATAAAATATTATCGCAGCTAATCCTAAATACGCGTCTGTTGAAAAGGTAGTTAGAACAGCCACCACGAAAATGATATACATTTTTCGGCTATAGAACTTATAGTTTGGAATACTTAGCAAAAGTAAAGAGATATTTAGGATGGCTCCATAAGCACCCGGCTCCCACATGCAGCCGGCATTACGTAAAGAATGTTGCATCGAAAAATTAAAAATAAAAAATGTGGCTCTTTTCTTAAAGCCTTCACCAATGCCTATATCCAAGATATTTCCTAAGCCAAAAAGCAAGTTAGGCGCTAGTAATTGTAATAAATAACCTATTAAAGAAAATAAGGCTATAAACTGCATGACTTTTAAAAAATTAGGAATAAAATTAGCTTTATTTATTCTTACTACTAAAAATGCAAATAATATTCTTAACCCCCATCCAAACCAGGTATAAATAGAAGTATTGAGATTTACGTATCTATAATAAGAAACCACAAGAACTATGAAACAAATTAAAGAGATTATTTTATAGTAATCTTTTTTAGCACCTAAATAAATATGAACAAGAATTAGCAGAAAAAAGAAAAATAAAAAAAGTATATCATTTTTAGAAAGTACGGAGGAAGCAGAAGAAAAAAATATCAACAGAAATATAAAAAATCGTTGAATATATGTTATTTGAATTTTCAAAGTGGTTTAGTCTTATTAATAATGAATAAAGCAATTAGTAAAAACGAAATGATTTATTAATGCTGTTAAAAGTAAACATATTGATCCCTAACCTCTTCTTACAATAGTAGTTCTTTAATAGATTAAATAAAACATTAGTAATTGAACACGATAAAGCTGCACCAAGAATATTGAAATAATAAATAAATATTACTGCAAGAATAAAATCTAATAAAGTAGAAAATAGCAATAAAAACATATTTAATCGATTATTTCCAGTGATATTCAATAATATACTATTTGAGCCTGAAGCAATATTAAAAAACTGACCAATCAATAAAATAATTAAACTAGGATACGCATTTTGAAATTCAGCTCCCCAAAAACCCAAAATTAATTTTCCAAATATCAAGAATAGAGCAAAGATAGTTATCGATAAGAATGAAAATAATGAGGATAACTTATTTATTATATTTTGAATTTGTTGAACTTTACCTTCATGATAAAGAACTGAAAATTTTGGCATTAAACTACTATTGAATATCAGTAAAATAAAAACCTGTATATTGGAAAGCCTCCATATAATCGAAAAAACTCCAAGATCAGTATGCTTACCAAAATAGCCAAAGACAAACATCTCAACACTGTTAAAAATAGGAGCAAGTAATGAAATAGCGAAAAATGAACCAGACCAAAGAGCTATTTTGCTACTAGCTGAAATAGACTTAACAGGTTTAGCGGAAAAATTCTTCCATGCCCCAATCTGAACAACCCCTATAACTATTCGTGAAACGAGGTATATGAATACAATAGCCTCTATATGAATATCTTTATTAATGAAAAAATAATAAACTAAAACGATTGGCAAAATAATAAGAGAAATCATATTTGGATCCGAAAGAACACCATATGAATTTTTACCTATGCCGACCAACAGATTAGAATAAGTTTTACTGATAACATGAGGAATTATTGATAGCGCAATTAGTATAAAAAGAAAATATAAGTTTGAGTCTCTTAATCCGTATAAGGCGAAATATTTACTAGTCAATATCAAGCCTATAACTATAAATAACGCTACACCACCGTTTATTAAAATACTAGATTTTAATATGGTGAGTATCTTATCAAAAAATCCATTCTTATGGGCAATAGCTACTTGTTTTATCATGAGTTGATCAGCTCCTAGCATCGAAATGGTGGCTAAAATAACGCCAACCTGTAGAGTTAAATTGTATACCCCCAGTCCTTCTGACCCGGAAAATTTAGTAATGACGATACTCAGTAAAAAGCCTGTTAAAAGACCCAGAATTTTCAATAATAAAACCCCAAAAGACTTACCTGCAATGTCTGCAAAATGAATGTCTAAAGATTTAAGATAGGTCGACAAATACGTTGATATTGACATTTAAATATTAAATTAACTTTCTCCTTGTTATTCTGATTGATGCTAATGTCCAAAATTATGATCCAATTCTCATAGACAAGCGGTGCATGATATAGAAAAACTGAAGGTATTACTTCTGATGATATCTGTTGAGGGTGGTGCTTACTTAGTTCTGTGAATGATAAATACAAAAAAACTAGCTTTTTATCCTCTTATTAAAAATTCGCTTAAGATAGCTTTGCTTCTCGTTTGTTGCCCCATAGCCATATCCATACCCATATCCATACCCATATCCATATCCATATCCATAACGCTTGAATTTTTTCGACACATCATTCAGTACAATATAGAGATTAGACTTATTTTTTGCAAACAATTCATTTATATAAGAAATCGAACTTTTTAATGAATAGTTTGCCTTTACAACATAAAGCATTACATCACAATGAGATGAGATAATCTGAGCATCGGTAACAAGACTAAAAGGAGGGGTATCAATAATGATGATATCAAATTGCAAACTCAACTCATTGAACATTTCGTCTATTTGTGGAGACATTAAAAGTTCAGCTGGATTAGGTGGAACAGGTCCAGCCGGCAAGAAGTGTAAATTATTAATACCCTCAACTGGAGCGATATAATCTGCAATCGGTGTATTATTTATCAAATAGGTGGTAATCCCCTTCGTTTTATCGCCATTTAATTGTGAAGACAACCTTGGCTTACGTAAATCCATTTCTACAATCAATACCTTTTTGTCAGCCTTTGCATAAATATTGGCAATATTAAAAGACATAAACGACTTACCCTCTTTAGGAATTGAGGATGTTACTAATATCTTAGCACACTTTCGCTTCGCTAGAATAAAGGACAAGTTCGTTCTCAATTGCCTAAATTCTTCAGAAATCATGGATCTACCATCATAATCATTTAACATATTGCGACTGTTACTGTGGCCTATTTCGGCAATAATTGGACAATCCGTGTTACTTGTAACATCACTTCTAGAATCTAATTTGAAACTGAGTAGTTTTTTAGCTACTATCCACATGACAGCAATTATAATGCCAAACAAAATACTTGCGACTAAGAAAATAATTTTTTTAGGGAAATATGGTTTCAATTCTGATTTTGGCTCATCAATAACTGAAACATTTGAGAAATTAGATACCTTAGAGATGGCAGATTGCTCTCTTTGTTGCAATAAGAACAGATACATCGCTTGCTTTACGTCACGCTCTCTATTCAAATTTACATAAGACCTTTCTACTGACGGCAATACTTTTACTAACCCATTGTTTTTGTTTACTTCATTTTGATAAATATCAGAAGTTATAGAAAGGTTTTTTTGAAGGCTAGTTAAGTTTTTTATCATATCAGATCGAACAGCTGCAATCTGACTATCTATATTTACGATGATCGGATTTTCCTCTTTAACCGATAGCAACAACCTGTCACGTTGCAAAACAAGTGAATTATAGTTTTGCAGTAGTGGAAGAAATGAGGGCTCGCTATTAGCGATATTGGGGATGATTTTCTTGTTATTCGATTGAATAATCTGGAGCATATTATTAACAACATCGAGCTGCACTTCAAGCTCCTTTCCTTTGTTGTAATTAAGGGCAGATAGATCTATTAACGATTTAGATTGTGCCGGAATATCAAATATTTTACTCTTTTCCTTAAATTTTTGTAATTCAAACTCAATATCATTTAGTTCTTTTTTGACAACATCAATTCGTTTATCTAAAAAAACAATTGTGGAATCAATCATTTTTGTTTTTTCAGAAATATTTCGAGCCTGATATGCTTCAATTAACTTAGTCAAAAAGTATTTGCCTTTAGCAGGTTCTTTGGTATTATATTCTAAGTTAATTATAGTAGCTTCTATTTTTAGGACCTCCACCAACAGATCAGAAGTTAACTCATCTAAAAACTGATCGACGGATTTTATTTTTAGTAGATACTCGTTGAATTCTACTTTATTTTCACTCCGAGTTATGATAAATTCTCCAATAGAGCAATGTATTGTATCTCCAAATTTTGAATAAGTTGGAAAGGTCTCATCATCTGACGATAATGTAAATGTATTATCCTTATTAACTTTTAATTCAATTTCTAGATTTTCAAATGAACTTTTAAGCTGCAAAAAGGATACTGCGAATGGTGAGTTTTGATAAAGCTCTACATTATTTAAATACTCATCTTGATATACTTGTATAAAAAAATTATTTTCCCTAACAACCTTAGACAACAAACTGGCCGCGTCTAAAATTTCAACTTCATTATCCACATTACTTTTAACCCCTAATAAATCTCCTAGATCCTTCAACTCCGTACCACCAATTGATACCAATTTACTAGCATCAGTATTATCATCAATAACCAAAACTTTGGAATGAATTTTATATAGTGGAGCAAAATTCATTAGAAAGAAAACACACAAGGATAAACATACTAGTATGCTTATTACGAATAGCTTCCACTCTACTAATAGATTTCTTAAAAATTTTGCGATATCTATCGCATCATCAGTATCCTTATTTAATTGTTGACTCATATTATGCTTAATGAAACTATTTAATGATTCTGATGATAAACAAAAGTATTACAGTAAGCGTTGAAGTAGCGACACTAAAGTATCTGATTTGCCTTTCATCTGAATTAGCAATTTTAATTCGATTAGGCTCTATATATAGCACATCATTTGGCTCTAAATAAAAATAAGGTGAGCTTAAAATGTCTTTAGAATTTAAATTCAAGCGAGCGCTAATATTAACATCCCCTCTCTTTCGAATAAGAAGAACGTTTTCCCGTTTTCCATGAATAGTAAGATCACCAGCTAGTCCAATTGCATCTAAAACAGAAACCTTCTCAGTTGCGATAGAATAAGCAGAAGGTCTTGCTACTTCGCCAAGAACAGTTATCTTAAAATTTACAAACCGAACTGAAACTATAGGATCCTTTAAATACTTCGATAATGAACTAGCTAATAATTCTCTTGTCTGAATCGTTGTTAGGCCATCAATCTTAATTTTACCTATATAGGGAAATGATATTTCCCCATTTTTGTCGACTAAATAACCTGAAATGGATTGTCCTTGATTGACATTTTGCATAACTGATGTCCCAACCCCTGAGACAGTTATGTTACCGCTATTTATCAGTTGATCGATATTGGGCTCTAAAGTCTGAATGGTAATATTAAGGATATCGTCCGGACGGATTACTGGACTTTCAAAGATTGTTTCACCCAACTTACTTACTCTATTAGAGTCAGCCAGATTGCTGAAATATGGAATGTTTTTATAATTAACACATGACTCATTAAAAACACCAGAAAGAAATAATAATACTATGTAACTAAGTGTTTTGTAGAGTTTCATTTTATAAAAAAGTAATAATAGTAATTAATAAAGCCTTAAAAAAGCTATAAAATATTGAATCCAAAAATAATAAAAAATATATGGTGTAATGCATAAAATCACACCACCATTTAGAAAAAACATAAACATTTTCAGATAAGATACTTATCAACTCCTTTCATCAAGTAGTAAACTAAAAGTAACACAGTTAATTTTTTATGTCACATATGACATGAAATCCTAATGCGACTTACTTTTTTCTATTATACTAATCCTTGATATAAACTAAAGAAAGCCCGAATTGCCTAATGGAATAGTAAGACTTATAAAGGGGAAATTCGTAACTCATTTTCGCAAAAAAACCTTTAAATATATTAGTCCCAACCATAACAGAAGCTGTTTTTAAAGACCTAGAATATAATCCGATTGAATAAGGAAGCTTTGCTCCTCTTGTCCACTCCATACCATATGTTGTTTCACTTAAATTCAATGAATCTGATTTGTTGTTATTAGACTTCCTTAAATACAAGCCTTCTTGCCAAGTAAATTGTGAAATCTTTACTGAATTCAAGTTATCTATTTTATAGGTAAATGAATTATTCACTGCCAAACGAACCCTTTTTTCTCGAGGCTTCATTTTAATAATTGAATATTTAGGGTTAGATATATTATATGCACCTATACTTGTTTCAAACTTGACATTATTTTTAGTTAATGAATAATCAAGTCCCAATGCGAAATTCATGTATTTATTACTAAATAAATCTAAATCACCTAGTGCTTTAGGATTATAGTAATAAAAAGATTTTGGATCCAACAATGGAGTAAATCCAGGTTTTGTTACATCGTATTTTCCAACCATATAACTTGCTTGAAACCCAAACCTCAACGCATGTACTTTATTACTATCTAGATAAAGTAAATGAGAGCCGGATACCCCATAATAATCTCCAGACATTGAAAAGCCATTGGCGCCTGAGTGGGAATAACTAAAACCAAAAGCATTTGCTTTCTTCTTCCCAAACTTATAATCAAAACCAATATTTGAAAAGTTATTATGCAACGTATCGTTTGAAACTTTAGACAAAGAGGATGTTGCCCTAAAATCGCCTTTGAAATTACCTGTATTTGCAGGACTCAATAAAAGGGGTGCACTTTCAAACTGTGTAAGTCTAGCATCTTGTGCATTGGCACCAAGTAAAATAAAAAGAGAAAAACAAGCGAAAATTAGGTATTTCATAAAAATTATTTAGAATCGATAGTCTTTTAGAATGCTAGTGTAGAAAATATGATGCAAAATTTTATCCTTTTCGTAATAAAACTACAGTTCTTATACCCTTCTAAGAATTAAGGTATTTGGCTGTAATTTTACACCTTTAACCTCTTGCAAAATTGCACTTATTCACGGAATATAGATAGGTACAAAATTAACTTTGCGTTAATTTTTAATACCATTAATAGACAGCAGTTGATCGAATAAAAAAGGCCAAGCTAGATGCTTGGCCATAAACTATTTGCTTAATTTGACACACTATTATAATGACA
>Ga0114966_10004435_pt1 | contig 12069 bp, 12 predicted proteins | sample M_130207_XF_Meta_FD_87029 | JGI IMG/M metagenome (GOLD analysis project Ga0114966, IMG submission 87029) | Freshwater microbial communities from Lake Montjoie, Canada to study carbon cycling - M_130207_XF_MetaG | ecosystem: Environmental > Aquatic > Freshwater > Lake | place: Lake Montjoie...
CGGTGGTTTTCATTTCAGAAAAGAAAAAGCAGGTCTCGATTCATCAATTAAAAAGGTATTCCCAAATGCAAAACTCTATGTTATCCAGGGATCATGGGGATGGGGAGGCAACAAGAACGTAACAATAAGCAAAGTCACCGAATACTATAATAGATTCAAAGCTCTTGGGGTTGTAGTCGTTGAGCCACCAATTGGATATTCTGCAACCGACACTGAGGCACACCAAAACAAGGAATCAATTAAAAAAATAGGAAAAAACATAGATGCTGTATTATCAGGGCAGTCTCAGGTTTCGACAGACCAAAGCTCAATAGATGCGAATGACGTCATAATAAGAACTGATCCATCTGATAAGGATACTGTGATCTATAAATCAAAGAGTGATCCTTACTACTATAAGATAGTAAATGGTATATGGTTCGCTAAAGGTCCGAAATTAATTCAATGGACATCACTGGAAAAAAACCAATTAGCAAATAACATACTTGATAAAAGGTATCCTGGTGTTAGATCCGGATCTGGTGAGATACAGTATAAGGAACCAGTAAAAGTTGATCCTGAAAAGATAAGCGGAGATTTTATCAGCTCTGGTTCATTTGATCCCGAGAAAGAAGATGCAGGGATATCTAAAACTTACAACATACATCTTATACCTGATAATCTATCCACAACCAAGCCTAATTACAGAAGTGCACAGATGCCACTCAAAGATCTTAAGTATTTCTTAGAGAAGTATGGCATAAGAAACGTTATTAGACTAAATGGAGATGGCGGAGACAGCAAACATAGAAAGTCGGATCCTGAAACTTCCATACAGGAGGAGAAAAATCTATGCAATAGCTTAGGTATCAAATTCAATAAGTTATCCTCAACAAAAGATCAGGACAAAGTAAACGAGATACTATCGGGAGGAAATACACTAATACATTGTGCTCATGGAGCAGATAGAACTGGAGGTAACGTCGGTGGGTATTTCTACACCAAGAAGGTAAATACAAATCTAGACTCGACAGATGAGATCTGGAATTACACTACGAAATACAACGGGTGGAATAGAATGGTGAAGAATAATCCTAGCGGGTTCTCTTCAGGCGGATATCTTAGACAAGCTCAAAAATTCGGGGTTAGAGATTTGGAGCAAGCGAAGTTGTTAGCCAAATAAATTTTCCATTATATCGTGATGATTGAATCTGGACTACCGAAGCCAGTTCGAGTCACATCTCATTTAAGAATAAAGTCACCTGGATAGATTATTTCTCGACTTTGATATATAGAGAAAATAAAAACATATCATGCAAATTAACCTACAAAATCCAAAGAAATTTGTTTTACAAGAAGAGAGAAGTAAAACAATCAGCACTATTACAATCGGGAGATTAGTTGATCTACCAAAGAAAAAAATGGTGAAATGCTTTATCGAAGAGCTTGAAGAGCCAGTAGTACTATGGGAAGGAGCAGCATATGACGCAATTGGTCAATGGACTGACACAGACGTTCAGACTAGACTAACAGAGCTATATGCATAATCCCTAATATAGGATACAGATAGCATTAAAAAAAGCAATCGATTGATTGCTTTTTTTGTGGCCCAGTGTTTTATATGATTCTTCCCTTATACCTACCTAACGCCTCATATCCTTTCTTCTCCGCCGGAGGAAGATCATGATTATGTTTGGCTAAGTAGATTTGGTCCTCCTCTGGGATATCATTCCAGCACAGTGCCACTGCCTTTTCTAATGGAACATTTTCTTCCTTCATGGATAAAAAAACCTTCCGGACAGCAGGTTGAGAGATTGGATTGTCTGAGAAGTGTATTGATTCTGGTGAAAGTAATCCTCCTTCCACAATTTGAGGTGCTCCCTCCAAAGAGGTAATGTTATTTTCATCGCAATAAAAAGAACCCTTTATAATCCGTGGCGCCCCCTTTAAAGAGGTAAGCGAGTTGCTGGAGCAATCAAAATATGAATTTATTATTTCTGGTGCCCCATCTAAGGAGGCAAGCTGGTTTTTAGAACACTTATATGCTCCTCCTACTTTTTGCGGGCCTCCTTCTAACGATTTAAGATTGTCACCAGAGCATTCAAAAGTTCCCTTTACAATCTGTGGTGCCCCCTTTAGAGAGGTGAGAGGATTCCTGGAGCAACTGAAACTATTTTCTACCGTCTGAGGTGCTCCCTTTAGCGAAGTGAGCAAGTTATCGTTGCAATTGTACGCGCCACCCACACTCAGAGGTGCTTTCTCTAAAGATGCGATTGAGTTATAGGCGAAACTGAAATTGCCACCGATCTTCTGGGGTGCTCCCTCTAAGGATGTCAGTTCATTATCCACACAACGAAAACCCCCACCAACTTCCTGTGGTGCTCCTTTTAGAGAGGTGAGGTTGTTCCGATCGCAATCAAAACCCCCTTTTACGTTTAGGGGTGCTCCTTCTAGGGAAGTGAGATAATTATCTGAGCAATTGAAATGCCTACTGACGTTACCAAATCTCACTCCTTTAAAATCTTTCAGATTTCCCCGGGTGCATTTGAAATCACCCTCGATATCAACCAGTCCGGTCTCTGCATTGACCGTCCAGATCCCCGTTGTGCACTCGTCAAGCCACTCTCTCTGCTCCAGGTTGAGCTCCTGCACATTTTCGTATAGCTCGTGATATCTTTTGATGTGTCTCATGTTGATGTTTATTATCCCTCGAATTCCGCTCGGGATTCTTTTGCGATCTCCTGTACGGACTTTTGATTTCCGTCTGCGTCTCTTGTGTTGATGATCACATCATACTCACCCTGAGGTTGCTCTTTAGCGTAGATCCAATATTTTACACCCTCTTTAGTGAGACCGAGCTTCTTTATGAACTCCTCGACCCATCTTTCCTTTGGAAGAATAGCTCTTATCTTGTCAGCAGTCCACGACTTATCCGGATCGACACCACCGGGTTTGTTATCAGCATAATACTTGAAGCAATAAGAGTTTTTAAGAACTCCATCTAGCGGTCTATCTCCTCTTCTTTCAACATTCTTAATAGTGTGATCTATAGGAGCATGAACCATAAACCACTTAGGAGATTCTCCTGGTTTAAACATGTCTATGATATCTCCCTGCACATCGTCATAGATAATCTTATCCTTGCCTTCTGGTTTTCCAAATTGATTTCCTTCTGCATCCTTTAAACCTACTTCAAAGATTTTTCCGTACATGGCTTCCTGAGCCATATACCATCTTGCAGCTTTTTCAAAATTAGGATCCTCTGGACTGGTATACTCATAAGGACATCCTGGATAGATCTCCGAGATTGTTGACTTTCCTTCGTTTCCAAAATCTTCCATACCTAATTCCTCAAACATGACGTTGTAGAAAGAGTCTACTGCTAATATGCACCAGGTAGCATCTAGATCCTTGAGAGCTGAACTCTTTCCTGCTGACGATGCTCCATCCAACAGAAAGTGTTTTGCTGGAATTTGTCCCTCGTTTGAATTCTCGTTAATGAAAGTCTCAAATAGTTTAATGTGTTTCATGTTTCTATATATCAAAATTAAAGAGATCCTAATCAGGAGAGCTTATGCAGCAATCACCCAAACCGTGGGATCGAATCCGTTGTAGAAATGCCAGAACATTCTTCTTCTACCCCCTATTGTATAATAGATTCCATTGTGTAGAATAAACTGTGTGCAGGGTATTTCTCCGCCTTTCTCGACTACTGAATCGAAATAACTAACGGAGTCCTTGGCATAAAGAGCCCAGAAATGAGCTTTCGAGATGTTCACATCTGGAAATCTCTGAACTAGACCCTTTTGATTCATCTCGTCATCCTTTAGGCCCAGCTTCTTAAGCTTCATATACTCTTTCTCACAGTCCTTTAGATGGTCAGGATTTTTCTGGATCGAGTCCCATTCGTGGTTCTTGAACTTACTTTTCAGATTGGGTATGATATCACTCAGCGGGAGTTTCTCCATTTTTCCACTCTCGAATATCTCTTGACAGAATTGAATAAGTGGTATAAATCTAGGATCTTCCACCTCAGCCAGCTCAATAAGCTCAGGAGTTGTGATCTCTCCCGGTTTAGATGGCGGATCGCAGTGTGTGTCTATCCACTCGGGTTCCCCATCAAACCCGGTTCCTTTAACATTAAATATCTCCCCATCTATGTCATCTGGTAGAATCTCACGTAGCTCCGGATTATTACGGAAAGCTCTATAGAATTCCTTGAATTCATATTCTGGTTTTTTGTAGCTCGGCTTTCCGCTAGCTGTAAATGCCTCGAATAGTTTAATGTGTTTCATGTTTCTATATATTATATTACTCTCTTCTTTAGCCTAGCTAGTGCTTCATATCCTTTAATTTCATCTGGTGAAAGATCGGGATTGTGCTTGGCTAAGTATGCCTTATCGTCATCTGGTATTATTTCCCAGAAATACGCGACCGCCTGTTCTAATTTGATTTTAGAATGGTCCATAAGAGCGATAATTCTATCGATTGATTCTTGAGATATCGGGTTACCATTGGAACGTATATAGTCATCATCGATCGGAGGAGCTCCTTCCAAACTTGTGAGTTGATTATTTGCACAATTGAAATATCTACCAACACTATTAGGGGCTCCCTTTAGTGAAGTGATCTTATTATAGGAACACCTAAAATCCCTTCCAACCTCAAGGGGTCCACCCTCTAGGGTGGTAAGTGAGTTAGCATTGCAAAGGAAATCAGTTGTCACGATTTGTGGTGCTCCCTTTAGCGAGGTGAGTCTGTTGCCATAGCACCGGAAACTACCGTCCTCGACCAGTGGTGCTCCCTCTAGAGAAGTTAGCCGATTCGTGGAACAATCGAAATCTGAAGGGACTTTCTGAGGTGCTCCTTTTAGGGAGACGAGTTTGTTGCTGTAGCATAAGAATCTACGTCCCACTTCCTGTGGTGAACCCTCGAGTGAGGTTAACCAATTACCATAGCACAGAAAATCCCCACCCACGCTTTGTGGTGCTCCTTCTAATGAAGTGATATCATTTGTGCCACAGTTAAAATTACCGCTAACATGTCCGAATTTTACGCCATTAAAATCCTTAATTTGCTGAGCCCTACAATCGAAATCACCCCCCACATCAACCAATCCAGTATCAGGATTAAGACTCCACTTGCCATCAGTGCATTTATCTAGCCACCCGATCTGATCTGGTGTTAATTCTGGGCTATTCTCAAATAGGTCTATAAATCTCTTGATGTGTCTCATATCACTCTTTTCTTTAGTCTAGCTAGTGCTTGATACTCTCTTATCTCCTCTGGAGTGAGTCTAGGATTATACTGTGCCACTAGTGCCCTGTCGTCTTCATCCATATCGTCCCACTGCGTCTCAATAGCTTCTTCCCAGGACATGCCTGATTTCATCCTCTTATAGAGAGCTTTCAATGTGGTGTTAGAAACTGGATTGTTCCAGCAAAGAAATTCATTTCGAATACCCTCGGGTAACCCCTCTAGTGAGGTTAGCTGGTTGCCGTAACAATAGAAATTCCTACCAACCTTCCGTGGTGCTCCCTTTAGTGAGGTGAGCTGGTTGTTATCACAATAGAAACCATTTCCAACATTCCGAGGTGCTCCCTCTAGTGTGGTGAGCTGGTTGTTTTGACACCAGAAATCACCAGTCACCTCCCCGAATTCCACACCCTTAAAATCTGTTAGATTCTGTTCCTTGCAAAGGAAATCACCATCTATATCAACCAGCCCAGTTTCTGGATTACGTATCCACATCCCTCTTGTGCACTTATCGAGCCACTCGATCTGTTCTGATGTTAACGGAGTTCTAGCTTCGAAAAGCTCTTGATACCTCTTTACGTGCTTCATAATACTCTTTTCTTTAGTCTAGCTAGTGCTTGATACTCTATTATCTCCTCTGGCGTGAGTCTAGCATTGTACTGAGCAAGTGGTATCCTATCTTCTTCATCCATATAGTCCCACTGCATTTCGACAGCTTTTTCCCAGGACATGCCTGATTTAATCTTCCTATAGAGAGATTTAAGCATGGGCCCAGAAACTTGATTTCCCTCACAATAAAGATCACCGCCAATCTTTTTCGGTACCCCCTCTAGTGAGGTGAGCTGGTTGTCCGCACAATTGAAATCCGTCCCAACTTTCTGGAGTGTCCCCTCTAGTGAGGTGAGCTGGTTACGTGAACAATTGAATCTACCATCAACAGTCTGGGGTGCTCCCTCTAATGTGATGAGCTGATTATCAGAACACTTGAAATTCCCACCAACCCGCTGTGGAGCTCCCTCTAATGTGGTCAGCTGATTTGCTTCACACCAGAAACTCCCTCCAACCTGTTGGGGAGCTCCCCCCAGTGAGGTGAGCTGGTTGTTACCACAATAGAAATCCAGCCAAATCTTCTGCGGTGCTCCCTCTAGTGACGTGATGTAGTTATCAGAGCAAGTGAAATGTTCTCCAACCTCCGGTGGCGCATTCACAAGTGAGGTAATCTGATTATCCGAACAATCGAAAGCCTTTCCAATCCGCTGTGGTGCCCAGTCTAGAGACGTGAGCTGATTGTCGTGGCAAAAGAATCCTCGTCCAACCTGCTGTGGAGCTCCCTCCAGTGAGGTGAGCTGATTTCCGTTGCACCAGAAATCTCCTCTCACCACTCCAAATTTAACTCCCTTCAAATCTGTCAGGTCCTGTTCACTACAGTCAAAACTACCATTCACATTAACAAGTCCTGTTTGGGAATCGAGTGTCCATGTACCTTTAGTGCAGGAATCCAACCACTCGATCTGCTCCTGTGTTAATGGTGTTTGGGCTTCAAAAAGCTCTTGATATTTCTTGACGTGTCTCATAGTATTCTCTTTTTAAATCTACCTAGTGCTTCGTATCCCTTTAGCTCCTCTGAAGATAGAGTGGGATTATAAGGAGCCAATATGGCTAGGTCTTCTGGGTTCTTTATCTCCTTCCAGTATCTGACCAGTGCTTCTGTAAAGCTGTATCCCGCCTTCATGCCAACATAGATCCATTTCAGGGCCGGAGAAGAAACAGGGTTATCCTGTAATTCTAAACTTCTTCCAATATATTGGGGCAAGCCTTCTAAAGAAGTGATCTGGTTACGGGAGCAAGCGAAATATCCGCCAACACTTTCCGGAGCACCCTCCAAGGAGGTAAGCAAGTTTCTACAGCAGTCAAAATAACCTTTAACCAACTCGGGTGCTCCCTCTAGGGTTGTGAGCTGATTACTTGAGCAATTATAATCTCCCTTAACAATAGTAGGTCCTCCTTCTAGAGAGGTGAGCTGATTGTCATAGCAATAGAAATTTCCTCCCACTTCCTGCGGTGCACCATCTAGAGAGGTGAGAGAGTTATATGTGCAAATGAAATTGTGCGTCACCTTTCCAAACCTCACTCCTTTAAAATCAGTGAGTCCCTCTCTATGAGCTATGAAATTACCCACTACATCAACTAATCCTGTTTCAGAATTACGAAACCAAGTTCCAGTGTTCCCCGTATCGAGCCAGTCCTTCTGCTCCGGTGTTAATTCCGTTTGTGATTCAAATAGCTCTTGGTATCCCTTGACGTGCTTCATCCAGCTATAGTTATATTTCACCGGGTTCACCTAGCGGTAGTTCGCCTATAGGTGGTTCCTCAGGAGGAACTTCAGGTACAGGAACACTCATTTCTTGTGGCTCTTGATACTCCCGACCATACTCTGCCAGTTTTTCTATTAGTTCTGCCTTTGTGGCATACACAAAGGAAACCGGCTGACCTGTTGTAAACACAGATGTGTCTGCCATTTCTCCATAGTGGAATACGTCCACCTCATTTGTTGCTAAGTAGTATTTCATATTATATTCCTCCGTCTACGATTGTCCAGTTATTTGGTGCTGATGTTAATACTAGTCTCGCTGCAGTAGATGCAGCGGTACGTTTAATGGTGTTAAAATTAATACTTAAGTTAGGCTTCACAGGACGTGATGCCCATCCTATTAATAAGGCATCATAGTTAGCTGTAGAGTAGTCATTGAATGTTTTATAATTCATAAAATTACCAGAAAAACCAGTAACATTAGATACATTCCAATTACCTATAGGTTGATTAAAGGCATAGCAATAAGTAAAGGTGTTACCCATATTTGTAACAGTAGTTGTATTCCAGCTGTTAATAGGTTGATCAAAAAGAGTTTGACCAAAAAACATCCTATCTATAGATAGACTGCTACTAAGATTCCAGTTATTAATACTAGTAGTTCCACCATTGTTAAATTTACCCAGTGGAACGGTTCCGTTATAACAATAAAGAAAAGCTAAAAACGTAGTAACTTTACTAACATCCCAAGTTCCAATTTCTTGATTAAACTCTGTTTGCAATTGGAACATTGATGTCATATTAGTCACTTTACTAGTATTCCAATTTTTAATTGAGTTAGAACCTGCATTATTAAATACTCCAGTACCTAAACTTGTTCCTAACATGCCGCTCATATCTGTTACATTACCAACATTCCATTTCCCAATTTCCTGATTAAACAAGTTCTGGTAATAAAACATAGAATTCATGGTGATAACCTTAATTGTATTCCAGTTTGAAATATCCTTATTAAAAATACCCGCAACGGATTGTTGATAAAACATTGCAGTCATGGTTGTTACATTGCTGGTGTTCCAACTACCAATGTTTCTATTAAATGCTGGTTGGTTTTGGAACACCTGTGCCATATTTGTAACAAGGCCTGTATTCCAGTTATTAATTGAATCACTTCCTGCATTATCAAAAGTTCCATATGGTGCTACAGTACAACCATAAAACATAAAAGTCATGTTGGTAACTTTACTTACATCCCATGCTCCAATATTTTGGTTAAATGAAGGCTGATAAACAAACATGCTGTTCATATCAGTTACATTAGAAGTGTTCCAATTACCAATAGAACTACTTCCGCCATTAGTAAATTTACCAGCTATTGTAGGTCCTGTTGAACCATAAAACATAAGACTCATGTTAGTGGCTTTACCTGTATTCCAATTTCCTACATTATCATCAAAGTTTGTACACTCCCTAAACATACTTCTGAAATACGTCACACCCGATACATCCCAACTGTTAATATTATTTATAGTGGTTAATGCTGTACAACCTCTAAAGAAATTAAAAGTAGACGGACTACCTGCAAAATTAGGTGTGTCTGATACTGTGAGTAGAGTTAGATTAGTGCAATTATAAAAAGCTCCACTGTTAACAGTAGAATCGGTTATGATGCTATTGAACCTCAAGCATCCCCATTGGCTTATGGTTAGCAATTTAAGTCTATCACCGGTAGCTCCTGTAAGTGGCGGCACTGCTGCAAATGACCAGCCGTTAATATAACCTGTTATGCTAATGGTGTAAGTACCTACAGCAGCATAAGTGTGTGTGGCCTCTGGTTGATTCCAAGAGGCAATTGAGCTAACAGTGCCATCCCCCCAGTTAACATAGAAGTTATAAGAGCCATTAGGCATTAGAGGCAGCTTCACTTGATTGCTATTGGATGATCCAGTGGAGGTGTTATCTGTTTTCCATGTGGAGATGAACGGGATAGCCCAAGCATTGCCTGGTGCACTTGCACCAATCATGAGCTTCATTAGTTCCTGCTCCTCTTCGTAGAGTCTCCATTTACGCTCAAGTTCAGCTTGAGAAACATTAAGGTACTGGTGCTTTTCTAAATACTTATTCTTCTCGTAAGGGTTTTTCTCCATGGGTCTAGTGATATGCTGGTACGCTATATATCGAAAGGGAGGGAGGAGGTTTCAGAAGATATCCAGGAGGACCTAAGCACACTAAATAGTCAGTCTACTACCACTATATGAATTAAACTATACTAATAGAAAATTAAAAAAAAAATTACCCCTATTTTTTATCTTTTTAAGAAATCAGAAATTGAGCCCTCGGTTTTCATTTCTTCACTTGATTTTTGCTCGTCGTGAATTTTGTTAAAAAATTGAAGTAAGGGAAGGCCGTATTTTAAAGGCATTTCGGCAATAAAGCTGTCTAACTCTTTGATTTGTTCTTCGTTTAAAATCATTTTTTTGTTTTTAAATTATTGTTAATCCTAGATAAGATGCCACACATTGTTCCACAAAGGCATTGTCAGTACTCCATTGAGCATATTGCTCTTCTGTTAAAGCATAATCACCTGTGGACAAAACTGTTTTATCTTCTGTCAAAATTTGGTAATGCACAACACAAGAAGTATCTGTTGTTGTGAAATTGCGAAATGTTAAAATCATTTGCGTTGCTGTTCCCTGATTCAAGGGAAAAACTAGTGGTTCTATTTGTATCATAAGTTTATTTTTATACTGAAGTTATTGTTTGCCATGCTGATGCTCCACGAACACAAAGTTTATTCAAATCAGTATCGTAAACAACAAGTCCTGCTGGTGGCGTAGATATTGCATTTTTTTGAGCTGTAGTCATTCTTGGTGGTAAAAAACCTTGTGTAGTGCTATCGGTTTGTAATATAGCGGCTGCATTGACAACTGTTGCACCAATTATGACACTACCTTTTAATGCTGTTAGTGTTGTAGAACCATTACCTATAAGAGTTGTACCTGTACCTAATCCTACTGCAAGAGTACCAATAACAATCTCGTTCTGTGAACTGTTAGTTCCTGTATTTACTTGCTGACCAATATATATACTATTACCACCACCCCCTGTGTTAGTGTTATTTAAGTTACCATAATATCTTGCGGCACTATAACCTATTGCTACCATACCGTTGACGGTAGTTATACTTGCCGCTGCATTTGAACCTAAAATAGAATTTTGAGAAGCCGATGATTGATTTACAGCTATGGAATAACCAACATAAGTATTGTTACTATTAGTACCACCACTACCATAACCTGCTCTATATCCTATATATGTAACATTAAGGCTGTTGTTAGTATTTGTCCCTGCTTCTGCACCAACAAATGTACATTGTGAAGATGTGTTACTATAACCTGCTAAATAACCTATTGCTGTTATTGAACTACTTGTTGTGTTATTATATCCTGCTTGTACTCCAACCGATGTGTTTGATGTGCCTGATGAATTATTATATGATGAAAAATATCCAACAAAAGTATTATTACTCGCGGTATTAAATCTTCCTGCTGCTGAACCCACACAAGTATTCTGAATACCTACTAAGTTTTGATACCCTGCGTTATTACCAAGATTAGTGTTATTGCTTCCTGTTGTATTAGTAAACCCTGATTGATGCCCTAAAAACGCATTATTGAAACCCGAAGTATGACTTCTTCCACTAAAAGCACCAATAAAAACATTTTGGTAACCTGATGTGTTTATAGTTCCCGATTGATAACCCAAAAATGTATTTTCATAACCCGATGTATTATTAGTACCCGAATTATTACCAATAAAACTATTGTAATTACCTACATTTTTATTTCCTGCTGAATACCCAATAAATGTATTTAATGAGCCAACTACATTATATTGACCTGCAAGTGAGCCAATAAAAGTATTTTGTCCTGAATTATAGGTATTTGCTCCTGCACTTAAACCAAAAAATACATTTGTATTTGCAGTATTTGCTCTAAACTCATTTACTGTTGTTCCATCACTTCTTTTGTATAAAATTGAAGCGGTTGATGCTGTAACACTTTTGATTGAAACATAAACTGTTCCATTGTAATCAGAAGTTGGCGTAACTATTAACGCTCCTGTTGTTGTGGCTACAAGAGAAACAGTGAATGAAGTATCGTACGCAGTTATTGGTATTGCTACACCACCAAAAGTAAATATAGATATTAACCCTGTACCTATTTCAGCGTCTAAACCTAATGTGTAAGTGATGAGATATGTAGTACCAACAACAGCACTAAGAGATGATGTTAAAGATAGGTTTGAACCTATTGTGTGAGTATATCCTGCCACTAATGAACTTCCAGACCAATTGGTTCCTGAAGCGGTTGTTGTTAATTCAGAACTTATAGTAGGATTGTCAGAACCTGTTGTACCAACGGTTGTAAGTACGTTATTAATTCTAGCAGTACCGTTTATATCGGCTTTGTAACCTGCGTCCGCTGTTGTACCAATACCAAAGTTACCATTTGCAAAAAAGC
>Ga0114966_10004436_pt1 | contig 12067 bp, 17 predicted proteins | sample M_130207_XF_Meta_FD_87029 | JGI IMG/M metagenome (GOLD analysis project Ga0114966, IMG submission 87029) | Freshwater microbial communities from Lake Montjoie, Canada to study carbon cycling - M_130207_XF_MetaG | ecosystem: Environmental > Aquatic > Freshwater > Lake | place: Lake Montjoie...
ATATTGTAGAACAACTTAAAGAAGTGGTCTTTAAGTCCATTTGTAATATATATTATTGTTCACTTTTCTTCTTTCGCCCACGTTTTTTCTTCAGAGGCGGCACTTCTTCCTCATCCTTAGAAGCAATAGACGATACTTCATCAGGCTGCACAATAGACAATTGTTCAACCTCTGGTTCCATAATAGGTTCTTCATTTACAGATTCAGGTATAACCGTTTCTAAAAGAGGTTCTGTTACAACCGGTTCTACCTCTGGTTCTGTTACAGCAGGTTCTACCTCTGGTTCCGGTACAACAGTTTCTTCCTTTGCAGGTTCTTTTGTTTCACTTAAAACAGGTTCTTCCTTTACTTCCTTTGCTTCATTTTCAACATTTAAAATCTTGATTGCTTCCTCTGTCAAAAGAGGCTCTATTGTTTTTGGTTGTTCTACAATTTGCTCCTGAACTTGAACAACTGGTTTGCACAAAGTATTTCCCATATTTATAAATTCTCAAAATATATTTATATAGTTATTTTGACGATAATATAAAAACTAGTGCCTAATATATATAAAACAATGTCTTATGTATATTTATTACTTTCCAGTGACAATGCCACTTATGTTGGCGCTACAGTAGACCTAGACCGACGATTAAGGCAGCACAACAAGGAAATCAAGGGCGGAGCCCACGCTACAGGCGCTAAAGTAGCCAAGGGCGAAACGTGGATAAGAGCCGCTCACGTGAAAAACTTTCCAGACTGGCAAGCAGCGCTGCAATTTGAGTGGCGTTGGAAGCAAATTAGCCGCAAATTGCCGGCTAAAATGTGTCCGCTTTTGAGGCGGTTTCAGGCGCTTAATATGCTCTTAAAGTTGGAGCGACCGACGACAAAGGCGAGAGCATATACCGAGTGGGAAATTCAGCCAGAAGTAGTAGTCGAAGATGGGGAGTCCAAGAAAATCTATGAACAAGTATTTACGAGTCAAATTACAAATACAGATGCAAATATGAATGTAAAACAAATATAAACACAAGACTTTATAACAATTACAAGACAATGGAAGTCAAATATAGTACAAAAATTAACGGTCTAGGACTATTTGCAACCCAACAATATAAAAAATGTGACACTATTTTGGTGTTGAAAGGCGATGAAACAAGTTATCCGACACGGGAAAGCATATATGTAGGCAATAATACACATATTTTAGATGAAATGGGACAATATATTAATCACTCATTTGAATCAACAACACGAATCGTTGGCTATAATGTAGTCGCACTAGTAGATGTAAATAATGGTGATGAAATTACATTCAATTATAATGACAGTGAAGTAACAATGGCTGCTCCATTTACAGTTGATGGGCAACAAGTTTGCGGTAAAAGTGAACAATAAATATGTATAATATTTAATTTGAAACTAAATTGTATTTGCACGGGAAGTATCCATTGGTGGCAAAGTAGTTATAGGAACCAGTTGACTTCCTGCAAACATCACCGGATTGATGTTCAGCATATTCGTAGAAGGCATCGGAGTCAATCCAGCCTCCGAAAAGTACCACGTGTTGACTCGGTTTCAAAATCGCATCTCCCTTCTTCATGTCATTTTTGCTAATTTTAGTGCATATTTCCTGCATATTACTGGTAACGTGCCCGCCACCAGAAGTTGACGAAGCCCAGCTATAAGACACATAGCCGCTGCAGTCTTGCCTGTAACCATCAGTTGTCGCCGTTTGCGAATACGGCACCTTATCATCAACCCACACTTGCGCCCGTTGCATAATTTGGTCTCGGGTAATCGAAGACACAGTAAATGTGTTATTTAGGTTCAGACTCAAATCCTTAGAAATGACGTCAGCATTCACATTCATAGCAAAAAAGGCAGAAAAAAGAAGAAATGTCTGAAAAAGTAGGAACATTTTGTTAACTTATATTATGTTGTATATTAAATTATTAAAGTCAATATAATTTAATATATTATTTATAGGTTAAAGAGCTGGGTATTTATGCATTACGGAATCAATGTAAAATTTTGAAACCACAGACCAATTTACGTTGCTTAAAAATACATTGGCATATTTGGTCAAATCTAGTCCAAATTGTGCTATGTATGCGTGTTCCCACATATCCATTACAAGTAAAATATCAACACCAATTATTTCTCCAATATTAAATTCATTTATCCAAGTGTTAAAAAGCATACCAGATATTTTATCACGACACAATACTGCGAATCCTACACCGGGAATGGTTCCAGTTTGAATAAAATTTGCCTTCCAAGCATTAAATGACCCAAAATTTGTATTAATATCTTTTTCTAAATTACTATCCATTTTATCCATATTTTCGCCACACATAAACCCCCAATATAACTCGTGTAATCTCATTCCATTATAAAATAATGACAGTTCTTTTTGAATAGCACTGTATTCCACCATATTTTTAGTATTTTTAGAACGAATGTATTTCAATGCACCATTGGTTGCACCAACCAATCCTTCGTATAATTTGAAATGTATTTTCATTAAGTTGTCATCAATGCCTTTAACTTTTCCTAATAAATAATCATAATTTATAGGTTTATAATAACCACCTGTTTTGGTATTTTTGCGAGTTTTGTTTTGTTTTGGCATTCTCTATATATATAAATATATATAAAATTTATAGGATGTATCCTAAAACTTAAATGTTTGTCGCCTGCAATTGGTTCATATAATCAATCTCCTTTCGTTGCGTAGCGATAATATTTTCTGCTAGCCGTTTGACCCGCTCAGAGTTTGTTTTCTGCAGAATTTCCTCACTTGTTAGTAACGCCATTGAATGATGTTCAATCATCTCGTTCAAAGAATCCTTATCTTCAATGTAGACCTGGTTTCTATACAAGTGAACAAAGATAATAAGTACAAAACTGAGTGCCAGGTAAAAAATGGTGCTAAATGAAGCCATATAGTAGTCGTGCATTCCGACCTCTAATAGACCCATTAAAAGTGCCATAATAGTAGATATATAGAATTTACCTGTAGTGGCCCTAATATTGGTGGGTGCATTGGTCATAATTGCACTCATTATGAAGTATTGTATGATGAAACTGCCAATCATCATTATCCAAACAGAACCGAATAAATTCATTATTATATTATAGTAATAAATTTATATAATAGCCTTTAACGGTCGGCTATTCTAGCCTTTAACAGTCGTCTATTCTAGCCTTTAACAGAGCTTCAATTTTTGCTTCTGTACATACTTATACCCAATATCAATCAATTCCTTCCCATAGTCAAAATTAAGTGTATTATATTCTTTCAAATAGTCTGAACTAACAAAATACTTGTTAATTTCACCAATAGGTTGCTCGCAATTTTGGTTCAAAGTGACAATAGGATTATTGAAATTACTACTCACTATTTTGAATACACGTGTCAACATCTCCTTCAATGTGTCAATTGGATTATCATTATAGCTGTAACCCTGGCTCGGCGTGATGTAAGTAATGTTAATATACTTCCCAGTATTGCTCTTAACCTGCAATAATTCATTGCTTAATGTGCCGCCATCAGCATACAATTGGCTATTATACTTGATAGGTGGAAAGACACCAGGTATGGCCGAAGATGACATCAGCAATAGTACTTTATTAGCATCATCATTGTCCTGAAATGAGAACACATCCAAGTTACCACTATACATATTCGTCGCACCAATCAGTGTATTTACGACGGGACCATTCGGCATATTGTTAATAATACCTGTTAATGTGTTGAATAACGGGTCTGTATTCAAAATCGACACACCAGTCGGTGGAAACACATTGTAAATCATCAGGTTGTGCATACGAGAATACATTTTCTCAGCGAAATTTACACCGGATTTCAAGTCACTAAAGTACGACAAGAATCCGGAATTTAGAGCACCGGCACTAATGCCAGTATATAAGTCATATTGTTTGGAATCCGTCTCCAAAATACGTTTCAAAATGCCAATCTCAACGGCACCGAAAGAACCTCCTCCTGAAAAGGATAATTGATTGAACTTCTCGCTCTGCAATTTTGGTCTAAAATCACGACTTTTTGTTGAAGCAACAACAGACGAAAGCAGTATAAACATCAATAACATTTGTAACATCATTCTTTAATTTATATTATAATATAGGTCTAAATAAATTTATTATAATATTTTAATTCTAGTCAAAACTTAATTCAATTATTTGTTAGTTCCTCTTCGTCGTCTTGTTACTCCCAATTTTTTTCCTCCCTTTCTCGTTTTGCTTGAAATTCTTCTTGTTTTAAAACTTCTTTTAACAAGTGATTTCTTAGCAAGTGCAATAATTTCAGACTTCTTCTCAAGAATCAAATCAATAATATTGCGGTAAAAATCCCGAAACTCGTGACGGCGTCTCTTTAGTTCATTGATATCAAACCACTGTATTTGTGTCTTTTCAAATATTTTAGTGTCCCGAATAACAGAAGGGTCAAGTCGCTTCTGTAAGAAACGCTGATTATTATTGTAATAAAATGGTAACTGCTCGTCATAAGCCATAGGAAAAATGTGGCACCGATATGTGCCGTAACCTTTAGTCTGATAATCAAGCTGAATAGTACCATATTTGTTCAAAAGCTTACGTATATCTGCAGCCGAACCAATAAATCCAGTTAGCTCCTCACTGGCTTCTCTTGTAGCCGTCTCCATAAATGTCTCATCTTTATCAGTACCGCCGCCAAAATCAGACCAACCTGGGTTCGAATCAATGTTTCTCTCTTTCCCGAATAGCAGTAAAATCTTTCCATTATGAACAGTTACTGGTAATACACTAGCACCCATAATGTAAACAAATATTATTTTATTATTGCCTATTTTTAACAAAAGTAAAATATCCGATTAATATATATACTAATGATAAATATATATTATATTATATTTTTGTTATTTATAATAGCAATTCTGGTTATATTTGGTGTTTGGAATAGTAATATACATAAAAACCCAAAATACAGGTCATTATTAAGTCTATTAGGAGCTTTAACCATTATGTTTTCTAGTTTTGCCATTATACTGCAAGTATATACATTTAATGCAAGCCAAGCAGATTCTCAAATCCAAATTTATGAGCAAATGTTTGACGATTTATTTGCAGTTATATCAACCTATTTTGAAACAAATCCTAAATTGAACTATTATTACAATGAGATGTTTCATCCATTAAATTACAATCAATCGTCAATTGAACAACGTCTTTATACAGAAGAGATGCAAGTAACTACTTCTATATTGCAAAAAATAGCATCCATCGTATATTTTATAGAAAATGACAAAACATTAAGCCCATCAGAGTCAAAAGATATTGAAGAAAAATTGGATAAATTAATAAGAAATATGGTTAACTCGCATATATTTGTTGAAAATTATCAAAATATCAAGTTAAATTTTGTTTCTGAATCTCTAAGCAATTATATGCAACGACATTATAATATTTGATTATATATAATGAGTAAAAATAAAACCAAAAGACAGAAACAAAAACAGAAAAGGAAGAAGAATAAACTAACAAAAACGAAACAAAAAACAAGAAAAATACAAAAACAAGATGTGTTAGTTCTTCCAAATAAAACACCCAAAAATATAGATGAATTAAGTAAAGACATTGATGAAGAAACAACTAACAAACCTTTAAAAATGATAGACCCTGCTAGTTCCTATAGTCCATCTGTAAACAAAGAACTGGTATTGTTAGAGTCTGTTCAAAGAAAAGACGTCCATAATTGCAATAATAGCAAGGCATTTTTGCTAGAAGAGCCCCTCAAAATAGGTATTCCTGGTGTAATATACGGTAAATATTGCCACGACTATGATTCACCGGAAGCTAAAAAGTTCTTGCTTAAAAATTTAGCAGCTAATAAGCACGTAAACCCGGGCAAAATTGTGCCACCAATTCAGTCTCTAGCAAATTGCTGGTTCAACACAATGTTTGTTATTCTTTTTGTTAGTGACAAAGGTCGTAAATTCTTCCACTTTTTTAGGCAGTTAATGATTGAAGGCAAGCAATCAAATGGCCAAGTTATTGTAGATGAAAAGCTAAAGAACGGGTTTGCTCTGTTAAATTATGCAATTGATGCCTGTCTAACTGGCAGCAAATATGCTTATACACTCAATACGAATGCGGTTATCCATCAGATATACGACGCTGTTCCTCCGGATTACAAGTCCGGATTACCGTATATCAAAGACATCAATGAGGCAGGTAACCCTATTCGATATTATATGAGTTTAGTCAACTATTTGAATAACAAATCACTAGAAATGATCTATGTGCATAACGCCAATACAAGATGGAAGGACCAGGTCGTAGAACAAGCTCAGAAGTTGCAGCATCTGCCACACGTAATCATTATTGAAATATTTAGTGATAATTCGGATACAAAAGGACAAGAAAAGGATAAAGTGCAAAACAAGGCAATCAGTTTTGACCTGAATGGTCACACATATGCGCTGGATAGTGCTGTGATTAGAGACACTAGCAAGCAGCATTTTTGCGCTACATTGACGTGCGATAAAAAAGAGATGGCATATGATGGTATGAGTTTCCATCGGCTAGTCAGTATGGATTGGAAGAAACATATTAATTCAGACTTCAAATGGCAGTTTTTGGGCTCTACAGATAATAACAGGAAGAATCTAACGTGGAATTTTGTCAATGGATACCAGTTGTTAGTATACTACCGAGTCGGTTAACAAAATGAATCAAACCAAATAAATAATAGTATAGTTCATATAAAATAATATATAAACTATTTGAATAATATATATGCAAACTAAAAGACGATATACTAACAAAAATAGGGGTAAAAAAGGGAAAAGAGGGAAAAAACGGTGCCGAACTATGAGAGGTGGTGCACCCAAAGAACTCTGTGATGAGCTTACCAAGGTAGACAGTGGGATACTTCAAGTATTTAGGTCATCGGTTCAGTTGCCCAAAATTATGCTTCAATCGTAGACGGTGATATAACTTCTTTAAGTTGTTTTTTATATAATATAAGTTCAGCCTGTGTCTCTTTAAGTTCCTTTTTAATATCTTTTATTTCCCGCATAAGACCTTGAATGACATCTCTAAATTCAGTTGCCGCAATTGTTCCAGTTATTAAACCAGTTACTGTTAAATTTCCGTCAATGATTGTTTCTCCATTCAATGCTATTCCGCCAAAATTTGTATTTGTGATTGTTCCACCGTTATTTTCAAACCAGTATCCAGATGAACTATCTAGTGTATATTCGACTACTTGGGATGCAATATTATCATTAAACACTTGTATAGTATATATTCCAGCAACAATTGTACTTGGTATATAGAACTCTATTTGTTGTGAACTAACAAAATATATGGTTGGATTAAAAGTTGCAAATTTTACACTCGAATATGGTCTGAAATTTGAACCAGTAATAACGATTAATGCCCTTAATCCGGCTGGACTATAATAATTGGATAAATTTGTTATGACCGGCACTATTGGCCCCGGCGCCGACCATCCTTTTTTTGGAGGAGATGTATATTGTAAGCCATTCATTATAGTATTATTATATTTATACAAATAAATATAATTAATTGAACGTTTTACATAATATAATAATAAATTATCAAATAAATATTATTTTGCTATTAATATATAATAATGTTTTTTGTTAGTTTGCTACTCATATTATCTCTTTTTATTAACAATGTGTCCAGTTATGACCCAAATGAAGCGCTAAGAGGTGTCTGGCTGAGTGGTGCCGCCTATTGTGGTAAAGAGAAGTATTACACGATGAAGGTTGGAGGTCCAGCTACTGGTCTGGTCGTGCAGGACATCTTATACGACAAGAAAACTGATTTACAAGGCTATACGGGCATATTAAGTAAATACAGTAATATTTATGTGGTTATTCGTGGTTCATCCAGTGTGATTAATTGGCTAGATGATTTTGAAGTCCGAAAAGTGCCTTATATTACCTATCCTGAATGTGGATGTCAGGTTCACAATGGCTTCTACAAGTCAGCAACCAATGTAAAGAATGACACGGTTGCTGCTGTAAAACGACTGAAATCTCGTTTCCCGTCTTATTCGGTCATCGTAACTGGTCACTCATATGGCGCCTCTTGCAGTCAATTGTTAGCAATGGAACTAGAAAAGGTAGGTATATCGACTACCATTTACAATTATGGTCAGCCACGTGTTGGTGATACCAAATATGCCGGATTCGCCAACACGATTGTCCCCAATTATTGGCGCTTTACACATAATAAAGACGTTGTGCCGCACGTGCCGCCGACTGAAATGGGCTACCTACATTCGTGTAGGGAGGTTTTTGAGGACGCAAATGGGTATTTGAATTTATGTAGCGATGTTAGTTGCGAGGACCCCAAATGCGCAGACCAATATCCACTGTCCAAGACGAATGCAGACGACCATACAACGTATTTGAACCATCCTGTTAGTTGTAGTGCGAGTACAGTCTAGCAGATTTATTTATTGGGTCCATGGAAGAAATTCACAAGATTTCTGAAACCGCTGCTATGTGAGACCGGTTTGATGTGCTTATTTGAAGAACTTTCACCGAAGGCGCCAGTTACCGAGTTCCAAATGAAGAACAAACCAATAATAATGAAATAGATACCAGCAACCATCTCTAATTTTGCATTGTCAACATCCTTTGTCATCAATGCACCGACATAAGCGGCAAAAAAATAGGCAATCATCAAGATGACACCCGTCATAATTTGCACTTGTCCTCGTTTATAGTATTGAATAATTGCCAGAAGAGACAACGGAGGCAAAATTGTCAGTAATGTTGTACCGGCAGCGGTTTTAAAATCAGGCACAATTCCGAGAATTAGAAGACCAGGTAAGATAGTTTCAGCACCAGATTGCCCCAATGCGCCTCCTAATACACCTGAAAATGCGCCTAAAAGAATTGTTGACATTACACTTCCAAACATTGTATATTATATTATATTAATATAATTATTAATATAATCATATCAAAACCTAACTGATAATATGTGTATTATAAAGGCCCGTCATCATCGGGTCTCATCTTAATATTCCCTATCAGATTTTTCGTTGCAATTTGATACATTAAATAACCAGTTCCTAATCCTACAAGGAGTCCAATGACGACTTGTTTAATACTATGGTTCTCATATAAATAGCGCTGATACATACAAATAAGAGTAAATATCAAATAAATGCAAGTGACCCAAGGGTTATTTAATACTAGTGTCATAAATGCCAATACATAACCACAATGTTGTGCGTGTCCAGAAGGCATTCCATATCTATCATACCCAAAACGTTTTTTATGGGTTATGCCAATTTTGAAAAGTTCCCAGTCATTTGATGGTCTAGGTTCCTTGAATATATATTTTAATAATAAATTTAAAATGCTACATAAAACATAACCAGAAACAAAATACTTCAAATATTTCGTCTTTTTTTTCAGTAAGAAAATAGATATAACTAACAAAATACCAGGCGCTGAAAAGCCAATTACATCAATTATATGTTGGAATGAAAAGTCGAATTCCTTATCCAATTTAAAGTCTAAATCTATGCCTGTAATTGAATCAATCATATGCAAAATTTTATCCATAATATACTTAGTATACTTAATACTGATATAATAATTCAGCAATCATAGTAAAACACCATTCTGCCCCGTGTAAATCAACTGTATAACCACGGTCATCTACTAATTTTACTCGCATCCTGTCAATATCCACCGGTCCAAAATAGGTACGTTTATTGTCCTGTAACGAACCACTGAACTCCACATACAAATCTCCAGTGCTCATATTAGCTCTTTTAATTGGTATTAGTGCAAATGTGTCTGAGTTAGTCGGTGCTTTACCTCTAAAGGTCGTATTCTGTTCTCGGTTTTTCATTATTTCATTGATTGTATATAGTTGTGCATTTGTTAGTGTGCGAGGTGCTGATGGCAGTGCAATTTGTCGCCTCCCAGTCCCAGAATTAATCTTATCTAATAAACCAAATGCTGTCTCGGAATTTACTCCAATTATATCACTTTCAGTAATATTTACGTTATTAAGTGCTTCAATAATTGGGTTTGGAGCATTAGGTACGCAAATATAAGGTTGAGAACTATTAAAATAAGAAGGTATTGCAAGCTTCTTAGATATTTCAGTGATTGAAATAAGACCATTATTAATATGATTCTGATTAAAATCATCTAACACTAAGATGAAGTATTTGGGGCCATATAAGTCAATAATTGCAATTGGGGTGTTACCAGGAGAAGTAAAAATAGGAACAACAGGCAATCGGAAACCCATTAGCCAACCAAGTGTGCCGTTAATAGTCAAAGCCTTATTTTCACATTTATATCCACACGTTCGAAATCCAGAAAAGTCAAAAAATACGAAATGGGCGTTTACATTGACATCAAATGAACCAATCACTCCTTCACTAATACCAGTAATAGGAATGACTCCATCAACCGGGTCATTATATTGCCATCCATCCAATAATAAAGTCACCTTACCATTATTAGGATTAATTTGCAGAGGAAGTAGTGTAGGGTCCGACACATTTGTAATTAGTGCAGCTGTAATTGCAGTAGCAAACTCGGTTTGAAAAGTGGTATAGGTATAATTACCAGGTGTAATAGATACTTGAACTTCATATTTCTTGCCATTATATGGTATCACAATCCAAAAGCACGTATTGCCATATTGATAGTCAATTACATACCACGTAAATGGAATTTGCACAGAATACATACGTAATGACAGTGTATTTGTCAGAGGGTCTGATAAATCCAAAGTATAATCTGTAGACGATTTGTCAGATGCTTGTCTAAATTGACTGTCTAAATTCACAAAACGGGTTGTAATATTCTCTAGATTTGGATTCAAAACGTCCTGAGCAACAGGCAAACTGAAGTTATTGTTGACACCTAGTTGTTCTCTGTTCATCGGCACTTGACCATTATCAAAAATATCAATTTTCTGCTTGCGTTCAGTAATCTTGTCCTTTTGCACTGGATTGTTTTTTTGTGGAAGCGCTTCATTCTGCCACCATTCTAGAGACTGGCTTGTATCAGGTTTATATTCTAGGTCCTCTGGGTCACCACCTGTGTCCAAATCATCTATATATTCAACCATTTTTGTCTGTATATTCGTGAAAAAAGTAACAAGTCTTTGATTGTTCTCATTGGTAAAACGCTCAATTAGCTCATTTGTTTTATCAATAATTTCAGAATTAGTTGGCTCATCTAGTTCTAGAATTGCCAACAATTCGGAAATAGTATAATTATTAACATTTAAATCAGCGGACATATAATAACTAGTGTTATTTTTCTATAATGTTATTTTTATAATATTTTATAATGTTTTTATTCATATGTCTTCGTCATCAGCATCGGATAAGTTCTTTAAGTTGGTTTCCAAATTTATATTATTTGGGCCAGGTGACTTAAAGGCGCCAATAAATGCACCTCTGACCTTGCCCTTCAGTTTTTCCAGCGTGTAATCCCAATTAGTGAACAGTTGCTTCGTTAACACTGATATACCCGACTGCCGCTTCAAATGTGACTTGCCCTTGAACAGCACTAAATCACATATTTCCACCAATTCTGCATCAAATGCTTCTAGCTTTTCTCGACTTAACCAATAATCACCACGATAAATGAAGCGGTTATAATCTGTATTTTCATAAATATTGTGCCGCTTATCTAAAACCTGTGTGTTACGAATGAGTCCGATGCCTTCAATATGGTTCTCATCATTGTTCATCTCAATTACGAAGAGGATTGACCCCGGATCATACTTGCCTTGAATTTTAATATTGGTCCCATAAATAACAGGTATATCATTTTTTGTTCTATAGTGACGATTAGCCTGATATGTCTCATTGTTAAAACGTGTTGATGCTATGTAAAACATATAATTGGTTGTATTGTTTGTTAGTTATACTTCCATATTACTTTTAAAAACAAAAATCAATTTTATTTTGTTTGTTTTTAAAATAGTGACTATTTGTCTAATTATAATTCATTTATTTCGCTAAAAATCGTCTCATTTCGTCTTCTAGAACTTGGTA
>Ga0114966_10004440_pt1 | contig 12059 bp, 12 predicted proteins | sample M_130207_XF_Meta_FD_87029 | JGI IMG/M metagenome (GOLD analysis project Ga0114966, IMG submission 87029) | Freshwater microbial communities from Lake Montjoie, Canada to study carbon cycling - M_130207_XF_MetaG | ecosystem: Environmental > Aquatic > Freshwater > Lake | place: Lake Montjoie...
GACTTGGGCCGACAAAACCAACGCCAAACAACGCGGAGTCGATTGGCAATTCAAGATCACCGACGCCCGCACGAAGCTGAAACGACTGTACCCCGTGATTAAGACTGGATGACGCACTAGTTCATTCGCCACAGCGTGAAGTTCAGGAACGCGGCAAAACTCACCCAGGCGAGATACGGAACAAGCAGCAGCCCCGCCGGTCTGCTGACTCTCCAGAACGCGATCAACGTTGCTGCGAGTGACAGCCAAAGCAGAGTGATATCGGCCAGTGCCAGACCAATCTGGTGCATTCCAAAGAACACCGGAGTCCAGATCGCATTCAGGAGCAGTTGCACGAGAAACAGCCCCAGCGGCCGCAGGCGGGCCTTCCAGCCTCCTTCTCGCCAGACCAGCCAGGCCGCCACGCCCATCATCAGATAGAGAACGGTCCAAACGGGGCCGAAGATCCATCCGGGAGGATTCCACGTGGGCTTGTGCAGTGCCGCATACCAGCCATCAATCGACACGAAGAATCCGGTGGCAGCCGTCGAGAGACACACCACGCACCAGCCGACAAGGACGAGTGATTGCCGGAGGTTGATGGTCGCGGGTTTGAATGTGGTACTCATGGCGATCTCTTTGATGTTTCTGGAATAATGATCATGCAAACGAGATCAGCGGTTTGATCATCCCGTCTTCTTTGGTCTGCATCATCTGGAATGCCTTCTCAATGTCACTGAATTGAAAGCGATGTGTCGTCAGCGCGAGGGGATCAACACGCCCCGTTTCGATCAACCGCAGCAGGCGACTCATGCGCTCCGAGCCGCCGGGACAGAGTGCCGTGCGGATTGTCTTGTCGCTCATGCCGACACCCCAGGCTTCGCGCGGGATCGGCACGCTGTCACCGTCGCCGTGACAACCGACGTTGGAGATCGTTCCGCCGGGTCGAGTCACGCTCACGCACGCAGCGAATGTTTTCGCCGAGCCGAGTGCCTCAATTGCCGAATCGACTCCCTTGCCGCCAGTCAGTTTGAGGATCGCTTCCACGGGATTCTCTTTCGTGAAGTCCACGATCACGTCGCAGCCATACTGCTTCGCGAGTGTAATGCGGTTCGGCATCGACTCAATGCCAATGATCAATCCCGCGCCGCGCAGTCGAGCACCGACGGTCGCCATCATGCCGACCGGCCCTTGCGAGAAAATCGCCACGCTGCCGCCGATCGGGATGTTCGCGAACTCGGCCGCGACGAAGCCGGTGCTCAGCATGTCGCAGCAGTACGCGGCTTGCTCATCACTGAGTCCATCAGGAATCGGAGCGAGGTTGGCCACGGCGTTGTTGACGTGAAAGTACTCGGCAAAGCTGCCGTCTTTCACGTTAGCGAACTTCCAACCACCGAGCATTCCACCGCACTGACTCGGATAGCCGCGTTGGCAGTTGTCACAGGCGTAGTACGGCGCGATGGCGCTGACCGATCTTGAACAGTCCACTAGCCGCCGCGACTTCGCCCAATTCATGAATCACGCCGACAGCTTCATGCCGTGTCGATCACCAATCGCTCCCGCCACGGTATGAGTATCTGAAGTGCAGATCAGCGCGGCGGTCGTGCGGATGATGGCGTCGTTCGGTCCCGCGCGAGGGACCGGCTTCTCGATCAAACCGACTTTGCCGATGCCGTGCATCACGAAACAGTTCATGGTCTTGGTCATTGATCGCTCCTGATTGAGATGTTGGAGACAAGGGCACTCCGTCATTCATTTGGCACGATTGCCGCTCACGCCACGCGGAGTCACGGCGCGCTGGATGAGTTTGACGAACTCCACGACGACGACCGGCAGCAGCGAACAGCCTGCGATGACGCCCCATTCCGATGCTGTCGGCACCACCGTGTGCAGCACGCGTTGCAACAGTGGCACAGTGACCGCCGCGATCTGAAGGACCAGGCACGTTGCCACCGCTCCCCACAGCCAACCGTTCGTCCAGAGGCGGCTGGTCAACGCGGAGCGGTTTTGCGACCGCGCGTTGAAGACGTGAAACACCTGTGTGAGAGCCAGCGTCATGAAGGCCATTGTCGTCGCGCGTCGCAGTCCTTCGCTGCCGGTCCCGTACCAATCCAGGCCGATGGCAAACGCGACCAGCGTGACCCCCGCGAGCAGCAATCCCTGCCAGACAATCAGACCGACGAAACGCGGCGTGAGCAGTGACTCCTGCGGGTCGCGCGGTGGACGGTTCATCATGTCCGGCGCCGACGGCTCCAACGCCAACGCGAACGCAGGGAAGATGTCAGTGATCAAGTTCAGCCACAAAATCTGCAACGCCACTAAGGAACGGGAGCGCAACAACTTCCCGAAGTGAAACAGGCTGCGGCTGATCGGGAAGTTATTGCGACCCTGTTCCTCACCAATCCGCCTCTGTGCCCGGTGAACAGGTGACATCGGATGCGCGGTCCCCGCAGACCGACCGGCCCGTCACCACGCCGAAGTTCGAACAGGTCGTCACGCACGAAGTCGAGTTGCTGGAGATCGCGGTCAACACCGACCTGCCGGACGCCGTCTTCGCCCCCCGCGTTCCCGGTCGGCTCCGTGATCTACGACCAGAAAGACCGCAAGCACTTTGAAGTGACCCACGACGGCACCGAGCAGGTCTACCAGCCAAAAGCCAAGGGGCTTCAAGGGACGGTCTTCGTCTATCACCTGCTCTGGATCGCCAGCGCGGCCGCCTATCTGTTCATCCGGAAGGGGACCATATGACAGGGGTGATTTGCGGCACGGTCCTCGTGTACTTTCAGAGCGATAATGTGTCGATGCGAGCGGAAAAAACGGATCGTTTGAAGCCTGAGATGCAATCCAGAAGAACTTGGCGGGCCATGTGTCGTTAGCGGCCCATTGAACAACAGTCGGATGGACACCCTCGTCCGTCCGCTTCGATCTCGAAAAGACTCGGACGAGGGCCTCCAAGTTACGGTTCTTCAAGAAGCTGTCAGGCTACGGGTTGTACGGCTCGAACAGAATCCGCCGTCGGACGAAACGCGGTTCGTCGATGACGCAGGGAGGATCAAAAAAACGGCTCGTAACTGAGTTCTTGCGAACTCGGCTACGAGCCGTAAACAACTCGCTGGCGTGGAGCGTCCTACTTTGGCATTGGCAGGACGATGAGGGCGTCCTCGGGGAAGGAGGCTTCGCCCGCCTTGCCGTTGATGCGGTATTGGACCTTCAGTTGCTTCGCGCTGCCTGGCAGCGGGTCTCCGCCGAAGTTGGCGTTGTAGCTGGCAGAGGCGAGCGTGATCAGCGGCAAGTCGCCTGCTTGCTTCTGGAGGACGGCGGTCACGTCGCGTTGAGTGGCTCCGGAACCGTATTCGGCTTTGATAATCTCCAGCTTCACCTTGTCGAGGCCCGCCGAGTTGAGCAGCTCCCGGACATCGACTCCCTTGGCACCGAGCTTCTGGGCGACGACCAACGTGGCTTGCGTGGCCTCGTCCTTCAGATCGGCAACCTGCATGGTCTTGATGGCCAGCTTGAGTGTCTCCAGACCGGAGTGCAGTTTGATGACTTCCAAGACCAGCTTTTGTTCGGCAGGCTGGCGGGAAGCCTCGAACGCCTTCTGGCACATCGCGGCGCGTTCTTGATCTGCCATCGGGAACTTCCGCACGAGGCCGATGTAACCTCGCAACGCGCGGACCTGGTACTTCTCTTCCGGAGCCGTCTTCGCTAAGTCCAAGAGAACGGGCGCGGCCTCGACGCTGTTCCATTTGCCGAGCAACCGGCTGCCCACATCTTGGAGTTGGGCATCCTTACTCTTGGCGGCCAATCCAATCGTGTTCAGCGCCTTAGTCCCGCCGACATCGCCGAGGATTTCCAGCAGCACGCTCTTCGAGGCTGCGGGCGAACGATCCAGAGCCGTGGTGAGTTCGGCCGCACATGCTTCACGATCAGGCATCCGGATGCTGGCCGTCTTGAGTGCCAGTTGAGCGACAGGAGCATCCTCGGCGCGTTTCGGAGCGATGACCTGCGTGACCAACACCGAGAGATTTTTGAGAGTGACCGTCTCCCCCAACGCGATCAAGGCGATGCCGCGCACGGCCTTGTCCGCGTGATCCATCGCCTTCAGCAACGCGGCCGTCGCTTCGATTCGCCGCTTGCCGACAAGTTCAAGTAACAGCGGGTACTTTTTCCCTTCGGCCTTGGCCAGCAGGGCGACGATTTGAGCATCCACTTTCGCACCCGGAAGATCGGCCAGCGTTCCCTTGGCGGCTTGCGCGAGATCGGCATCCGCGTCGGTCGCCGCGTCGAGCAGCAATGGCAGACACGACACATCGCCGACTCGCCCGAGTGCCCCGATGGCAGACAACCGCACCGGCTTCGGGCCGCTTCCGGCCGCCGCGATCACAGCCGCCAAGACGACGGTCTCTTTGCGATCAGCCATCGCTTGGATGATCAGCGCGGCGCGGTCCGGCGTCGCGCGAGTCATCTCCGTTGCCAGGGCCTTATCGACGTCGTTCCCCGGAAACTCACTAGCTGTTCCGAGCGCAAGTTGGAACAGAGCCTTGTCCGCCGAACGGAATTGTTCGAGCAGGAGCGGCAGTCCCTCTTGCGGGCTGCGGGCGAGAATCGCGCCGCGCGTCCCTTCGATGATTCTTTGTTTGGGGACATCGGCCTTGCGGACCTCGTCGTAGATCGCGACGGCATCCGCCGACTTGCCTGCGGCGTGAAGCCGCTCGGCACAGAGGACGCAGCCCTCGGCCACGGCCGATCGCACGCTGACCGGAGCCGACGCCAACGACTGTCGTAGCGACTTGGCTGCGGCGTCGTTGCCGATGCGCCCCAGAGCGACCGCCGCCGCAGAAGCCACTTCGGCGTCTTTGTCCTGCAATCGCGTGGCCAGAATATCGACAGCATTGGCATCGCGGCGGACACCGATCGAATTGATCGTTCCGACCAGCAGATTGCCATCGAGCGAATCAGTAGCCTTCCGCAGCGCTTCGTCCACCACCGAGCCTGGGATCGCTTCGAGAGCGATCCGCGCCCACGAGGCAAACTGAGCGTCGGACAACAGCTTGGCCAAGTCGGGAACCGCCGCATCGGAGCCGTGAATGGCGAGCTGCTTGCAGGCGATCGCCTTGTCGGCACCGGGTGCCTCCGAACGCAAGATCGCGAGCAGTTCTTGTTCTTTTTCAGAGGAAGCTTTGATGTCGTCGGCCGCTCGGGCCGATGTGGCCACCACCGCCAGCATTGCCGCGAGGCAAACGGCGGCGCGAGTGAAGCGAATGAACAGTCGAGTCGTAGGCATAGTTTCGGTCCTGAGCGTTGAGGACGTTGTGGAAGCGGAAAGGGTACGAGTGAGGGGCCGATTGCAGACCTGTAGGACGGGCAAACTTGCCCGTCAGTTCACGGCCGAAAACGACGGGCAAGAGTGCCCGTCCTACGTTCTTGGCGGAGTGTCACAGCCGCCACGGTTCGCGCAGCGCCTCGGATCGAAAGCGGTTGGCCTGAACGTCGTCGATGAACTCGTTCGTTTTGTTGTCGTACTTCACGGTGCGACCCAGCGAGAGCGCGACGTTGGCGGCGTGGCAGGCGATGTGCGCGTTGCAGGCGGCGTCGGCGTTCCCCTTCGGCAGGCCGCGCGTCTTCACGCAATCGAGGAAGTCGCGCACATGGAACGTCGCCGGATAGCCACCGATTTCGGCGACCTCGCGTCCGGCGAGCAGCTCGGGAGAACTCAACACGAGCTTGCCGCTGTCACCCGCTTCGACCCAGCCGGTCTCACCCTCAAACCGCACGGGGCACGAACCGAGTGGAATCCAGCCTTTCTCGCGGAAGATCAGTTCGCAGCCGTTCTCGTAGCGAGCGACCAGTTCGCCATCTTTCGGCGCGTTGTATTCGACAGGTGGAGCACAATCACCAACGGCCCATTGGCAGAGGTCCACGCAGTGCGAACCCCATTCGAGGACGCCACCGCCGTTGAAGGCACCGATGAAGCCGCCACCCTTTTCAAAATTGAAGCCGTCAAGCAGCTTGGGATTGAACGGTCGCCAAGCCGCAGGGCCGAGGTACATGTTCCAATCGACGACCTCTTTGTCCGGCTCGGTCTCGGGGATCAACCAGCCACTCATCAGGGCCTGCATCCCGGCCGGATGGGCATAGACCTTCTTGAGCTTGCCGAGCTTCCCGGTGCGAGCCAACTCACAGGCAAACGCAAAGTGGGGTAGGTTCCGGCGTTGAGTTCCCGCCTGAAAGACGCGACCCGTGCGACGCATGGTCTCGGCCAAGATCAGGCTTTGCGAAATGTTCTTCGTGACGGGCTTCTCACAGTACATGTCCTTGCCCGCTTTGGCCGCGTGCATCGCCATCGTCGCATGCCAGTTTGGTCCCGTGGCAATCAACACCGCGTCAATATCCTTGCGGTCGAGCAGTTCGCGGAAGTCGACGTAGGTCGCGCAGTTCTCGTTGCCATACTTCTCGTCAGCGATTTTCTTGACCGCTGTGCGGCGCTTCTCCTTCACGTCGCAGACGGCCACGAACTGAACATCCTTCTGCTCAAGAAAGCAGCCGAGGTCGTATGTCCCCCGGTTTCCGATGCCGATCCCACCGACCACGACTCGCTCACTGGGAGCAACCGCGCCGTCTAGCCCCAAGGCCGAACTGGGAATGATCGTGGGAGCCAACACAGCCGCTCCCGCCGCCGAAAGTGCCCCCTTCAAAAACTGACGCCGAGGAAGCTGCTTCGCCTTGTTCGACATGACTACTCTCCTGAACTGAATGATCGAATGACCGGCAGGACACCACGCACACACCCGAAACGCGTCTCCGGTGTGCGAGGAGAGTACCCCTGACCCCGGCAAGGTTCCACACACCACGGTCCGGCTTTTGTTCAGCGCGGTGGTCACGTCAGTCGCACTCGTCCTACAGGCCGAGCAGCAGCTTGAGGTACGAGCGGTGTTCGGGATGGTTGAGGTTCAGTTCGCGAGCCAGTGCCAGAATCGCATCGCCTGCCGCGACTCGACCCGCTTCATCGGCCAGTAGTTCGATTTCGAGGAACGTACCGAGCGGCGGAACTTCGTCGAGGGCGATGTCATACGTACGCTGTTGCCAGTCGAGCGTCAGTGGCACGCGCGTCTTGCGGACTTCACTGACGAAGCGGAAGCCGAGCGCTTGCCAGACTTCGGCCATCTTGTTCGCCGCGTCAGGTCCGTCGGCAAACGGGACTTCAATCTCGCGCCGCGTCTTCGTGAGCGAATCGACCCGCGTTCCCTTGTACGTGACGCAGTTGGCCTCGCCCGCAGAACGGATGCGGAACGCTTCGTCGGTCTGACTGAAGTCGCGCGACGGGTGGTTGAAGTAGCGGTCCACTTGCTCGACGGGCGAGGCGACGACGGCTCCGAGGCTCATCAGTTTCGCCACGATTTCGGTCGGGTTGGCCAGCGGGAATTTGAGTTCGACTTCGTACTGCATCGGTGGCTTTCTTGATTTCGCAAAGTCAAAGTGGCGTCGTTTCACATCAGGCGGCGCGAGTTGTAACTCGACGCGTCCGCGATGGCGAACGGAGGCGGTGGCCTGTGGGACTCTTGCTTCAGCGCGGCGGATGCGTCACATCTTTCTGCATGGAACCAATCGATGTACTCGCTCAGTATTTTCAGTTTGCTTCGTTTCGAGGCCCGCAGGAGGCGATCATTCGCCGCGTCCTAGCGGGAGGGCACGCGCTCGTCGTGATGCCGACCGGGGGAGGCAAGTCGCTGTGTTTTCAAGTACCCGCGTTGATACCGCAAACGATGGCGGCGTTGGAGGAATCTGGGCCGTTGAATGGAATACAGCGCGTGCCGATCACGCTGGTTCTTTCGCCACTCATCGCGCTGATGAAAGATCAGGTCGATGCCCTGCGGCGGCGTGGGATCGACGCGACGTTCATCAACTCATCGCTGTCACGTAAGGAGCGTGTGGGGCGTTACGCGAGCGTTGCTCAAGGGCGGCATCCGCTGCTGTACGTCACGCCGGAGCGGTTTCGCAAACCGGAGTTCATCGAGGCGATTGGCCGTCGCGATGTGAGGCTGCTCGCCGTCGATGAGGCTCACTGTATCAGTGAGTGGGGCCACGACTTTCGCCCCGACTACACACGGCTCGGCGAGTTCCGGGCGTTGCTCGGCAACCCGACCACGATCGCCCTCACCGCGACGGCCACGCCCGAAGTCCAAACCGACATCGTCAGGCAACTCGGGCTGCGGCCGGATGAGGTCCAACTCTATCACGAGGGGATCGATCGGCCTAACTTGCGACTCGCGGTTGAAGAGGTCTGGGGCGACGACGAGAAGCTCGCGCAGATCGCCGCCGTGCGTGAACGGCATCCGGCTGGAACGGGGAGCGGGATCGTCTACTTCACGCTGATCCGCACGCTCGAACGCTTCAGCGAACTGCTGCGCAAGCAAGGCGTGCCGCATGTGAATTATCACGGCGACCTCGACCGCCAGCAGCGACGACGCATTCAGAACGAGTTCATGCAGAGTCGCTGCCCGCTCGTGCTGGCGACGCCCGCGTTTGGCATGGGGATCGACAAGGAGGACATTCGTTTCGTCATCCACGCCGAAATCCCCGGCTCGATGGAAGCGTGGTATCAAGAGATCGGCCGCGCGGGGCGAGACGGCAGGCCATCCGACTGTGTGCTGCTCTACGAAGAGGCGGACCTTTCGACGCAGATGGAGTTCATCCGTTGGTCGAACCCCGATCCGCACTTCTACGAACGAGTCCATGATTTGCTCGTCCACGATGCGGAGCAGGTCGCCGCCTTCGGACTCGAATGGATGCGAGAGAAATTGCACGCGCGACAGAAGCACGACCGTCGGCTCGAAGCGGCCCTTGCGATGCTCGAACGCTACGGTGCGATCGAAGGAACCGCGAACGAAGCGGGCTGGGAACCGGTGCAACTCAAAGTCACCGGTGAGATCCCCGCCGAGTTACTCGACGCCGAACGGCTCGCAGCAAAACTCAAGCGGGATCAAATGAAGCTGCTCGCGCTGGTCCAACTCGTCCGGCATGAAGGTGATCGGCGACAATTCATCCATGACTACTTCGGAGTCAAGTTGATCATGGCCGACTGACACGGGCACGCTCGCCTGTGTCAGTCGATTCACATGCCCAATTCTGATCGCGATCACAAAACAAAAACGCTCACACGGCGAAGGGATTTGGCCCTCGCCGCGTGAGCGTTTTGTTAAGCGTGTTTGAAGCGTCAGGTGTCCCGGTCACTTCTTTGTGGGAGCCCAGTTCACTTGCTGAGCGCCGGACGAAACGACTCGCAGCGGGGCGGGGACCGACGACAGTTGCGGCGCGGCGAGAACAGGCTGCGTTGCGTTCACGGAACTCGACAAGCTGGGGACCGACGACTGAGGCGTTTGACTCGTCGCACCAGAGACAACAACTCCCGGCAACCGATGGAACTCTTCGACAGAGACATGCTGAGGCCCCGACGAGCTGCGTCGCGTGGTGTTGGCATCGGTGGGTGGTGGCGCGATCTCGCTATCAATCGGAGCCTTGTCCATTGGCACTTGTGGCGGAGCAACGACCGGAGCTGGCGTTGGTCCTTGGATGTGTGGGACGGGAGCCGGCATCTGGCTTGGAACGCTTGGCGCGTATTCTGAGTTCTGCTGGTGCTGCTGACCGCACGCGCATCCGGTGGGCGAGCCACTCATCACCTGGCCGCCGCAGTTTCCGCTGGCACAACCCCCCGAGTCACATCCCGACGCGATCATCTCGCCGTCGAAGCCGCACGAATCGCATCCGCCGCAGCCGCATCCATAGTTCCTCATGCGCCATGACTGAACCTTGTGCCCCATCCAACCGGAGACGTACCGGCCGCATGTGGGAGCGGGGCCACAGGGATCGCACGGATCCGAGGAAACGCACCGCGAATGGCAGCAACCGATCGAGGACAGAAGCAACAAACTGCTGAGTGTGGCCCAACGACGCAGATTCATTTGGAGGGAATCCTTTCCCGGAGTCTCGACAAAAGTGTGGCTTGCGAAACACGAAAGCCTCGTGTCTGGATATATCGAACATCCGCTGCGTCAAACTTTACGGATTCTTCCGATTTGTCTGAGAGCGTTGAGTTTGATCGCGCGGAAACCAGACTTTGCTCGCACCTCATCGGCAAGCATTGCCGGTCGCGGCCTCGCTGCGAGAGATCGGCTCATTTGTGCGAGTCCCGCCAGTTGTGCTCGAAAAAATGGGCGATGGCCCACAGGATCACCGGCAATTTGAGAAAAATCTTCCGAACTGACTGAAAAAACGGCGAACCTTTGCCCGTGGTTCGATGTCTTTCGTGCATCGCGGAATCCCAGTGACTTCCGCCGCCAGTGTGGGGCGAACGCCATGCACAACTCAGGATTGCGGATTTTTTCTCCGAAACACTGTTGTTTGACGAATGTTTCCCGACGACTGCGGTTCCCGCAGGAGGTACCCCCGATGACAAATTCACAAGGCATGAAAAACTCGATGATCAGCGCCAGCTTTGCAGCCGGTCTGGTCGTGGATGCAGCGAATGCCCATCGGTCGTATCTCCCCGGCGTTGAACGCCCCTGCGTATCCGACCGCGTCGTCCTGCGTCCCGACCTCGGGTCCCCGTGTTCCGCGTCCCAGCCACGTTCTACGCTCGAGCCGAGCGACTCCGCTGACTCCAATCAGAGTCAGATGCGTCACGAGACCCAGAGTCGAGGACGCGGGCGGGGCAGAGAATCTGAGGCTCTGCGTTCACGCTTCGAGGGTTGTTGGCGGCTAGATGCCAGCCATCAACTACCGACTCCCGCGTGGGCCATGCTGGTGCTAAGTCGCTCGATTAGCGGCTGAGACCATCGTCAGGGATTGCTCTCTGTCCGAAGTGTTGTGCTCGGTCTGATGGCGGAGTGTGTCGGCGCGTTCGTTCGCGTTTGACATTCCCGCTCTCAAGGCACGCCTGCCCGACGTTCACTCCGAGTCTTGGTCCGAGAAGTTCTGCCTTCGTGCATTTCTTTTCGCCAGCCGGTGATCGTCATTCTTAACTTCGCCGGATTTTCGCACGCCGTGTCACGACGACGCCCGCGTGCGCATTGGGAAACGTTCATCATGGATAACGAAGAATTCTTACCGCTCGTCTTGCAGGCTCAGGCTGGGGATCGAGAGGCGTTTGGCCAGCTCGTTCAGACGTTTGAATCGACGGTGTTCTCCATCGCGATGAGACGGCTGCGCAATCAGGCTGAAGCGGCCGAGTTGACACAGGATGTGTTCATTCAAGCGCTGCGGAAGTTGCCGCAGTTGCGCGAGGCAGAGCGGTTTCCCGGCTGGCTGCGACGGATTGCCGTGCGGTTGTCGATCAATCGAGCCGTGCGGCGTCCGCGCGTCGCGACGCAAGATTCCGAAGTCCTCGGTGCGTTGAATTGTGACCGCCAGTCACCACTCGATCACGCGATGAGTGGTGAGCAGGCGGCGCAGTTACGGGGTGGCTTGAAACGGTTGAGAGAGCTCGACCGAACGACGCTTGTCGCATTCTATTTCGAAGGGCAATCGTTGATCGAAATGAGTGATCGTTTCAACAGTCCTGTCGGCACAATCAAGCGGCGTCTCCACACGGCACGCATTCGGTTGCGTGACGAGCTGGCTCATTTGCAGCCGGTCTGAAACGGGTTCGCAACGAGAAGTCGATTCTCGGCGCACTGCGTTTCATCTCCGTCACACCCAGCCCGTCAGCCATTTGCTGACGGGCTTGTTTATGAGCCACCCGCATTTGCGTGACAACGATCTCGCTCGGCAGAAATTGGCTAAGGCGAGCAGCAAAAAAGAGTAGGCCGGTCACTCCGTGACCGGAATCTTCGAGTTACGGAGTGACTCGTCTACTTTGGATCACGAGATTTGTTGCTGGTCGCCATACCGCCTAATACTACATCGCCAATTGTGTTGGGTTCAGTTTCTTTTTGCGGGCGTTTTTTGCGGCGAGTTTACGCTGTTGGTGATAGGCGATGGTGTTTGCGGTTTGTTGGAGGTCGGTCGTTTGGCGGCGGTTTCTCTGCCAGACTTGGCAGCGTTGAGCCAGGGCGCGGCGGGTTTATTCCAGTGTGATCTCGGGA
>Ga0114966_10004441_pt1 | contig 12058 bp, 9 predicted proteins | sample M_130207_XF_Meta_FD_87029 | JGI IMG/M metagenome (GOLD analysis project Ga0114966, IMG submission 87029) | Freshwater microbial communities from Lake Montjoie, Canada to study carbon cycling - M_130207_XF_MetaG | ecosystem: Environmental > Aquatic > Freshwater > Lake | place: Lake Montjoie...
CGAACGTGGCCGACGCTGGCGTCCCGACCCGTTCGACCAGAACTGATCAGTCACCGAGGATTGTTGGTAAGTGCTCATGATGTTGAGGCGGCCCAAACATGTGACCCGCCTAGGTCAGTGTGGTCGTTTCGTCACACGATCGCAACAGAGCCCCCGTGCCCAAAGCCCAGTCAACCAACGTTTTCCACAGGGTCAGGGACAAAAAGCCCACCAAAAAAGCAATGGCGCTTTCTTTTCCACAGATGAGAAAAGATCGCGCCAAACGCCAACAAATTGGCGGAGAGGGTGGGATTTGAACCCACGGACCCCGTTTCGGGAGTCAACGTCTTAGCAGGACGTCCCATTCAACCGTACTCTGGCACCTCTCCAAGGTGTAGCGGGTGAAGCCTACAGGTGGCCCTGATCAACTTCTCTCGCAACACTCTGAGCGGAACGGGAGGGATTCGAACCCCCGGGCCTTGTGAGCCTTCCGCTTTCAAGGCGGATGCATTTGTCCGCTCTGCCACCGTTCCGCCTGTGAGGCTAGCGACAAAAAGCCCGAGAGCAATCGGGGGCAATAGGAATAGCCCAGAACGCTATTTACTGATGGTGGCCCGAAGCTGGTCGACCCAGTCATCGGCATGCTGCCAACGCGAGTCGGCATGTTCGCGGGCCGTGTGCACATGGGATGAATGAGCCGGGTACGAGCCCAAGAACTTCACTCCCCCTTGTTTGGCATGAAGTGCTCGCAAAGCATCAGCCACGAGTTCATCGGCGATATGACCTTCGAGATACATCACGAAGCAATAGTCGCCAAGACCGCCATCTTTCGTTGGACGTGACAACAAGTTGGTGATGTTGACGCGCCGCGCCGCGAACTCTTGCAAGATCGAAATCAAACTTCCTGGTTCGTCCGCACGCTGGAACACGACTATGCCTGTGATGTCATGACCAGTCGGTGCAGGGACACCCGATTTGCCAACTACTACGAAACGCGTTTGATTTCCTTCGTGATCGGCAATATCGGTTGCCAACACATCGAGTCCGTACAGAGTTGCAGCATTGCGTGGAGCGACTGCAGCCACTCCAGCAACACCATTTGAGGCAACTGTTTTTGCTGCATCCGCAGTGCTATTGGCGGCATGAATTTCGGCGTGGCCAACGTTCTCGCGTAAATAACGATGACATTGTGCAGTCGCAACCGGAATCGACAACACGGTCGTGACTTCAGCTAATGAAGTTCCAGGCATGGCCATCAAGCAATGCTCAATATCAAGAACAACTTCGCGCTGAATCAACAAGTCGTAATCGAATGACAATGCATCTTGGGTGAAGTTGACCGTTCCCTCAATTGAGTTCTCAATCGGCACAACACCAAAATCAACATCGCCGGTTTCAACTGCATCTAAAACATCGGGAACTGAGCGAAATGCCACGAGCTCGCCGCGGTCAAGATCGGGTTGCGAGCGCACGGCTTGTTCGGTGAAGGTTCCGAAAGGTCCCAAAAACCCCACCCGCAACGAGCGGCCAGTCGGTTGCTGAGAATCAGTGGAAGTGTTCACAGTCGCCAAGGCTAGAGGCACGAGCGCTAAGTGGCAGGATGATTATGTGGATGTTGAAACCTTGCGCCAATTAATTGAGGGAGTTTCTTCAGGATCCATCGCGCCCGATGACGCCGTCGAACGTTTGAAGCGACTGCCATTTAGCGATGTAGGCGACACGCTGGTGGATCACCATCGGCATTTACGCCAAGGTGCGCCCGAAGCGGTCTACGGACCAGGCAAGAGCCCCGAACAATGCGTCTTGATCGTTCGCGAACTCCTTGACCACGGCACCGGACCAGTACTCGTCACCCGCACAACAGCCGATCAACAAAAGGCACTCGAAGCAAGTTTTGGAGTGGCCGAAATTGCCCATGGATCAATGCTGTGGCTCGCTCCCGAAACTTGGTACACCGGCAACGCATTAGTTATCTCGGCAGGCACTGCCGATGTCCCCGTTGTTGACGAATGTATTCTGGCTTTACGTGCGCATGGCATTGCCGCGAACCGTATTACCGATGTTGGAGTCGCTGGTCTACATCGACTGCTGAACCGACTGGACGATGTGATGGCTGCTGACGTGATTGTTGTTGTCGCAGGAATGGAAGGCGCACTTGCAAGTGTGATTGGCGGCCTCAGTGGCAAGCCGGTGATCGCCGTGCCCACAAATGTTGGATATGGATCGGGACTTGAAGGTGTGACTGCACTTTTGGCAATGCACGCAACATGCGCCAACGGCGTCACTGTTGTGGGAATTGATAATGGTTACGGTGCGGCATGTGCAGTAGCGCGCATCGTGCGTTCACTCCACCCCGATCAAACACAGGTGAAGAAGACATGAGTACCGATGCGTGGTTTCATTGTGGTGCTGGCACAGCTGGCGATATGACCTTGGCATCACTGATTGATGCAGGAGCAGATTCGCTACACGTCATTGAGATTCTTGGAGGTCTTGAGCTTGACGACTACGCGTTGATGTTTGAACGAACTCAACGTGCTGGGGTGGGTGCAACGCGAGCAATCGTTGGAGTGCATCATCACGATGATCACGATCACGACCATCATCGGGCGTGGCGCGAAATCAAGCAATTGTTGATTGATTCTGAATTGCCAACTCGGGTACGCGATCGAGCGATGAAGGTGTTCGCGATACTTGCCGAAGTTGAAGCAAATATTCACGGCGTTGCAGTTGATGACATTGAATTCCATGAAGTCGGAAGTGTCGATGCAATCGTTGACATTGTCGGAGTCTGTGCAGCACTTGAAGTTCTCAACATTGATCGCATCTTCTGCAGCAACATCGCCGTGGGTCACGGGCACATCAATTCGGCACACGGAACTTTGCCCAATCCTGCACCCGCAGTCACCGCCTTAGCTGCGTTGCGGGGAATCACTCTGGTTGGGCTAGACGATCACCGTGAACTTGCCACACCAACTGGTGTTGCTTTAATGGCTGCACTTGCTAATTCATTTGGTGCAATGCCACCACTCACGGTGAGCAGCGTTGGTTACGGCGCCGGGACTAACGACATTCCTGGTCGCGCCAATGTTGTGAAGGTGGTGATTGGTGAAACGTTAGAAAACACAGTGCTTTCTGGTGCCGGACAAGATGTACAACTTCTTGAAGCCAATGTTGACGATGTGTCCGGCGAAGTCGTTGCCCACACCATTGCTGAATTGCTAAATGCAGGGGCACATGACGCATGGGCAACTCCTATCGTCATGAAGAAGGGCCGACCCGCATTTACTGTTCATGCGTTATGCGATCTTGCACTCACCGAAAAAATCTCCGCCGTGCTCGTTGCTGAAACGGGCACTCTCGGTTTACGTGGTTCGGTCATTCAGCGTTGGCCTCAAACTCGCGAAGAAAAGTCTGTCACCGTTCACGGTCACAAAATCCGTCTCAAAATTGGTAGTGGCCGAATCAAAGTTGAAAACGATGATGCTGTTAGCGCTGCTCGTGCTTTAGAGATACCGCTACGTGAAGTTTTAGTTCTTGCCGAACAAGCCGCTCGACAACTGAACTAGCAGATACTTAGTTAGCGAGTGCAGCGTTCACGATCTGCGAGAGCTGATCGATTTCAATTTCGCCTGAGGCACGTACTTTCACTTTTCCATCCGCACCAACGATTGTGAAGAATGGGAATCCCGAAACTCCATACGCGTTTGCTGCATCCATTGCTTCGGAGTCAGCAATAACTGGCCACGGCCAAGCTTTATCGACGACCCACTGTGATGGTGGGTAGTTCGGACGGTCACTAGCGACTGCCGTGCTGACACCAATGATTTGTAAATCTGCTGGTATCGCACCCGATGCTTGCCATTCAATGAGGCGTGGAACTTCGCGATTGCAATGCGGGCACCAGTGCGCAAGGAAGACAACCATGTACGGCTTGCCATCACCCGGTCTGACTGACAGATTCGAACCGTCAAATGTGTGTCCATTTATTGTGGGCGCCACCAGTCCAATTGCTGGATCGGTACCAGATTCGGGCAACGCTTCAAGCGCGTCGCCAACGACTTCAACAGGTTGATTTTCACCAGCCGATGCCGGTTCGTCGTTAATTGGCGCCTTTGTTGAATTAGAGGATGTCGAATCCTTTGAACCGCCCGCGACAAGCGCGATCACCAAAGCAATCACAATCGCGAGCGTGACTCCACCAACAATCAACTTGTTGTTGTTTGTCTTCTTGATTGGTTGCTTGGCCATTTTCTAGTCACCTCTCCGAAAACTGCTCATGTGGTTCCTTCGGCTGAACAAAAAGTAGTGCCGCGATTGCGATAAATCCGCACAGGGCCATGAAGGCCAGCGTGACAAATCCCATACGTCGGAACCAGACGTCGGTGCACGACGGTCCGATTCCGCAAGCACCTTCGCCCAAAGATGGTTTCCATTCAATGAGATAGTGATAGCCCGACAAGCTCACCCCGGCGACCAACATCGGTAAGGCATACCAACGCGCATTGCGATCTTTACGAATCGCCGCCACCAGCAAAATGCCAGCCAACGGGTACATACAAATACGCTGAAACCAGCACAATCGGCACGGAACATAATGCGCAACTTCGCTGAAATACAAACTTCCAGCCGTTGCACATGCGGCAACCAGCCAAGCCAACCACAGCGACAATCGACGAATCTCGGAGACGGCCGAAGACTGGGGGGAAATCCAAAGTCCTAAGAGGGCGTACGACACTCCCCCAACCAGCGCGATCAGCGCCAATAGAGACGTAAAAAGTTCAACAGTTCTTACATCCATCATTGTCAGTATGCCCGCCCCGCAGGCAAGAATGGAAGCCTTGAACGAGTTAGAGCCCAAAGTCCCAATCGTCATCTCAGTCCAAGATCTGCAGGCTCTTGACCGTACCGACATCGTCATTGCTGACGTGCGTTGGTACCTCGACGGACGTGATGGTCGAAAGGCCTACACCGAGGGCCACATTCCAGGTGCGATTTTCGTTGACCTCGATCGCGATCTTGCTTCTTCAGATCGTTCAGACGCCACGAATGGTCGGCATCCATTTCCTACCCCTTCGGCTTTCGCTGGAGCAATGTCACGACTTGGTATCGGTAGCGACACATACGTTGTTGCATACGACGACACTGGTGGCATGACAGCATCACGACTCGTTGTCATGTTGCGCATGCTCGGTTGTAAAGCATCGGTGCTCGATGGCGGCATTGGTGCGTGGCAACGCGCCAACGAACAACCGCTTGCAACCGGTAAACCCACAACTGGCAAAGCGGCATCGTTCGCAACTGTTGAATGGCCCACCGATCAACTCGTTACCAAACACGATCTTGAAGCAATCGTCGCCGAAGGCGCAATCACTTCACGACGGGTCATTCTTGATGCGCGTTCAGCCGATCGTTTTCAAGGCGTTGTTACCGAAGCCTCTGCAAAACTAGATCCACGACCCGGTCACATTCCAAGTGCATTTAGTGCGCCGTGGAATGCTGTCATCAATTCAAATACAACAACGTTTAAATCAACTGACGAATTGCGTAGCCATTACGAATCTCTCTGTGTTGATCTTGCCGACGAAGTGATTGCCTATTGCGGCAGTGGAGTTTCGGCATGCGCCAATATCGTTGCTATCGAACATGCTGGCTTCGCGACGCCACGCCTATTCGTTGCCTCATGGTCGGGCTGGTCATCAGACCCAGATACCTCTGTTGAAGTCGGAACTGTCACCCCCGATCGTGATTCGTTCGCGACTCAAGTGACTGCTATCAGTTCAAATGCCGTCAAGGCGCTTCGTCGGGCTCGTCAGAAAAATCGACTCGCTGAAGTTGAGTGGTTTGAAGCGCTCTACCGCGTGTACTTGGCGGCGTTTATTTTCGGTGGCGGAATTTTGTTTATCTCTGGTCTCGTACCCGACAAGCCAGTCGCCAATTCAATGGCGGCTGATGTCTTGAAGTTTGGTCCCGCATGGCTCGGACTAGTTGGAATCTTGGCTGTCGCCATGGGACTTCGCTCAGGTAGTCGCGGCGGACCGCTGGCAATAGAAGAAGCCGATGTTCGCCATGTTCTATTAGCCCCCGTCAGTCGTCAACGAGTACTTCTTCGTCCAGCCGTTCAGCGACTTCGTTCAGCGATGTTTGCTGCTGGCGGAGCAGGAGCTGTTGCCGGTCAATTAGCCGGCCGTCGCTTACCTGGTTCTGGAATGTCATGGGCAATGTCGGGTGCATTGTGGGGCGTCACTGCTGGCGCGCTTTTTGTTGGATCAGCACTTTGTGCCCATTCACTCAAACTTCGGGGCTGGATGGCCAGTGTCATTGGTGGTGCTTTAATCGCTTGGCAAATCACCACTGCACTTCCGAGTTCAAAACTCACCGGACCTGGCGACTTGCAAGGTGGACTTGCGTTGTGGGGCGAACGCACGCGGGTCAGTGAACTCATTCCATCGGTTGTTGCAGTACTCCTCGTTGTGTTTGGCCTCGCGCTCTTAGCCCGTCAATCACTTGAGGCTTTATCGCGTCGTTCAGCACTCGTCACTCAATTGCGTTTTGCGGTGACATTGCAAGACCTTCGCACCGTTACTTTGTTGCGTCGCCAACTCAGTCAAGAGCGCAGTCGCAATCGCCCGTGGATCAAGATGAAGCGGAAGAAGACAAAGAATCGTTTCTCTGCTGAATGGAATCGTGGCTGGCAAGGTTTATTGCGTTTCCCTCTGAGCCGTATCACACGAATTGTGACCCTTGCTGTTGTTGCCGGTATGTGCCAAGTAGCGGTTTATAACGGAACGACACCAGCCGCACTGGGTAGTGGACTCGCATTGTTCATTTTGGGACTCGAAATTTGTGAACCGTTTGCCCAAGAGATTGATCAAGGTGAACGAACCGATGCGTACCCGAAATTGCGTGGTGCAATGTATATGGCTCTCTTAAGCTCAACGGCAGCAATCGCATTTCCGATCGCAGGCATCATGGTCGCCACAATGGGAATTGTCGAACCGCACATGTGGTCAGTCGCAGCGATTTGCGCCGTTCCTTCTTTGATCGGTGGTCTCGCTGGTGCTGCCATCAACATTGTTTCGGGTGCGCCTGATCAAGTTTCATCAACCGCACAAGCCAACATGATGCCGCCCGAAGTAGCTGGCACTGTGAGTCTCGTCAAAGCAATTTGGCCAGTTGTACTTGCGGTACTCGGAAGTTTGCCCATGGTTGGTGCGCGTATGGCACTCACCAAAGGCAATGGGCCCGAAGCACCAGCTCTTCGTATTGCAATTGCCATCGCCCTTATGGCCATGATTGTTGGCGGTTGGGTGCGATTCCGCGATGACATAAAGAAGTCTTTAAACAATGCCGCCACCGAAAGTCGCGCACAGAAAACTCGTACCGGAGGAAACTCATGAGCCGCCACCCCAAACCACCGAGTGCACAAAAGGGTGAAGCTTCGTCAACAAGTCGCAAAGCCGAACCAGTCTTACCTGCAGCGCTCATTGCCAACAACGTAGCCAAGGACTACGGCGACGGTCCCGCGTTGTATCCATTGTCATTGCGTATCGAGGAGCATGAAAAGGTTGCATTGATCGGCCACAACGGATCAGGCAAAACAACTTTCTTACGTATGGCGACCGGATTACTCGAGCCGGCATCGGGTTCGATCACCGTCTTTGGACAAGAGCCAGGTTCAATGGATGCCCGTAGCAAACTGAGTTATCTTGCCGATACTCCTACCTTCTACGACGACCTTTCAGTGTGGGAACACCTTGAATACACCGCCCGCCTTCACAACATGGGCACATGGGAACAAAAGGCTGCAGATCTTTTGGGACAACTTGGCATCTACGAACGAGCCGATGATTTACCAACACGATTTAGTCGTGGACTCAAGCAAAAAGCGGCCATCGCGATTGCGTTCATTCGACCGTTTGAATTGATGCTTGTCGACGAACCCTTCGTTGGGCTTGATGCTGATGGCAAGGAAGCTCTCCTCGACCTCTTCGATCAGGCCTCGGCCGATGGTGCTGCCCTCGTCGTTGCCACCCATGAACTCAGCTTTGTCTCACGTACTGCGCGCACAATTGCCTTACGAGATGGGTCTTTGGTATTCGACGGCGAGTCATCCCAAGCCGAAGCCCGTGGACTCGTTGCCGTCGAGGGCACCGCTACCCAAGACTGAAAAACGAGCACTACACTCAGCGACATGCTCGAGTTCACTTCACTCAAAGTTACGGCAAACAACTCCGCCGATCTCGCGACCCAACTCACTTCAATGTCGGCACAGGGTTGGCAAGTTGTCAGCATTGTTTCGACGGGTGAAATCGTTGCGTACTTGTCACGGCCAGTTAGCGTCACCGCGACTACTCCAGTTCAGCCGACTCCCGTCAATGACTCAGCTGGTTGGGCCGCGACAAATACACCGTCAAGCCCCACCACTTTTATCTCACCAACACCTGCATCAGCACCGACCTCGATTCCAGTTGCCACACAATCCGCGGTACCTAATGTTCCGGCCGATTGGTACAAAGATCCTGCTGGCCGTTACGAGTATCGCTATTGGGACGGCTCAAAGTGGACCGAAAATGTGTCACGCGCCGGCGTGATGTATAAAGATCCTCCCACTAAGTGACTAACGGACTACGAGACTCACAAATTGGTCTCGTCACTTTTGGATAGTTTGGTTCTGTGACTACTACTCAGATGCGCGCGACATCGGTTGGCCATGCGGGCATCTTTATTGAGACTCGACAAGGGTCAATATTGTGTGATCCGTGGTTTAACCCTGCGTTCTTTGGATCGTGGTTTGTCTTTCCACGCAATGATCAACTACCCGCCGATTTTTATGATGCACTACGCAAACCGTCTTACTTGTACATCTCTCATCTCCACGGTGATCACCTTGATGAAGAATGGTTGCCGGCAAATATTGATTTAGCCACACCGATTTTGTTACCTGGATTCCCAACTCCCGAACTTGAGCGTCGCTTACGTAAAATTGGCTTTACTGAATTCATCCATACAGTTGACGGAGTCGAACACGACCTAGGCGATGGACTCACTGTCGCGATACATGTAGAAACCTCAATCACCGATGGTCCCGCCGGAGACTCCGCACTTGTCGTGAGTGATGGTGCTCATCGAATAGTCAACCAAAACGATTGTCGCACCAGTGACCTCAACGCTCTTCGAGCTCACGGGCCGATTGATTTGCATTGGTTGCAATTTTCTGGGGCTATTTGGTACCCCATGGTGTATCAAGAATCTCCCGAGCGCAAGCGTGAGCTCATCGATCTCAAAGTTGATAGTCAATTTGCGCGCGCCATGCGCTATGTCGAAGCACTCGATGCACGCGCAGTTGTTCCGTCAGCTGGTCCCCCGTGTTTCCTTGATCCCGATCTCTTTCAGTTCAATGTCATCACCGGCGACGAATTGTCAATCTTCCCCGACCAAACACAGTTCTTATCGCGGCTACATGCTGAGTCTCGCCGCGGCATCGTGAACATGCCCGGAACATGCATCACGATCGGCGACGAGTTACATGTTGATCATCCGCAGCCAATGGCCGACGTCGAAAAGATCTTCTCCGACAAATTGACATACCTTCGCAAATACCAATCTGACTACCTCGGTTGGCTCGAAAACATGAAGGCCAATTGGGCACAGCCCACCGATGATTTATTGAACACGCTCAAAGCATGGTGGGAACCACTGCTTGCAATGGCTCCAGCACTTCGACAAGGAATTGGTGCCGCATGTTTATTGCGCGCTGGCGACCTCGACATCTTGATTGATTTTCCAAATGGCGAAGTTCGTCTATTCAATAATGAGTCGTATGGATTCCGTTTTGAGATAGACCGTCGTTTAGTTGAAACAGTCGTTGCACAAAATGCCGTTGACTGGAGCGACAAATTGTTCTTGTCATGTCGTTTCTCGGCCTGGCGTTCAGGTTCGTATAACGAATACGTCTACAACTTCTTTAAGTCACTCAGCGTCGAACGTATGCAGCGCACCGAAGCTGAAGCCGTCAAGAAATTTGCTCCAGCTACGCCAAGTGACGAAATCACAATTGGCAACTACATCGTCGAGCGTTATTGCCCACACCGCAAAGCTGACCTTTCTGTTTTTGGTGAATACTCTGGTACCGAACTCGTATGCACATTGCACGGTTGGAAATTTGATCTTGAAACCGGTGAATGCCTCACCGCACAAGATCGTAAGTTAGTTGTCCGACGCGCCCAATAAACGCAGGCGATAAGCAAAGCGGTAAGTACCTGCAGCAATTGAATGCCGTGGATCAATATCGGGCCCACAGCTCGCAGTGCCAACTCCGCGATGAGCGACATCAATATGCACTGTCAAAGCTTCACGCCATATCAATTCGGTAACATCGGCTGCTACAAAAAGATCATCGTCGCGATGATGAACAGCCGACATGTGTAAGCCCGCTGGATTCAGTGCTTCAATGCGTAATCGCATTCCATCACGGCTACGAATGATCTCCATCCAACGACAATCAGTGCGCAAACCAAATTCTTGAGGAACGATGTAGGGCAACTCATCGGGTTCATCACTCCAAATACCCAAAACGGCACCCGAGTTACGATCTGGCATATTTTCTAACGGTCCGCGGCCGTACCAACTGAGTTCATCAAAACCTGCGGGCAGTTCAAAGACCACACCAATGCGCGGCAAATCGGTCAATGATTCTGGAACGACAACGGTGTGATCAAACACCACCGCACCATCAGCATCGACATACGAATCGCAGGTGTGATCGACAAGAGAATTCGCAGGCTTGGAATTAACGCCAGCTGCCAACCAATTCCATAGTGCTCGCCCACCAACTCCAAGCTGTGATGCCAAATTAGGCATCAATTTAAAGCCATCGTTATCAGTTGCGGCCCGCCACAAATTCAGTCGCGGGTTTCCACCGAGAAGAACATCAATATCGGCGCGATCTTCATTAGACGAACGCTTTGGCAACCGTTGAGCAGCTGCGGCACGAACTACGACTTGATCCCAACCAACTAGATACCCGGCCTCACACCATGAGGTTGCTTTCTTCACGAACCAACGAATAGTCAGAAGAACTTCGCCGTTGAGTTTTTTTGCTTCTAGGAGATTGATTGGAGCATCAATCAAAGCCGATTGCCCAGCGTCAACCTCGGGTGACCAGTTTCCTGACTCCACAATTTCGCCATCAAGAGTGAGTTCCCAAGTTCCGCTCAACCATGAAGAATCGCGAAATGATTGTCGATTTGTGACGCGCATTTTCCAACCAGTTTGTTCAACGGCAAGTGGACGATACACCCACATCAACTCTTGGATTGCCGGGTGCGGCTCGCACTCGGGCGAGACCAGGCCATCAGCAACAAAGTTTCCGTCGTTGGGAAGATCACCGAATTGACCGCCATACGCAAAGCGTTCTTGACCATTCTTCAATGTTTGGCGTAATCCGTGATCTTTCCATTCCCACACGAATCCGCCCTGTAACAGCCGATGTTGATCAATCACTTTCCAATAGTCAGCAAGACCACCATTTGAATTGCCCATTGCGTGGCTGTACTCGCACAAGATCAATGGTCGCTCTCCAAGTTTTGCTGTGACATACAGATCTAAAGCAGATGCCGGCGCATACATCGGACAGACAACATCGGTGACATTCTTTCCGCCATCGCTCCAACCAGCATGGAAAACCGCACCTTCGTAGTGCAACAAGCGACTCGGGTCAACTCGTCGTATGTGAGCGGCACAGGCATCGTGATGTTCGCCATAGCCAGACTCATTGCCCAGGCTCCACATAATGATGCTCGGATGATTGCGGTCACGTTCGACCATGCGCGCTACTCGTGATAGCCACGTTGCGGCATAGCGCGGGTCGTGGCACAAACTGGTATTGAAACCATGACTTTCAATATTCGCTTCATCAATGACATACAAACCGTATTCATCGCAGAGGTCATAGAAGCGATGATCATTTGGGTAATGCGACGTGCGAACTGCATTGATATTGGCACGTTTCATCGTGATGATGTCTTGGCGCATATCTTCAACAGAAACTGCTTTACCTTTATTAGGATGATGATCG